>Ga0315298_1000820_pt1 | contig 59581 bp, 47 predicted proteins | sample WHS_1_MG_FD_203077 | JGI IMG/M metagenome (GOLD analysis project Ga0315298, IMG submission 203077) | Extremophilic microbial mat communities from Washburn Hot Springs, YNP, Wyoming, USA - WHS_1_MG | ecosystem: Environmental > Aquatic > Thermal springs > Hot (42-90C) | place: USA: Wyoming... | reverse complement strand
GCTGCCCAAAAGTCTTGAGGTCGCTGGTATTGCCACGATACACCTGCACCGAAACCGGCTCACCCTGACTGTCAGTCAACAGCCCAACGACCACCTGCTTCTTGCCTTGCTTGTGATCCCGATTATAACCCCAGGCCGCCAGCGCATTGCAGTCGCCCTCCAGGTAGCTGCTGGTCACATCGTAGAGAAATAGTTGCTCCTGGGGACGTGGCGGTCCAGCCTCCCAAAGACGCCTCTCGATCAGGTCATGGCGGCTTTCCAGCCATGTGCCGTTGGCGTACAGATCGTCCTCGGTGAAAGTCCGACGCCATCCCAGCAATGCTGCAGCTGCACAACTGCCGGCCAGTCGAACCATGCCCAATAATGAGATGCCGGGGCGCAACACCCGGGCCAGAACCTGCCAGTAACTCAGGGCGGCTTGGTCGGTTACGCCCAGGGCCTGTTTGATGCCAGGTTGCTGGGCGATGGCGCGGCGTACGGCTGCAAGCACATGTGGTGGCAAATGAGTGAGGACAGCCAGGGTTTTGGACTTGACCTTTGAACCGGCGCGGACGGATTTGCGCAGCAGTATAGAGGTGTAAGACTTACCGTTTTTGCCTTTTGGGATGATGACTACATGATAATGAGTATCATTGATTGTTGCAAGGAAAAAATGAAAATATTATAAAAAAAAATAATATGACTACATTTCAGAAATTTTCTAATGTTGATGATCCCTGCGTCAAATCGAGGTGTTACGAAGATTTAAGGCCTAAAAAGAAGTGGAAGTTCAGTTTTCAACAGCCTGTTAAGAAACAAACGACTGCCTAACGACCCTGTAAATGCCCTTTGTCTCTGGCATATAGTCTTCTTACCAAAGACTGCACAATAGCTGTTTTATCTGTCGGATTTGATCCATACATGGGTTTCATGCATAAACCAAGATTTGGCAAATCGGATCTAGCTTCTGGATATCATGGAAGAATTTCGTCCCATATTATAGCCGATTCCATAGTGATAACGGCTATAAACAACAAGATCTTCACTAAAAAAGATTTTGTTCAAGCAGGTAAAGTAATAATCTCTCAGCCCAGGGAATGAGAAATTTTTCTTAGTCTATGAACAACGGATGAACAACACATTAATAACCCATCCCATTTTTGATTATAAAATAACGTGCAGACGTGCAATTGAGATGCAGGCAAGACTTTTAGCTAAAACATTAACAGCAGACATCCGGGAAAATTCACCTATATTAGTAAGATAAGCTTGTAACCCGTATTTTGCATTCTCCCCGGTAATAAAATTAATATTCGGTCCAGGAAACCACCTGGCACGTAGAGTTCCATTGGAGGTTACGTATAGCTTCATCATAATGGAAATTGAAGTGTCCACGCATATTTACACTTTTACAGACAACGGCTCCTACAAAGTCCTCATCGTTATTTCCGCCTCCGCGGAGAGAAAAGTCGGCATATGGCGCATAAACGATTCCTCTCATAGTTGAGTTACCGCGCAAGTCAATGCTAGTACAACCGGGTAAACCTATTAAAAAGAAATTTGTAGAGCTATTATTAGCATTCAACACACCCTGTCCTGTAAGATCTGCCGTACCATTAACATAAAGTTTCAGGCTTGCATTAGTTGCAATAATCAGGGTTGATTGGCCAGAAAACTTAATAGGCCCATTAACAAACAATGTGGCCTGACCGGTTACCAGTACTTTTTGTTGGCCACTTAACTGTAATGATGACAAATAATAGTTTCCAGATCCAAGCAGATAATCATAATTCACACCATTAACCTGTCCTGAAGTAGGGGCTAAGCCAGTATAATATGGAGGGTAGGTGTCTTGAATAACAGCCGTTAGATCATAAGAAGCCATGCCCGGTTGAATTCCCTTATATCCGGCAGCATGCCATGCATTACTTCCGATGGATCCTTGCGCCCCCACATAGATTTTACCATTTGGTCCAACGCCTGCCCGCCCATAGATATCTGCATTCCCGATATCGATATTCCCAAATATCGAGCCAATATCCCCATTATCCTTACGCCTTGCTGATGTGTAAGCGCCGTTTAAACTATACATCGGATCAGTTGAATCAAAGCTATCAACAGTCAGCCGATTGCCGTTGGCTCTTATGTCATTGACAGAGAGCATTGCTCTGAAAAACGGGCTTCCACGCCTCACAATTACCATCACACGTCGCACGATCCAGTTTGAACTGATAGAGTCACGAACGTATCCTTCCGACCGGATTACAGGTAAATTTAATGCATTTGAAATAGTAACAAAGTAAAACGAATTTGTTGTAAGCCAATTGGTTTTTACGTAACAACCAGTGGAATCGTCTATCGACCAGTTATTGCTGTAAAGGTTATTAGTGCTGTTTAGGTGTGCCAGTGCTTCATCGATTCCAGACTCTGCTACTGGCATTGCCATGTTCCATAGTTGAGATCTAGAAGAGAGCCTGTTTTCAAACGATACTAATTTTAGATACCCTGCAAGAGATACACCAAGAAGGCCTCCAATGACAAGAGCCCCAAGAAGAATGCTACCTAAAGAATCCGGATGTCTTTTATGAACACGTATTTTCATAAGCTATCTTTTATTTCTAATGCCTATTAGCGCAGACAAAGTTCTTTTAGAGTTCAACTTCGAACCGGCTATTTCTTTAGATATTACCCAAATGGCCTTGATCATCTTGCAATCAGATGCTGTGCTTGCTTCAAAGTGATCATACGTGCCATCCGTAACTGCCGCTTGATAAAATTTAAACTCAAAAGATTCACAATCATCTAAAACTGTAGTTGTCTTTGTAGGATCGGATCGTTTTAGTTGTTTAGAGTCATTATCGAAATAATAAGTGACTTGTGTTCCATTCGTGGTTATTAATTCAATCCGATCCGGGGCTATGGTTCCAAGCGCAATAGCCGACCTGACTTCGCGGGACATCTGGTTTACTGCTTCTCTGGAAATTTTTTCTATTTCATAATAGTTCCCAAGTCCATAAGCGGCCTTAGAAATAAAAACCATAGTCACAAGCAAAATAATCATGACGATTGACCCTACAGCAGAACTTACTAATACCTCAGGCAAGGTCATGCCGGCTTGACTCGACAGGTTTTTTGTCTTTTTGTAAGTGTCAAAAATCATGACTTTCATTGTTTAAAATTATGCAAGCCATCACGACTTACTAAGAGCTTAAGTTCTCGGGTCCTTGGGACTAACCCATTAGTCCAGGATAATGAGATCGTTACCATTTTAACCTGAGAAGCGTAACTCTCAGTGCTTAATGGTGGATCAGATATAGTTACCGTGCCCCAATACATAAACCCAACATTTTGAGAATTAGTATCGGGATTAAAAGGAACCTGAAAGTTGGTCGGAAATACATTATTAGTAATATCGGCCCACCGAAAAAGTCTAAACTCCTCTGATTTCTCTGTCAAAATTTGAGTAGCACGAGAGTTTTCCTGAGTCCATTTAACCAAAGCGAAACCAGCAACGACACCCATATAAAGAGAGACTCCAATAATAGCCAGGATCGTTGTTGCCACCAATAATTCAGCCAGTGAAAAACCCAAGCTTCGGGCCTTCAATCCATCTCGTTTATGTTTGATTCTAAAATCCATACTCCGACCTTTTACTGGCTCGGACGACTTACCAACCATCTCGTGCAAATAGCAAACCGTATGCCCGATATGTGTTATATGTCATTTATTTTAATTTTAGCTATTTTAGAATTATCTCTACTATTTTACGTTGGAATGCATTGAAAATAAAGCTGAAAAATATAATAACTTCGGAAAAATTATGCAACTAATTGAGTAGGGGCATTTGTCCTTATTCCTGATAATGCATCATGAAGAAAACAGCAGCCTGGCTTCGACGGCTCACATGTAACTTTTCCATAGCATTGCTAAGATAATTGCGAACAGTCTTTTCACTTAGCCCCAGTACCATTCCAATCTCTTTATTTGTTTTACCCTGTGCTACAAGTGCCAGGACTTTCTGTTCCTGCTGGGATAACGGAGGCAATTTATTTTCGGGCAAATTAAGATTCTTTCGTAGCGATTCGAACAATTTACCAGTCAGCTTGGGGTCAACCACAGATTTCCCCATGAACACATCCTTAATAGCGTTGATTATCGTATCAGCATTTATTTCCTTTAAAAGGTAACCATCGGCACCCACACGAATTGCATTCAAGACTGTTTCATCGTCACAATAGGAGGTAAGGATTAAAACCTTAACATTGGGAGCCAGGCTCTGAATTTTATTACAAACTGTTAAGCCATTGTCATCTGGCAACCGGACGTCTAACAATACTACATCAGGGAGCAATTCTGTTATCACCTGCACGGCGTCATTAGCATTACCAGCCTCTCCAATGACGACTATGTCTGATCTGTCACTAAGTAAAGTCCGTATCCCCAGACGGACAATTTCATGGTCATCAACAATTACAACTCTGATAGGTCTTTCAACACATGGATCAGTCATTCAACTTTAACTTTTTTTTATTAAGTATAATCTTAACCTGCGTACCACTGCCAATAGCCGATTTAATTTCCAATTTTGCTCCGATTTCCTTGCATCTGGCAACAACGTTTCTTATACCAAAGCTATATGGTTTTGTCAAAGAAGAATCAAATCCTTTTCCGTTATCTGTGACTTCTACTATGATCTCACCATTACCGTCAAAGATCCCTAGCTGGATATTATCTGCAGATGCATGTCTAACTGCGTTGCTCAATACCTCACGGATTATATGTAATAAATGCGATGCCTCCCATGGACTTAAGCGTCTTACAACCTCAGGCGAAATAGTAAGTTTAATCTCTGTGTCCTGTGATATTTTTAGAATCTCCACCATATTAGTGACTGATTGTAAGAAGTCATCGCTGACTTCTGGTTGCAAACCAGCTATAAAACACCTAAGTTCACGAATTAATCTGTTAAGTTCTGTTTGGACCAGCTTAATTTTCGACGACACATCAGATGTTGCCTCTGTATTACAAACACATTTTTCCAACAATAACCCGCATGCATAAATTGATTGGATTAAACTATCATGCAAATTTTTACTCAAGCGTTCACGTTCTTCTATAAAACGCTTAAGTAATTCCCTGCTTTGCCTCAGTTCTGATTCTGTTTCTTTTTTGGCCGTAATATCTCTGCCCACGAACCTAACTGTCCTATTCCCATTAAGATCCGTTTCAGAGATCGAATCTGCCTCAACTATCTTCCGGCCACCAGAGTTTGATTTTAATATAATTTCAAACCGCTCACGTGTGGTTCCTTGGTTATATTTGTTTAAAAGCTTAGCGACTAAATCCGCGCTAGCCTCATCCAGTAACTCAAAAATCTTCATCTTTAATACTGTCTTGTCCCTGGTAAAGCCTGTTACAACTTCTGCAGCCTTATTCCAGTCGAGGATTAACCCGGTCGAATCAATCGAGAAAAGAATATCATTTGAGTTTTCGAACAAGTCCTGGTACCTTTTTTGCAATTCAACCTCACGATTTCTTAAAACACTTGTTTCTTTTTTGACTTTAGAATGTAAAGAAATCCCCCATAAAAACCACGCACCTATAAGAATCGTCAAAACACAAGCAAAAATGCCTATCCTCCATATCAGCCATCTACCCGGTAACGCAACTAATTTAATTGCACTTGCATCAGCCACCAGAAGGCTGATTTGTTTCTTATATCCATTTTGATTGTATTGAGGTACCAGCACACCAGTAATTTTGATCTTGCTGCCTTCAGGAAGTGAACACCTGCTATTAAGATCATAGATATTTAAAATTTTCGCCTCTATCCGTTCTTTATCCACGGCCAATAGCAGAGTTTGTTGATTCTCAACACTTAAGCTAGACTTCTCCAATAGAATGGCATTAATCGAAACAAGATCATAGTCATAAGCCCCTGAATAACAGTCAGAAGCAGAAATTAGCGCTGGCTTCAATAGGTTAGTTTCTCCGCAATCATAAACGAAGGCGTCTTCGATATAATGCCCATGTACAGATCTGGTTGGAAATCCTACAATCTCAATAACATTGCCCGGCGGCAATTGAACTGGCTTTTGAGTTTCTACTTTGAAACCGCCGCTTGAATCTTTCACAAACAGTGTAAAATCACCATGGTTAATTAATAAAACCCCCCTTAACCTAACCAGAGCACCTGATTGCTCTCTGGAATCGATGGAAAATATTTTTCTTCCTTGTACAAGTGGTATTTTACGATAATCCAGCTCCGGGCGCTCAAGCAATCGAACATCATTTGTACTAGCAACAAAAACTTGAAAACCAACAACCTGATTTGCATTGTTCAACCTGGCAGCAGCAATTCCTCTTACCAATATTCGGCCTCCCAAATAACATTGGTCGAATTCTGGCTTAAAATTTAAAATCCTTACTGGAAACCGTTCTCCCTCACTGTTGAGCTCAAGCAACCAACTTTCCCATTCAGCTCTTTCTCGTCTAACAACTCCTTCAGTCTCAATCCACTGGCTATCGTACTCGCCACGAACGAGCTGTGACGCCAATAGTCTCTGAGGTTCAGGGATTTGTGCTTCACCTAAAATTACGTAGTTACTAACAACTACAATATTCGCATATCGTCCCGAACTCGATACCCCTGTCATTTCGACTTTCTGCCCATGTTTCAACGGAGGGATCTGTGGCGAAAAATACAAATAAATCCCAGCCTTACCATCATGCAAAAAACATAATTGAAACCTTGCATCAGCACATAATATCACTCCGCTGAGTTGAACCTTCTTGCCGGCATCGGCCTCTTTTCGTGAAAGGTTAAGAACCTGTCGGACATCTCTTAATACTTCGTCGCTGTTAGTCAAGATATCAGCCCCGGTAAATCCCTGAAAAATAAAGACCACTAAAAAAACAACCCCTATGATACTTTTATAAAAGTATCTTTCCCTGGTCAGCCTGGCTATTTTTAACAAAGATACCATCAATATAATATCGGCAAATTATCAACTCAGTATACCAATATTTTAATTAATCATACAAAACATTAAACATGTTAAAAAACTCAAGTCCCAGATTTCAACAAACAATGCAGCATGAATTAAATTAAATTGATATCGATTGCCGAACACTAAGACGCCAATTTATTCAAAAAAAAGAAAGGAAAAACTCTTCAAAAGTTTGCAAACCATGAAAATAATGTTAAACATATGAAAAAATAAATGTTGGCGTTTTATGAAGCTGAAATTTCTCGTAATTATATTTTCGGTTTTTAGCATTTTACTTTTAAATGGACAACCAAATGGTTTTTTAAAGGTAAAGGACAAAAAGATTATCAATTCTCAAGGCCAGGAAATAATCTTACGCGGCATGGGTTTGGGTGGATGGATGTTACAGGAAGGATATATGCTTGGAATACGAAAAAACGGCACACAGCATTCCATAAAGTCCAGAGTTTCTGAGCTGGTTGGTAAAGAGAACTGCCAAAAATTTTATGATCTCTGGTTAAAAAATCATATGACAGAAAAGGATGTAGAGATCCTGGCAAGGGCTGGGTTCAACAGTATTCGTTTACCAATGCATTATAATCTCTTCACCCTTCCAATTGAACATGAACCTATAAAAGGTAAACAAACCTGGATTGATACGGGATTTCAAATGGTCGATGCTCTATTAAGTTGGTGTCAGAAGTATCATATTTATCTGATTCTTGATTTACATGCAGCTCCTGGCGGCCAGGGCAAAGATGCTAACATTTCTGATTACGATGAATCAAAACCATCTTTATGGGAAAGCCAACTAAACCAGGAAAAGACCGTCGCTCTCTGGCAAAAACTGGCCCAGAGGTATGCAAACGAGCCATTTATAGCTGGGTATGATCTATTAAATGAACCAAATTGGACTTTTGAAGGCAAAGATAAAAATGGAAAAGAAGACCTAAAAAATGAACCCATCTGGAACTTATACAAATCGATCACAAAAGCCATCAGACAGTGTGACACCAATCACATAATTATCATTGAAGGCAATGGTTGGGGTAATAACTATAATGGTTTCCCTGGCCCATGGGACAACAACATGGTCTTAAGTTTTCATAAGTACTGGAACCCAAACACAAAAGAAAGCATACAAAAATTTCTGGACCTGCGTGAAAAATATAACATCCCAATCTGGTTAGGCGAAAGTGGCGAAAATTCTAACCAGTGGTTCAGAGAATGTGTCGAACTTGTAGAAAAGAACCACATAGGATGGGCCTGGTGGCCATTTAAAAAAGTAACCTCCAGATCTTGCATCCTCACCGTTAAATGCCCGGATAATTTCAAAAAAGTTGTAGATTACTGGAATGGCGTCGGTCAAAAACCCACAACCGAAATCGCCTTAAGTGGGTTGTTTGAATTGGTCGAAAACCTCAAGACAACTAACTGCATTTTAAACAAAGATGTCATTGAAGCTTTGATCCCACCGAAAAGCACACCTTAAATTTAAGCCACTACCGTTTTTTAAAGCGCAACGCTAATTTTTACCGTGATAAATCCCTTTGTCGCATATCACCCTAAAAAACTCATCGCGACAACTCTTCAAGTTAGTTGATGCTTTCGGGATTACTAATACATCGGCATCAGTTTCATTTACAACAGGTTCAAATGCCACGTGCGTACCATGCCAAATAGCCCGTCGCGTCTCAACAGCTCTCCAACAATCATGCCTCCAAAGCCATACGAGTGCAGCGCCATCGCCTAATTGATTCGCTCTACCCAATTCTGTTTGGATCAGTCGTTTCATTTCCATAGTAAACGGGTTATCCGGTAATTCTTTAAAGTCCGATTCCTTGAACACAGAATCTTTATCCCAGAATTCACCGCCACCCCAGTCTACATACCGGGTTAGTTTGCATACTATATATGCAGCCCAGGCATCTTTTCCATTATAACCCCCGGTGACAGTTAAATTGAAAACCACAAGATTACTCGAGATTTCCGGATTCGTTATAAGTGCATTTGCTACAGTTGTCAATGGCCCACCGCAAATCACTACCAAAGGCTTTTTAGGATCCGCTCGCTTTGCTTCAATTACTATCAGCCTGCTACCATCACTTGGATACGGAACAGTATCTTCAATTCTGCCGCTTTTAGGGCACTCTAAAGCCCTGTCTGAACCACGCGTTAAATCGGGAATGTTCTTTAATCCTGCAGAACGCGCTGCATTTAATGCTTTGGTTGCATCTTCCCATGACTGCTCAAATTTATAAGTATAACCCCTTTGCCATTCCCACATGTCTCTTGATACGATATTCCCGCGCAAATTTGCTTTTCCTAAACTAGCCTGAGCCCAAATATAGTTTTTATCGAAAACATCAAACCACCAGTCATTATCATAAATAATAGGATTGTCTGGGCCGACCCCATCCAGTGCTACATACCCATCTTTGACAGAATACCCTGTTACAATTGCAAAACTACAAAGGCCGATATTCCAGAAAGTTAGAAGTACAAATGCCAGGCGTTTAATACATCTAGAAACCTCTAATGCTTCTTTCATATGTTTTTTGTAATTAGTAATTGCATTCTTACTTTTTTACTCAACCTCTTTATATTACTCACCAGCTTTGAAAACAATCATGAAAACAGGCTAGAAGCATTTTCATTTCTTGCATCGCAATAATAAACTGGAATCTCTGGAGAAGACTCTGTCAATCAGAGGTAGGAAAAGAGTAAATAATACGGACACTTATGAAACAAAGACCATAACAACCCACACTGCGGTATGGCATCGGTGTTATATCACGCAAACAATTGAACCCCCTTTTTAAGCTTAGGCCATCGTCTTTGTTGAGTGCAGCTAAAGAAGCTGTGTTGGGTATGTTAGCAGTAGGACAAATTAGCCGAGTCAATGCCAGGATTTTATAAGCCATCAGTAAGGTTTTTTAACCCTCAGCACCTATTAGTACCAAATCCTGACTGTTCAACTAGATGCTCCCAAATTCAAACGCGCCATCCGTTATAGATTGTATGCGGCTACTACAAAATATCACCACGCTTGCGTGCGCGCTCCAACTCTCTAGACCTGCTACGCCGGGCCCCCACTGTCTTAATCCATCCAAAGCCCTTCGTGCGGGTCTCGATCCAAAAACCAGAGCCAGAGCAGATTGCACCCGGGTTTCTCGCAAAATAGTCGTTCGTTGCGCACACAGTGAAGCGCCATGAGAATACGGGACTTGAGAAGTTGCTCAGGTGGAATGCTGGGACGCCCAAACTCCTCATACAATTCATTAAATAGCGACGAAAGCTTCTTAAGTACGGCATCCACCTGGCATTTGATTACGCGCAACGGATGATAAGCTGGTATACATTTGTTTATGTTTAATACGAAAATAATTCAGGTTGGGGTTTAGGTGCTCATCTTGAAGTTTCTTCTTAGACTCAATTCTTTTTTCAGAGTTCAGATTCTAATTTTCTAAGTAATTTTCACTACCAGGCCGTACTTGTTTAAAAACGCTAAATATCTTTCAAAAACATGAAGGGGCATTAATTCAAGTACGGACTAATCACTCTTTTCCAAATCTCATAACCTTTACTATTCATATGCAACTTATCTTCAACAAAAATTTCAGGTCTTGGAAGTCCATCTTCACCAAGCATATGTGAAAATGTATCGATATAAAACAACAGTTTATCTGTCTGAGTATATTCCTTTATTAATTGATTAGCCTCTCTCACCTTTTGAATTTGGCCCCACCTTGCTGGATTTGGAGATATTGAGATAAAACCTATTTTTGCTGATGGTAATTGAGAATGCACTTTTTCTACGAATGCTTTAAAATCATTACAAACTTGCTTTGGAGACTTGCCATCATTGATATCATTTGCCCCTGCGTACATTATTATCATTCGTGGTTTATAAGGAAAAACAATACGTTCAGCAAAATAAATAGAATCAGAAATATGAGATCCTCCGAAACCTCGATTAATAACAGGTAAACCAGGAAAATCCTCTTTTAATGTCTTCCATAATCTGATGCTCGAACTACCGATAAATAAAATTCCATTTTGTGGAGGTTTGTTTGTACTGTCTGACTGTTCAAACGCTCTGATCTCATTTTCCCACCTATTAGTACTGTTTGCATTAAGTTCGGTAATAACCCCTGACAAAACTAAAAATGCACACAAAACATTTCTAAATATTCTGTTTTTAATAATCACTTTCATAGCTCCACTCTCTATGTCTAATCTCCATGTTGGTTTAAGCATCTTTTACCAGATTATATCGGTTTAGCATAATAAAAATTTTTTCACGTATTCATTCTGAAATCTTTTCTGACTTAGAATGACAGACATGGTTACAAAGAAATATAAATTTGTTAACAATGATTATTGTTTGATTCAGAGTCCAAAAAATATTATACTTTGCAAAAAGCAACGGAGATAACTTAAATGAACAAGAACGATAATGACAGATCAAATCGCCCCGATAAACAAAAAAAGAATATTTCATTGAACGAAGAATTTTTAAAAATGCTTGCTGCCAGGTTTAAGGTTATGGGTGATCCGACGCGTCTTAAAATCCTGATGGCCTTAAGGGATGGCCAGAAAACCGTGTCAGAATTAGTAGACATTGTCAAATCTAGCCAGGCAAATACATCTCGGCATTTACAGGTTCTTGCACAAGCAGGGATTGTTTCCAGAAACAAATCCGGACTATATGTTTATTATTTCATAGCCGATCCTAAAATCTTTGATATATGCGAACAGGTTTGCGGCAGTGTTAGAAACCATGTAACCAAACAGTCAAGTTTCGTATAATATTTGCTCTCATATTCATCCATGCAAGGGTACATAATTTCTAGCAGACAACCCTTCCAACAATGCAATTGACCTTACTCATACTAATTTAATCAAGCTTGAGCATGAAAAACAATAAGATCCAAAACTTCAAGGAAACATCAATTTTATATGGTTTAAAAAAATGTGCTTTATTCGACGGTTTAACATCTGATGAGCTCAAGCAAATTGTAGAAATAACAAATATCCGGCGGTATGAAAAGGGCGATATTTTATTTCATGCTGGCTCACCTGCAGAAGGTTTTTATATTGTATACTCAGGCAAAATCTGTGTGTTCAGGATCTCTGATACAGGTAAAGAACAAGTCATTCACATATTCCGATCGGGGGATAGTTTTGCTGAAATTATTTTAGTTGATCCACCTAATTATCCTGCCGATGCTAAGGCCTTAGAGCTTTCGCAGGTATTGATTGTAAATAGGAACAGTTTCAGGGAGTTATTACACCGTCGGCCAGAAATCTCATTAAGAATAATTACATCTTTAAGTAAACATTTGCGAGTGCTTGTAGATACCATTGAAGATATTTCCTGCAGAGATGTAGAATCCAGATTAATACACTGGATATTAAGACGATTGCCAGATCCAGAGTCTCAAAACCTTATTAGCATAGAAATTCCGTCATCTAAGAAAATGCTTGCTGCAGAACTTGGCACTGTCAGTGAAACTTTATCCAGAACATTTGCAAAATTCAAAAACCTTGGGCTGATTGATATTGTAAAGAATTCAATAATTGTAAACAGTCCCAAAAGGTTACAAATGTATCTGACTCAAAGCAAAAAGGACACCGAGCTCGGAGGTTAATTAATCCAATGTACCTGGAAACATCAAATTGCACCACTCGTATCAAGTCGATTAGCTAATTTTTCAAAAAACCAGTAATCTCAAATCTATAAACAGCAAAATGCATGTAATAATTCCACAAGAGCCCATGTACACAATACAAGATTTAATCAATAACTATAAAAAAAATCGTTGTATGAAATAACTTCTCATGCTTCACTCAGCAACTATGTCGGGTTGGAACAGAATTTTTTTAAAGTATTGGTTCCCAGCCATTGTGTGGGCAGGGATAATATTAGCTGGGTCTACCGATATTCTCTCTTCGCAAAAGACGTCCAGAATCCTGGTTCCACTAATAAAATGGTTTGCGCCAAACATCTCACAGGAGAATCTTATAAGGACACAATTTTTTATACGCAAGCTTGGGCATATTACTGAATACGCTATTTTGTCGATCTTATTCTGGCGTGCGCGCCGAAAGCCACAAAAATGGTTACCGCAACCATGGTTATGGCGTGAAGCTCTGGTAGCAATCGTGCTTGCTTTAATGATTGCGAGCGCGGATGAAATCCACCAGTCATTTGAAAAAACCAGGGAAGGATCGGTCAGGGATGTAATGATTGACGGCGTAGGTGCATCCATAGGAATTGTTGGACTGTATTTGTGGGGTAAATGGCAATATAAATGGTAACCCGCGATATAAAAAACGTGACAAATTCATAAAAATTTCCCAATTAGTTTATTATGCATAACTTTTATTATTTAAAAAATAAGCTGCATTGTGAGAAGGTCCAGATCAGAAGTCTGGCAGAAGAATTTGGTACACCATTATATGTTTACTCAGCGCAGACTATAACAGATAATTTCAATAGGTTAAAAAATTCATTTTCAGATATAGACTGTACCATCTGTTACTCTGTCAAAGCCAATTCAAATTTGAGTATTATTAACTTAATTGCTGCACTGGGTGGTGGCTTTGATGTAGTAAGTCTTGGTGAACTCAAACGAGTTGCAGCTGCAGGGGGAGACACCGAAAAATGTGTCTTCGCCGGGGTTGGCAAGACTACAGAGGAAATCACTCAGGCCCTGAAAATGGGGATATATAGTTTTAACATAGAAAGCGTTTCAGAGTTAGCACGGATAAATCAAATCGCTAAAACTCTTGGTAAAGTGGCGCCGATATCGGTTCGAGTAAATCCAAATATCGATGCTGGCACTCATTCAAAAATAACCACCGGTACATATCAGAACAAGTTTGGTATTGCTTATGAAGAAATTGAAAGACTCTATGCCAGCGCCTCCAGACTCAAAAACGTCGAACTGCGCGGCGTTCAAATGCATATTGGTTCACAATTAACCAGCACAAAGCCTTTTGAGCTCGCCGTTAAAAAAATGATTCCATTAGTTATACAATTAAAAAACAAATTCGGGATAACGTTCTTTAGTTTGGGAGGCGGTATTGGAATCGTCTATCAGGATGCATTAGCTAGCGGGCAAAGCCTTTGGTGGAAGTCATCGGCTGGCTCGAAGTTCATTACCCCGGAAAAATATGCAGAAAAATTATTACCATACTTACGGCAACTCGGACTAAAGATCATTCTTGAACCGGGCAGATTTATTGTGGGGAACGCAGGGATCTTAGTAACAAAGGTTGAATACATAAAAAACACCGGGACAAAAACCTTTGTGATCGTCGATGCAGCCATGAACGACTTCATACGCCCATCATTTTATGATGCATACCATGAGATAATACCTGAACAGTCCATCCCTGCCAGAAAGCCAATAAAATGCGATGTAGTTGGCCCTATTTGTGAATCTGGTGATTTCTTCTGCAAAGATCGTCAAATCCCGGAGCCCAAGCAAGGAGAGCTTTTAGTAATTATGAGTGCGGGAGCTTATTGTGCCAGTATGGGATCCAATTATAATTCCAGGCCATTACCACCAGAAGTATTAGTTAATGGCCAGACGTTTAAGTTAATCCGAAGAAGACAATCACACGAAGATATCTGGTCACATGAAAATTCTGGCAAATAACACCCTGCACGCAAACGTCACGACTAATTTATGTCATTCAAAAAATTACTTATCAAATAATCATGCATACACCGACTGAGAGCACATACTAAGTGAGAGAATTTTAGCTTCAATCATATCAACTAAATCATCAGGGGTAGATGTCCCGGAACATAGTGCAACTTTATCAACATTCCTGAACCAGTTTAGGTCCAGAGCTTCAGGCGTCTCAACGATAAAAACACGTGCACATTTTTTTGAACACGCATGTGCTAATTGACAGGTATTGGAGCTTTCATTGCTACCGATAACAATTGTAACATCTGCCTGGCTTGCAAGTTGTTGACCTAATTGTTGTCTCAATAATGTTTCCTTACATAGCGTATTGTAAACTCTGACTTTTTGTATGCCGAATCGTTCATATAAACTCATTATAATGGATTGCGTCCGAGTTGGTGATGCGGTGGTCTGAATTACAACTCCAACTGGCTTTCTGGTGGGGACTGACCAAACTTCATTTTCATTTTCAAGCGCGATTAAAGAATCAAAGTCTGAAAGGACAGCCTGGACCTCTGGGTGTGCTTTTTTGCCAATTATTATTGGCTGCAAACCATCTTTTATAATTTTTTTTAAGATATTTCGATTACGTTGGACAATTGGGCATGTCAGGTCGATCAACTCCAAACCATTATTTTTAGCAAAATTGATTATTTTTTCAGATACACCGTGGGCTGTAGTCATAACAGTTTTTGTTTTTACTTTTGTTATGTCTGATTCAATGTAAGCTCCTGCGTTAGAAAGTTTTTGTTGGATAAAAGAATTATGAGCTAACTTACCGAGAATAGTAGATTTTTTATTTTTGAGTGTGAGCAATGCAAGTTCGAGTGCTCGTTTAACGCCCGGGCACAAACCAATTTTGTTAGATTTTAATAATTTCATTATCTTCTCTAGATTGGACTTTGTATTACAAAGTATATGACAAAAGCAACTGACTTATGTTCATACTAAAGCTCATTTTACTGAGGTAACTTGCTCTGCCGAACTAGTTGATCCAGCTTTAAAATATATTCGGTAAATGCCTTCCGGCCTTGCTCGGTCAACGCTAAAGTGGTAAGCGGTTTTTTATATCGATATGTCTTTGTAACTGCTACATAACCAGCCTCTTGCAATGTCTTTATGTGAATACTTAAATTACCATCACTCATTTGCAAAGTATCCCGAACTTCTGTAAAAGACATACCTGGGGTAGCAGCCAGGACCGACATAATAGCCAATCTACTGCGCTCATGAATTATCTTATCTAATTCAAGTACAGTTTTGGGATTCACAATTGCGCCCCACTTTTCTCGGTTATGAATAGATAAATCCCGTAAAGAATATGCAACACTCCAAATCCACCCATAACCATTAAATGAATTGTCTTCTGTCCGCTAAAATTCATCCCTAATCCCGTCAGCATAAACAAAATACAACCTATAATGACAAAGACCCAACCAAAAAGCTTAATGCCACGTCGCATAAAAAAACCAGCTGAATGCAAAGCTAATCCGTAGAAAATCATCAGTAATGGAAACATGAAAAACACAAATTTGTTTTCATAAGATGAAACAAGCAATGAAATCAATAATATCAACCCGGAGGCGATTCCGGGGACGATTGCATTAATAACACGCTTTGCTGGGGGTGTAAAAAACGGCTCTTTATCTTTCAGTGCTTGAATTCTAATCAATAAAAACGCCAGAACACACGCCAGAAATCCGAAGCCTAACCATAAAATTGCAATTTTTTGCGGGGTATTAATGTCAAACAGAAAACCAACAACTCCACTGCTCAATCCAATTATTCCGACCAACAACATAATTGGAGCTAAAGCGCGTCTATAGATAGCGGATCTCTCCATTAAGGTTTGGATAACCTTTAAATTTTCTTCTGCCCATTGATTACTCATAATAAAGACTTTATACTATAAAGCTAAGTTTGTAAACTGTGTCTACTGCATCTGAAAATCTGTAGCTATAAATACTTAAATCCACAGCTCCTGTTATTAAAGCAACTCCAGCGCATAAAAAGACAATCAGCATTTTTTAGACCGAGCCTTTTGGCTGGATCTGATGCCGATGCAAGACACTAAATGCACAATAGTTTAAAACTTTTACAGTTCTTATTATTTCATCATTTTTGAAATTGAACGATTTCTTGAAACAAGCAATATTATACAGCATATGAGCGATAACAAAATAAGCCCGGTTGAAGTAACGGAGCTTGTTAAGGGTTTAAACAAGCTGGCCAGGAATATCTGGTGGACCTGGAATGATGAAGCCCAAGAGGTTTTTAATGAACTTTCACCCAGAGCATGGCAGAACCTGTATCACAATGCAGTCGCTATCCTGCGCGAGGTCTCAGATTACGAGTTACGGATACGATTACAAAATCCAGCGTTTGCAGAAAAAGTCAGGATAACATTAAAAAAATTCAACGACTATCTAACCAGTAAACAAACCTGGGGTAACGAGCATGCTCCTGAATTATTGGCAAATCCAGTGGCATATTTTACTGCTGAATTTGGCTTTCACGAGTCTCTTCCGATAGCAGCAGGTGGTCTTGGGGTACTTGCCGGCGATCACATGAAATCGGCCAGTGATCTGGGATTAGGAATAATTGGAGTAAGCATATTTTACCGGGAAGGGTATTTTCAGCAAGAAATCAACTCTGATAACTGGCAGATAGAAAAATATTCGCATTTAAATCCCAAGAATCTTGCCATGGAACCAGTTTTGAGTCCTGATGGTGATCAGCTTACTTGTTCTGTTGAAATTGGGATGAGCCAGGTTTTATTACAAGTCTGGCGAGTAAATGTCGGAAGATGTCAGGTGTTGCTATTGGATTCTAATCGGCCAGAGAACGAACCGCAGTATCGCGATTTGACTTCGAGGGTTTATGGTGGAGACAGTACTACGCGAATCATGCAAGAGATTGTTTTAGGAATAGGTGGGTTACGTGCATTGCGGGCTTTAGGGATTCAGCCTTCAGTATTTCATATGAACGAGGGGCACTCGGCGTTTTTGACGCTTGAACTTTTACGGGAAAAACTAGCAGAAGGTAAAACCTTTGAAGATGCCATTAGTTGGGTCAAAAATCACTGTGTTTTTACTACTCATACTCCAGTAGCAGCCGGGCACGATCGGTTTGATGTAAACCTGGTGAACTATGCTTTAGGACGATTTTTCAAACTATTAAGAGTCCCGACAAACAAACTTATTTCTTTAGGCAAGGTACACCCTGAAGACGAGACCGAACCATTTTGCATGACTGTACTTGCTTTAAAGATGTCCAGAGCTGCCAATGCTGTAAGCGAGTTGCATGGCCGGGTCAGCCGTAAGATGTGGACTTGTTTATATCCAGGACTCCCAGAAGACCAGGTGCCTATTGGCCACATAACAAATGGAGTCCACACTATTGGCTGGATGAAAGGACCAATTCGGAAGTTCTGGCAACGGAAGTTAGGACCCGACTGGGAAAAGATAATATCAGATCCTGAATTCTGGAAGAAAGTTGAAGATCCTGAATTTATTTCAGATGAAGAACTATGGGCTCTAAGATATAATCTCAGGCGTGAAATGATAGAGTTTGCAAGACGGCGACTATTAATTCAGGGCAGAGGAACTTCTGAGAGTGATTTTATCGTTTATGACAAACTTTTAAATGTTGATGCCCTTACGATAGGCTTTGCCAGAAGGTTTGCAACCTATAAAAGGGCGCCCCTTATATTTCAAAGATTTGACGATATAGTAAAACTGGCGAAAGATCCTCAAAGGCCTGTTCAATTTATTTTTGCTGGGAAAGCCCATCCCCGTGATGACGAAGGCAAACGCTTTATTCAACAAATAATCCACTTGAGCAAACACTCTGAATTAAAGGGGCATTTAGTTTTCCTGGAAAACTACGATATTCATGTAGCCAGGCAATTAATTTCCGGCTGTGATGTCTGGCTGAACACTCCAAGACGTCCCCTTGAAGCCTCTGGCACCAGTGGCCAGAAGGCTGCTATTTATGGTAATTTAAATTTAAGCATCATGGATGGCTGGTGGCGGGAAGGATATGATGGAACCAACGGCTTTGCTATAGGTGATGACTCACATCCGGACAACATACAAGAACAGGACCAGCGTGATGCTGAAAACCTTTTCAAAACACTGACAGAGGAAGTAATTCCGTGTTTTTATCTCAGGGACGCCCAGGGCATCCCCAGACAGTGGATCGCTAAGATGCGCAGGGCTATGTCCACCCTCATTCCTAAGTACAACACCCATAGAATGGTCCAGGAGTACACCCAGAAATTCTATCTGAAAAATCCTGAAGTTTAATTAATGGTTTGGTCTATGAAAAAAGTTTCACTAGGAAAAACTGACTTAAAGGTAACGCGAATTGCTTACGGCTGCTGGCGGTTAGCTGGCACATGGAACAAAAACGAAGTCTCACCAGCAGCTATCGAAAATGGCAGAAAAGCAGTGAAAACTGCTCTGGACTCAGGCATTACCTTCTTTGACCATGCAGACATATACTGTGATGGTGTTGCTGAAAGTATCTTTGGTGGGTTCTTAAAAGAAAACCCGGGAATTCGCCCACAGATTCAAATTGCCACGAAATGTGGCATACGTTGGGCCGGAGACCCAGATCCTTCCGCTCCACACAGGTATGATTTTTCTGCCAGACATATAATCTGGTCATGCGAACAGTCATTGAAACGACTTCAGACAGATTATTTGGATCTGTATCAGTTACATAGACCAGATGTGCTTTGTGATCCGCACGAGGTCGCAGAGGCCTTTGTCAAGCTCAAAGAATCAGGCAAGGTACTACATTTCGGAGTGAGCAACTTTAAGCCTTCTCAGGTCGAAATGCTTCAAGCATGGTGTTCATTTCCGATAGTTGTGAATCAAGTAGAGATAAGTTTAATGCATCTTGACTGTTTTTACGATGGGACACTTGATCAATGCATTGCCAGGCAAATAACCCCGCTAGCCTGGAGTCCGTTAGCAGGTGGTTTACTTGGAACAGGATTTTCCCCAGCACCCATAACAAAGAATTGTGGAGACATTCTTCGGGTGCATAGAATGCTAGACAATATTGCATCTAAATATGGAACTACGCGAACAGTAATTGCGTTGGCTTGGCTAATGAAACATCCATCTGGTATTGTGCCTATTATTGGCAGTACGAATCCGGACAGGATCCATGAATCAATCAAAGCCGATGATGTAGAATTAACACGGGAAGACTGGTACAATCTTTTCCTGGCGGCAAGAGGTGAAAAACTACCTTAGATCCTGTATCAACTAAAACATCACTCATACTTTAATCAGGCAAAATGAATTCCTTTTTATATCCGGCGCAGGTGGGTTTTCGCATGCCAGCTGAATGGGAACAACACCAGGGTACATGGTTGACATGGCCAAGGCCAGACGGAATAAGCTTTCCTGACCGATACGATAATATTCCGAATATTTATGCTGAGCTAATAAGAGTACTTACTGAATCCGAACATGTGTTTATTAATGTCTGGGACCAACAAATGGAAGAAAATGTTCGAGAGATTCTTGCTAAACACAAGGTTCCTGATACTCGTGTGGAGTTTTATCATTTTCCAGCTTACGAACCCTGGTGTAGAGATCACGGGCCTATTTTCATTGTGTGTGATTCCTATAACCACCGGTCCAGAGCTGTAGTAGATTGGGATTATAACGCATGGGGCGGTAAATATCCGCCCTGGGACCTTGATGATAGGATTCCGGAATTGGTTGCCGAAGTACGAGGCCTTCCATTGTTTAAACCAGGCATGATACTGGAAGGCGGCGCAATTGACGTTAATGGAGTCGGAGCTCTTCTCACTACAAAAGCCTGTTTACTTAACAAAAATCGCAACCCACAGTTAACTCAGGGCCAAATTGAACAAGCCCTGAAAAATTATCTCGGAGTTAAGACAATTTTTTGGCTTGAGCAAGGTATTGAAGGCGATGACACTGACGGCCATGTTGATGATTTAGCCAGATTTGTCAATCCTACGACCATCGTAACAGTGGTTGAAAAAGATCCGACTGATCCAAACTACAAACCTTTGCTAGAAAACCTTAAAATCTTAAAAAGCATCCGGAATCTTGATGGCTCAAGATTTCGTATTGTTGAATTGCCGATGCCCCAGCCTATTATGATAAACGACCAGCGGATGCCTGCAAGCTATGCAAATTTTTATATTTCAAATAAATTTGTCATTGTTCCAACCTTTGGTGATCCAAACGATCAGCTAGCCATCGATGTGCTACAATCTGTTTTTCCTGATCGTAAGGTTATTGGGTTGAATGCCAGGGACCTTATTTGGGGTTTAGGAGCTTTTCATTGTATTACCCAACAAGAGCCAGCTGCAAAGCCAGGTCCATGAAAACTTTTAGGGCTTGAAAATTTCCCTTAAGGTTTTGATTGGCTGCAGGGGCAAAAACAAAAATTTTGGTATAAACACTGGTTCTAGTTTAGGGTTAGTAATAGTACCTTTAATTTTGTATTCCAGGAGCTTAGTAACCGGGCTCATCGCAAGATTGATGACTTTGCCGATCAGCCAGGAATTTCTTAAAAGGTTGGCTTCCATTCTTGCATCTACATTCCCCTTGAAGTCAACAACGCCGGAGTATTTCAAAACTAATGGAGGTGAATTGATACAGAGGTCGTCTGAGCGAATGATACCATTTGATATTACAAAAGAAGCTTGGGCATCAGTGGCACGGCTCTTAGCAACCCCAGGCCATATGCTATTAAGGATTGGAGTGAAAATTCCGAAAAGAGAAATTTCCCAAATTAAACCATTCTCCAAAGAAACATTTCCTGAGCCCTGCCAGGAGTCAAAGCTGATTGTATTTGCTTTTGAAATATTGAGGTTACCTGTGAGTAAGCCATCTATTGTGTTTGTTTTTTGAAATGCATCCAGGATAAGCTTGCGACTATTCAACTTAGAAAAGGCAATATTAAACGTAAAGTCATTTCCCTCTAAAGGAGAAAAATCAAAAAATGCATTACCGTTTAACCGCCCATCATAACAATCTGATACAAGATTGGTTATAATCAACTGATCCTTTTCCCAGATTAAAGTTCCATTCACATATGGTAGATTAAAACGCCACCAGCTAAACGGTCCTCCTGCTATATTGAATTTAAGTGTAGGTTTAATTGGTGGAGTAATTGGGATAATCCCATTAATAGTAATTTCCGGGCTGACATCGAACTTGTATGGTTTGATGGCTTTGGCGGTTTTAGGGCCGATCATCCTAGCAATAACATTTGGATCTATTTTGCAGAAGGCATTGCTTAAAATAATGTTATTATTGGTAAGGTCTATGTAAGAATCTCTAACATCCACTGTTCCAGTCTCATGCACCATCTGCGCATGCTTAACAATTAAGATATGATTTGAAAAACAGACGTCGCCCGTGAGTTCTTTAATGAATTCATTTCTGAAGCTAAAGGATTTTGCCTTAAGTTCTGTCTGAAACGCAAGTAAATCGTTTTGGTGCCAGCGACCGGTCACCTGACCAACAACAGAAATTGGTTCATTAAAATTAAGTAAGTCGAACCCTTTCTTTTGCGAGTTTAGTTCTATCAAAGGTTTGAGTGCTTCCGGAAAAAATTGTCCGTTAACAACCCATGAAAAATCTCTAGTAATAGTGTTTTCTGAATATGCCAATTTTGTGGTGCCTTCATCGCGTATCACAGTAAGATCTGGCAAAACCCAAACACTATTGGTAAAGATAAAATGCGCACTAGCAGAATTAGCCATGACACCCTTATACCCTGCTTTATTTGCACTAAACTTACCTCTGATGGATATAAATGGCCGTATATCTGTTTTATAGTCTGATATACTTGTTGGCCAGTTTGGTAACTTCAGGTAGACAGAGGCCTCTGCGCACGGTGGAGTTTCCCAATAAAATTGTGAAAACCAGTCAAAGGCCCTCGATGTCAAAAAGCCTTTAGCTTTATGGAAGTCGATTGTCGATTTACAGTCCAAATATGCAAATAGCTGAGCTATGTCAAATCTGGCGTTTGTAATAAACTGCCCGTCTAACAAACTTGCGTGGACCTGGGTTATTTCTAACGTCGGCGGAGACCAAATACCTGAAACCTGGATATTATAGATATCGGTTGATCTGATAAAGGCAGAATCTGTTCTTATGTTGAAATCGCAACCGACAAGGCCAATTTTATGAATGAGTTCCGGCGCTGAACTATGAATAGGTGAATTTGTGTTATTATTAGAGTAAAATTTAATCACCGCGTTTAAATTATTCAACTCTTGCTGAGCAAGTCGGACTGTCTGGCAAGAAAAGTCTGACTTCCAATCTTTAAGGAGCAAAGATATATTCTCTTCACTCGAGGAGTTGTTTGATAATATCGGACGTTCATAAAGTTTTAATATCTGATTAAACTCAAGATCTGAAATGGCTCGTTTAAAATATCCATCAAACCTTGTGATTTGTAAGGTTTTGTCGGCCAAATTATCCGCTTTAATGCACAAATCTAATTCATATTCAGAAGAATTTGTTTGTTTAACTAATTGCAAAAAAATGTCAGGCCTGGCAATTGTTGCACCTTTAAATTGAATTTTGGAAAAATTAACAGTTGTTATTAAATCTTTAAAAGTCCTGTCTTTTGTGCTGATTCGAGTCTTACCCTTTACGTGCAGACTATCAACTAATAGGTTTGTACTGTTTACACCCCCGACTTTTACTTCACAACTTACGTTCAAATACGGGGCAATTGTAGTATTTGTTTGAAAATCAAAGTAAAAGGATGAGAAAATATTTGTTGCGTTTATCCATTTTGAACTGAGGCTATCGCATGAAAATTTGATACTTCCTTCGACAGACCAGGGACATGCTGCATCGGCCTTGAAGGCCGCGAATAATTTAGGCGATTTAGAATATCTGATTTCTTTTGAAACTTCGCACAGTTTCGCTAATTGGTTTTGGAGAGTGATCGACAAAGCTTTGGATTCAGTAGTTTTGGCCCCTTCCATTTTAGCTTTTACAATATTTGTCACATACCCACTCAAAGAAAAATCAGCGCCTAAACAGTTAAAATTCGCAGCTGTGATACGCCATAGGTTTGTCTCTGGAAAATCCAAATGAAGGTTGAGATTTTCTATTACGAACTGTTGATCATGTTTAGACCCTTGCAGAGGTATAGAAAGCTTAGCATTTTTCAATTCTATGGAATTGACAGCAAATCTTCCCGAGAACAGGCATTTAAGGTCCAGATCAATTTTCAGAGAATCTATAAAAATCTGAGAATCCCCTAATATTTTTGATGATCCGAAATTTATCTCCTCAGCCACGATCCCCTGGTGCCAGCTAAGCCTTGCGGTAGAAAAGTTTAAGTCAAAACCGTGCTTAATTAATTCGTCATGGATAGCGTTTTTTGCGAAATCAGGCAGGCCAACCACGTTTAACCACACAATGCTCGCCAAAATACATAAAATAAATAAGAGAATAATAAATCGACAAACCCTGATCAGATATCGACCTATCCTCAAAGACTTTCTGAAAGAGTGCCAATTCAAATTCATTACTGGGCATGGTTACTGGATAATTTATTCAAAAGATCCAGGTACAAGCTAAATAACTGTTTAGGAAATTCAAACACCCAAGGCACATTCTCGATAGTAATGCACGCATATGGATTCAAAGAGGGGGAAAATTTACCGAATATTAAAACCAGATCCTTTGGTGCGCTACCGGCGGAGTTACTAAGGCTGATTGCAATACGGTGATTGGCTTCATTAAATCCGTATGACTGAAGCACCGCGTCTCCCAAATCCACCCAGGATTCAGCTTTTAATGAAGAAAATCTGTAAAGTAATTCATCTAACTCAGCAGCTATAATATCTGAAACAGGCAAAGCATTTGTACCCAGGAACCATTTCGAGCCTGATCGGCTTATATTAATAATCTGATTTTGTAACTGGACTGTGATTCTTACAATGTCATTAGTATCAAAGTTCCAAACAGACAAATTTCTAAGTTGTATTGGTGAAGACGGAAGTTTTTTACAATCCTGTAACCGGACATAATTAACAGAATTCTCATTATCTCTACGGACGACCACTTTATCATCTTCATTCTTACCTAATTGGATAGAGGCGATTATGATATTTGTGGCGGTACCGGTCTGGGTGGTAACCTGTTGTTTCAGTGTATACTGTGCAATGGGTGGGTCTAAATCGTAACTTGAGAAATCTGTGACAACATCTTTGCCAAACCCGACAAATTCCATTTTCTCTAAAAACTCTAAAAATGAATTTACCAACCTGGGTTCAGCCGGATATGCATTTTGTTTCTGGGGTAAATTAATAAACCAAACATTACTGTTCTGTCTTTCGATAGAAAAGGTATTTGTTAAAAACCTGATCTCTATAGTATCTGCGAACCTCACAGGAGCTGATACTAAATGCCGGTCTCTAAGTTCTATTGGTGGTAACAGAAGTTTTTCCAGGACATCTTTATAAGCCAGCACAATATTAGAACTCTCTGAAAGTCTTGCATAAACTAAAGTGGCATTGTTTGAAGGAGAAAGGCCTATTTGAATTTTTGCAAGTTGATTGGTTTTATCGAGAAAAACAAGTTCATACTGTGGCTTACTCAATCCGAACATCTCGAGATTTTCGCTGGGTTTATATGACACAAAGCCAGCTATTTTCCATGTTCGTAATACATTGATTAAGACTTGAATTTTTTCGTTATCAGCTCTTGCTGGGGTCGGCTTGGTTAATTGCCAGGACTTGGTAATTTCATCCTTTTCTATAGAAAAACCTAATGGTGACGGGGCGATAAACTCAATTTTATTAAAAGCATCCGGGGCCAGATCCACCATCTGGTTATTACGCCAATCATCTGCTTGGATAGGAACTAAGGAGAACACCGAGCAGTCTGCTACAATTAGATCTGCCTGCCCGGCGACTTGAAAATATCCAAGATCACCAGTTAAGGTTTTAGCGCCTAAACTAATGTTAAATTGCTGGGTCGGTGTTTCTACAGATACAATAGCCCATGGACGTGTGAGTCCGAAATCATCAAGTTTATTTGTTGATTGAGGCAAGTCTGCCGGGGTGATTCTAGAATGAATTTTAAGGTTACTTAAAGCTGATATAAGGGCCAGGATCTTTGTCTCATCAGCTTTATAACGTATTGGGCTGGTAAGCATCCATTTATCTGAGATCTTCTCCGCTCTTATTATCAGAGAATTAGTCAATACGATTTGAACGGCACGGGCCTGGTTTGGCTCGAGTTTTTCAATAACAAGTCTTGAAACCTTTAAATCATTTTTGGGCAGATCTTTGATCTCGAAGATTACAATATAGGCGAATATTAATATCGCTATAACTAATAAAGCTAAAGTTGTCTTCTTTTGCATCATTAATTCCTACGATTCCACCAAACTAATAATGAAACAAAAAGAATAGAACATGGAATAACGCCAGCAAATGTTATCCAGACCAGATTTCGCTGGGTTCTTGACAGGTTTAATTTGTATTTTCCTATTGGTCTTGGACCGATTCCACCCATTGTATAAGGTCTATCGATAAGCCAATTCACTGCGAGCACAGCAAAATCGCGGTTTGCTAAAGAGTCGATGATCTGATTAGATAAAAAGTATGAGTCGCCACAAACAACCATCCTGGTCAATGCAAAATCACCTGTTACACCGGGAACATTACCTTTCTCAATCGAGGCTATGAGCGGGAGCTCACCACGTTTATCGGTTGGTTTTGGATAGCCTAAGCCATTCCTGATATCTGTAATTGCGATACCGTTCTTACTTGAAAAAGCCAGTTCCTCCACTATGGGCGCATCAGCATCTACCTTGGCCTGTTCTTTCCTGGAGATAGATCTTGGCAAGCTGACATATAATCTGGAATTAGCCAAAGGTTTCATTATTGGATGGCTCAATGTAAAGTTCGTAACTTGCATGTCCTGACCGGTAATAGTAGCAGTAGCATCAAAAATCATATCACTCCCCACATTTACTCCCCACTCGGATAGCAAAGACTCCAGACCGGTATAAATACCAGCATGAAGTCCGGCTCTGAAGAGAATAAGTGTCCTGCCGCCAGACTTTAAATAATCATTTATTTTATTTAATTCCTCAGGAAGGTATCGGTTTACAGGCCCGGCTATAACAAGTAAATTACAGTCCTCAGGAATCCTGTTAGTCGATGTCAAATTTAATAGATTGACCTGGATATTATTTAACTCGAGAATACTTGCAAAATCTTTAAATCCAGTATTTGCTTCTTGACTAATCGGGCTGTGTTCGCCGTGGCCGGTGACGAAGTATGCATTTCGCACTCTATTATCACTAACGACTATGAGAGCAGATGTAAAAAGCATTTCACCTTTGAAAGCTGCTCTGCGGATCTCTGATTCCTTACCACTTAAGAAATCAGACAAATCATAATCCCATAACTCTTTATCATAGACGGCTTTAACCCTGTTATTACAATCGAAAATAACCAGATTCTTGAATAAGACTTCGTTCTTTGTTTGAGGAAATGTAAGTCTATATTTTTCCTTGATCATTGCTGCAAGGCCAGGATTTTTGACGTAATCGACCGTAACGATGTTTAAAAACGGGCATTCGGATTTGTATTCCCTAAGTAATGAATCAATAAAGCTAAAAGACACTTCAGAAGTGTCATAAAACACAGTGATATCGACCGTATTTGTAAGGGAATGCAGGATCTGCAAAGTCATAGAAGAAAGCTTACCTGTTGACTCGGGGTCGAGCTTAATTCTCACAAAATGTCTGGCAGCAATGAAGTTTATCATGATTACAATTACTAAAAGAACAAGAGCAGAAACGATGGCATTAATTCCTGAAGCCCATCGCTGAATCATGGAGAAGCTGGTATTATTTTTTTTGTTATCCATGCAACTACCTCCATCGTGAACTCTCAAGGATTTTTAAGGTAACAAAAAGGAAAAAAATAGTGGTGCTCAGGTAGAAAACAATATGACGCGAATCGATAACGCCTCTCACAAAATCTGGCATATGTTGTACCATAGAAATATAAGAAATAACAGAAGCTAACCATGAAACCGATGTTGCTAAAGAAGATGAGTATGTACCAATCAAAAAAAGCACTGTTCCAAACACAAAAGCCAGTATAGCAGCCACATTTTGGCTTTTTGTGACAGAAGAAGCCAGGCATCCAATAGACATATACATAGCACCAATGAGTAACACACCCAAAAATGTTCCGATTATAGCCCCGGGGTGAATATTCAAAGAATTTCCCGTGAGTCTATTAAAAGAAGCCAGACCAATGATTAATGGTGTCCAAATGATCAGGTAAAAAATAATGGCCGAGCTGAACTTGGCTAATAAGATTTCCAAATCACTTACCGGGGCAGTAACAAGAGTCTCATATGTGCCTAATGCTTTTTCTGTTGCAAAAAGCCGCATTGTGATCATGGGTGTCGACAATAAAAGGATCAACCAATAGTACCACGTCGCGAAAAATAATTCACTTGCAGGCAACTCTAATTGTTCAGTATTGACCTGTTCAATCAAATAAGAAAAGCAGGCTCCAATAATAAATTGACTAGCCGCCAGTACAACATACCCGCGAAGAGATACAAACTGGCTGCCTAGTTCACGGCTAGTTAAAACCAGAAATGCTTGTATCCAGTTTTTCATTCCGACTCTTTTGAAGTTAAAGTTAATTTTACAAACACATCTTCCAAAGTAGCCCTTTCCTTACTCAATTGCCGAATTTTCCAACCACGGGTTATCGCAGTTTCAAAAAATTGCAGTCTTATATCAAAGCCCGGATTACAAAGAACAGAACACGTAATAAAACCATCATCATTAGCCGAAAGATCGTATTGTTCCACACCAGCTAGAGTATCCAGGTACTCTTTTAATTCATCGATAGGTGCTGATACTTCGATAACCGTCCGACCTTCGGGACAAAGATTCGCGCGGAGGTTATCGATAGAATCACAGGCTAAAACATTACCTTCATACAAAATAACAGCACGATTACAAATAAGTTCAGCCTCTGAGAGTATATGTGTAGAAATCAAAATAGTATGCTTCCCGGCCAGGGACTTTATCAGGTTTCGAACCGTCCGTATCTGGTTTGGGTCCAGACCAATAGTCGGCTCATCCAGAATCAGCAAACTGGGTTCATTTACCAGGGCATCAGCCAAACCAACTCTTTGCTTGTAGCCTTTTGACAAATGCGCAATAACTTTTTTGCTTACATTACTTATCCCACATTGTTCCATGACAATATCAACCCGTTCTCTGGCTTTCCGCATAGATAAGCCTTTAAGTCTGGCTCTGAATTTCAAGTACTCTTTTACACGCATCTCTGTATACAACGGATTATTTTCTGGCATATATCCTATGAGCCGACGCACCTCCATAGAGTTCTGGAAAACATCCAGACCGGCAACCTTAGCTGTGCCGCTTGTTGCAGGCATATAACACGCAAGAATCCGAATGGTTGTACTCTTTCCTGCACCATTTGGCCCTAATAATCCTACAATCTCACCTCTTTTCACCGCAAAAGAAATATTATTGATGGCCACATTGCCCGCATACCTCTTGGTGAGATTTCGGACCTCGATCATTAATTCTTGATTACAAGTGTTACCTGTCATTTACTCGAGTTGATATATTACATTATCTTACTTTGACTTCAACTTTTCCGGTATAAGTTTCTATTAAGAATCCTCTGCGCCTTTGAGTCAATATTGTCAGCTCAACGCCCTGTCCCTTTTCTTTGTAAAACAAGATCTCAGCAGCATCAATCACATTATCTACTTTAAATCTGTCAATTGCCTGAATAAGCATTCCAGGCTGTATGCCAGCCTCAGACGCAGGGCTATTTCTGTCAACATTCTCTATTATTAGGCCTTCGGATTCAGCTGGCTTTACTATAATCCCCAACTTTTGCCGAATTAAAGCAGCATTAAAAATCTTCCTTTTTTCTACTAGTTCCACTTTCAGGATAGTCTGGCGGCTGCCTCTGTTTATAAGCAATTCAGCTGGCCGTTCTTTCCCGGCAGCAATCAATTCCTTTACTGCTTTGATAGAGTTACTTATTGGCTTATTATTAATCTTAAGAAGAATATCCCCTTTGCGGAGTCCTGCCTCAGCTGCGGGGCTTTTGGGTTTAACCTCAACTACTTCAACCCTTCCATTTATGTTTTTGAATCTGGCGCCAAACCAGAGGTCCTCAAGAATTTCCGGGGTAATAAGCTTTGAAAGAGCATCAGATACCTGCTTGACTGGTATAGCGAAGCCGATGCCTTGTCCGTTTTTATAAACAGCTACATTTATTCCTATGACCTCACCATGTAAATTTACCAATGGGCCGCCACTGTTTCCGGGATTAATAGCCGCATCGGTTTGGATCCAGTCGGGCACTTCTAATTGAATGACTTTTTCTGAGGGAGATCTGCGGCTTTTTGCGCTTAAGATTCCACGACTCACTGAACCACCTAATCCAAAAGGATTTCCTAATGCAATCACAGTCTCACCCAATAATAAATCGTCATCTGCAGCAAGTTTCGCTGCCTTAAATTTCCGGTTTTTATCTGGCGCTTGAATTTTTAAAACAGCAATATCTGAGACCATTGAGCCAGCAATAGGTATTGCTTTCATGGGTTGACTATCATCCATCATTTTAACCCAGATTTCATCGGCACCTTCAATCACGTGGACGTTTGTAACAATGTATCCGTCTTCGTCAATTATCACACCTGAGCCTGCGCTCATTTGCGGTGGAAGTTCTTCTATGAAAGGAGCCCAGTTTTTACTCCACCAATCATAAAAAATGCCTCTATGTTCTACCCTTGTTCGTGTAGTGATGTTTACTACTGTTGGCAAAACTTCATTCACGGTTACTACGACAGGGTCTCGACGGACATCAGCCATCTCAGCCGGACTAGCTAAACTTGATACAACTACCAGATGCGCTACGCACATGACACACCATAATAGAATCATTATTATGTTCTTCATAACAATCTGTATGACACAAAGTCCTTATAAAAGTTCAACCATAACAACTCAATAAATGATTAAAACCATATTGTATACAAAGTTATTCAAATAAGCTAAAAAATCCGCAGTTGAATCCCCTGTTAACTCTTAAGTAAAAAAAGATCTTATCCCAAAAAATCAAAACGTATTATTGGAATTGTTAAAATTCCTGCTCCAAAAAATGATGGGATGATTTACCCCACAAAAGATCTACTAATTTGTTTTTTTAAGGCTTTTAGCCTTATCCAAAATCGAATTGAGGACCTCAGGATTTTGATTAACGACGTTTGTTTTTTCAAATGGGTCAACGGCCAGGTTGTATAATTCAAATCCATTTTTATCATCTTTTATAGCTTTCCAGTTATCCATGAGAAATGCCCTTTGAAGACTACCAGCAACGGTTTGTTCCCAAACAAGGAAACGATTTGTAGAATGTTTTTCTTTTTTGAAAACAGGTAACATAGATACACCGTCGAAACTATCTGTGACTGGTAACCCTGCTAATGCTTCAGCCGTTGGTAAAATATCCTGCATCGACCAAATCTCATTGCAAGTTCCCGGCTCAACGAATCCTGGAGCCCAAACAATCATTGGCACATGAATACCGCCCTCGTAAAGGTTACCTTTTCCACCCCTGAAACCTGCATTACTTAAAAGGTTTGTTGATGCTTCATCGGTAGGCGCTCCGGTTACGCTCGTGATAAATACAATAGTCTCACGATCCAGCTTGTACTTCTTGATTGCATCAATTATTGCACCAACATACCGATCAAAAATGTCGATCATCGCAGCTCGATTTTTCGCGCTTTGTGTCCAGGGTTCATTTGAGTAAGGCTTATCATAGGGAACGATGTATTGGCTGTTGGTACCCACTGCATATGGCACGGGGTAACTAACAATCATGAGGAACGGAAAATCTGTGTTTATTCTAATAAAGTTCAATGCTGCAAAAGTAAAGTGATCTGGCGCATAAACACCTTTTCTATTGCCCTGGTTTTGGTATACGACAATTTGTTTGTCATTTCTTGACATTGTTTCCGGATAATAATTTGTCAATGATCCCAGGTCTAAATATCCGTACCATTCATCGAAGCTATGCCAGATGGGAGTATTACCAGGGTTTGAACCTAAGCCCCATAAGCCAAAGAATCCGCATTTGTAACCAGCTGCTCTAAGAACTCTGGCCAGGGTAATTTCTGAAGAAGGTAAAGATGATTTATTGTCTTTGACCTTAGAGTTAAATGTGCTTTTACCTGTCAATAGCACAGCACGAGATGGATTATCTAAACTAGCGCCTGAATAAAAATTATAAAATTTCAAACCTTCAGCTGCAACCGCGTCTATGTGAGGCGTCTTCACTTTTGCCTGGCCAAAACAACCCAGGTCACCAAACCCCAGATCCCCTGCAAGTATGATAACGATGTTTGGTTTGCCTTCAGGTCTGATCCGAACAAACTTTTGAAGCTCTTTAAGATTAACCTTTTGTCCAAAGACTAAACACCAGGACATGGTGAAAAGAATAGTCAAAACAAGCAAACTCAACTTCCATTTTCTCATAGTTTTAGTCACATCGAACCTTGCGGAATCATAATTAACTGCTGAGCCGAAAGAAGTCAAAAATATTAGAACATGAATAATCGCAGTTGAGAATCCCTAAAGAGACAATTTAATTGGTCCGTTTGTTATTAAACTGAAATTTATCAGATAGCTCCTTTTTGGGGATTAATGCCTGAGTAAACAAGACTTTTTCTTCAGGGAAAAGGTCTGCATTCTCTAAACTGATTTCGATGAGTTTTTTAGCTTTCTCAGTTTGTCCTACACTATTAAGCATTACACCATAATAGCCACCTATACCCTCAACCTTTAAATCTGATTCAGATAGTGTCTCCATTATTTTTAAAGCTTCCTCAGTCCGCCCATTTGAAAACAACGCATAAGCATAGGTTGTAGCAAACAATGGATTTTTTTCTGTCTTTCGATAATTTTCTTCTGCCAGACGAAGTGCTAAAGTTTTATCTTTCTCAAGTAAAAGGTTAAGTATCGCTATATTATGTTTTGCGATCGAATCATTCGGATCGACTTCTAACAATCGTTCCATTGCCTTGAGGAATTGTTTTGAGTCTTTGGTGCTTTTATAAATCTTAGCCAGGGCCCGGAGTGCAAATTTTTGGTTCTGCTGGCTTCTGGCAATCTTCCAAAGAGTCTCTTCCAGCTCAGGCGCCCATCCCCAGGACTGAAGTATTTTGACCATCATTCGTAATGCGTCTGGATTTTCACGGGTCGCTAACAAAGCTTTTTTCCATTCAAGTGCAGACTCACGGAAAAGCCCTTTCTCCTTTAAAGCCCGTGCATAAAAAAGCAACCTAAGGAATTGAATCCCGCCCCATTCCCCTGTGCCTGTCAACTTTTCCAGTTCATCCCAATTGCGCTTAATTATATATGCCTCGGCAAGAGCTAATGGGACCGGCTGTGTGTTGCGGACATCATCTTTTAAACTCAACAGCCATTTTATTGTTTGATCAGATAAATTTTTTGAATTTAACCACGAAGCCAGCAGGAAGACCGAAGCCGTATTCTGACTGGCTATTTCCTGGTAGCCAGCCAAGACTTCGTAGAATTTTGATTTTTGATAATATAACAACGCATCCAGGTACTTGAGATAATCAGAGATTTCAGCATTTGGATCCTTTAAGATTTCAGAAATAACTGAGAAAGCCTGATTTGTATGACCAAGTCTCAATGCATCTGTAAATAACGCTCTGAGAGCAGGCAGTTTATATTGCGGTTGCTTTGAAAATTCCTCTAGAACTTTGCGGGCTTTAGCTGCTTTATCCAAATTAGTAGAAACCAGTTGTATAGACGCAAGGTTCATTTGATCCAACGTGTTCGTGGGCTCGAGTTGTACCACCTTGGTAAAATATAACTCAGCCAGAGGATAATTTCTGGTCGCCAAGGCTAGACCTGCCACTAACCGATTATATTCAGCCAATCCAAATGCATTTGTTGGAACTGTAGATAAGGCCTGTCCAGCCATTTCTAAGTCACCGAGCTTCAGCGCCGTCCGTGCCCATGCAATGAAATGTTCCACTTTATTGGTCTCAATCCTGGCTATATGCGAACGCCATAATATAGCTTCGGGTGAATTCATCAACTCAGCAACATCCGCAAAAACCTTGCAAGCATCAACGTTCCGACCATCCCATGTCAAAGCCACGCGAGCAGTAAAAATAGCCTGTTTATATTGCCCCTGTTTATAGTATTCAACCGCCTTCTTTGCGATTCGTTTAGAGTTAAAAACCCTGAATTTACCGTATACCCAATAACCAAAGACACCGAGAATTATTAAAATCAGGATGAATAATGCAACTTTCCGGGGGTCAAACCCAAACAACAAAAACCACAAAGGCTTATCAGAGTCTTTTCTTAAGAATTTAAACACAAATCCTGTTAAAAAACAGATTTTTAACGCTTATTCAAGCAAAATCTAACAATCCTGAATAAACCAAATATAAAACAAATTATAGAAAAACACAATGCAGATTTAACTTCTGGAACAGGAGTGAATGAAACATCACTGATTGCAATCTGGTTATTGACGTTACCTCCCGGAATACTCGAGGCTGGTCTCCAACTAAACGTGATTTGGTTAATTGGGGTACCATTGAATTGTATACCGACATTTGCATCGCCGGAAGTAGGAACTGTCACTTTGGTTCCAGTAACTGTTTGGGCTAAGCCTTGTCCGTCAAGACGGTTATTACTAGAGGTCGTAATTTTAGCTGGAATATAATCCGAATCTCCAAATCTAGCTTTTATATCATATATTTGATCAACGATTGTACGATTGTTATTTTTGCTGTCTATGTCCACATCAAACAACGAAAAAGATACATCACTAACACCTTTGCTATAAAGAAAGTCTATAGTCACTGTAATATAATTATTTACGTCATTAAATGCTGCTCGTAATTCGAGTGACTCTTGTGCCGGATTGATACCCCCTGTTATATTCTTATTATCTTGTGGAAAATTCTGGCTCAGTCTAGATAGTGATCCTGTGAGGGTAATAAGGATATCGTTACCAGGATTGGTTGGGTCTATATCAAAATACTGACTCGTGCTACCTGGCTGCCACTGCACTGAGTCCCAATCAAGCACTAAAGCTGCAGCATTGAGACAAAGAATCAAACTAACCAAAACAAAATAACTTAGACACCTTTTAACTTTTGGCGCCATGTACAGCTTCTATTTATTTTTAGGCAGGCTTTTTCTTACAAACTGATCTAGTTAATTATTTTTAACCCACGTCTAGAAAAATAAAATAATAAACAAAATATAGCAACTAAAAATGCACTTTGCACTTCGGGTACCGGTGTAAAAGAAATATCATGGATAGCAATCGATTGGGCGTTTGGATCTTTTCTTGAAGCTGCACCGGGGCTATACTTGAAAGTCAAAGAGCTTATTGGTGTATTGCCAAAATCAATCTTTGCATTGGCAAGCCCAGAACTACCGGGAGTTTCTGAGGCCCCGGCTCCGGTTATAGTTTGATCCAACCCAGAACCAGATACTATATTGTTGGGTGAACCCGTAATTTTGGGTGCCACTTTGGTTGTACCATCAGGAGCAAAGGCGTATATGCTACTTACATAATCCACAAAATTTTTTCCATCACGGTCTATATCAAACAAGCTGAATGAGACATCTTTTGCCCCTGCTGTATAGTTAAAATCTACTGTTACTGTCACATATTGATTGTGGTTTTGAAAATTCATCCAGAGCTCGAGCGATTTTTCTGGAGGAGATGTTCCCCCACTTTGAGAATTGTTTATGTTTGGATATGTATTATTATAAAAAAGACCAGTTACACTAGGACTAATAGTAATGGTTATATCATTTCCGGGGTTTGACGGGTCTATGTCATAAGAATTCTGCAGACTACCCTGAGCCCAAGTAATATTGTCCCAATCAAGAATTAGTGCGTTTGCTTGTGCAACAAACAGAAGCAGCCCTGTTATGCTCGCAAGCCCACAATCACTTAACATCTTTCCCGTTCTATACATTTTCTTACGTTTAAGCTAATCCAAAGCTATAATTTGTCAAATTTTCAAAAAGATGAATTTTTAATTCGAAAATGACCAAAAAATCTTTTTTTAAAGTTATTCTTTTAGCAGCTCAAAAACATATTTTCTTGCAAAAAGCCTGCAAATCTGAACCAATCAAATCCAGGCAAGACAAAATCAATCTTTAAAAAAACTTGAAACAACTCTTTCATGCAATGGGTATTTAGCGAAAAGGAAATCTATATGATGCACGAGATAGACTTCAAAATCATAGGCCATGATATGCAATTCGTGGAAATTGAGCTTGATCCGATGGAGGCCGTTATAGCCGAGGCTGGCGCTATGATGTATATGGACAATAAAATAAAAATGCAGACAATATTCGGAGATGGCTCACAAAACGGCATTTTGTCCTCTCTGATCAGCGCAGGCAAACGGCTGTTGGTGGGTGAATCCTTATTTATGACAGTTTTTCAGAACGAGGGAAGCACAAAACACGTGGTCGCGTTTGCTGCGCCTTATCCTGGAAAGATAATACCTGTTCGGCTAACAGAGGTCGGCGGAACACTGATTGTGCAAAAAGATGCATTCTTATGTGCTGCCAAAGGGGTTACTATAAGTGTAGCGTTTCAGAAACGAATCGGTGCAGGTCTATTTGGCGGTGAGGGCTTTATTATGGAAAAATTAACCGGTGACGGTTGGGTATTCATTCATGCTGGTGGTGCTCTGTTAGAACGAGAGCTTGCTGCTGATGAAACAATTAAAGTTGATACAGGATGTATAGTCGGTTTTCAGCCATCTGTTGATTATGATATTTCTTTCATAGGTGGGATTAAATCAGCAATTTTTGGAGGAGAAGGTTTATTTTTTGCAACTCTGAAGGGTCCTGGTAAGGTCTATCTTCAATCCCTGCCACTTAGCCGGCTTGCCGACCGACTCATAGCTTCAGCGCCGGCCGCGGGGGGCAAAGCCAGAGAAGAAGGGTCTGTATTAGGTAAACTAGGTAGACTTGCTGACGGCGATAACAAATTCTAAGAGTTTTGACCACTGCATATTTAACTAATCATGATGAACAAACAACACTGCAGCTAACGGTGGTAAGGTAATATTAACAGAAAACGGCCGATAATGCCAGCCGTCTGCCGAAGCACTAACTCCGCCAAAATTACCAATTCCACTGCCACCATATTCGGTTGCATCGCTATTAAAGATCTCTTTCCAGAAACCGTTTTTGGGAACGCCAATTTTGACATTGAACCGCGGTACAGGAGTAAAGTTAAAAGCTGCCAGAATAGTCTGAGACTTATTTGTTGTTTGTCTGATAAAGCTCAAGGTGCTTTGTTCAACATCATGACAATCAACCCATTCAAAACCGTTATTAGATGTGTCAGATTCGAACAATGCAGGATAATTTTTATAAATTTGATTTAGTTGTTTTACTAATTTTTGGAGGCCCTTATGATGTTCGCCCAGATTAAGCAAATGCCAATCCAGGCTGCATTCATGATTCCACTCTCGCCATTGTCCGAACTCGCCGCCCATAAAGAGCAATTTCTTGCCCGGTGTAATCCATTGATATGTCAATAATAATCTGAGGTTAGCAAATTTTTGCCAGATATCACCCGGCATTTTATTGAGTAACGAGCCTTTTCCATAAACGACCTCATCGTGGGACAGTGGTAAAATAAAGTTTTCAGACCAGGCATAAATAGGACGGAAAGTAAGGCTTCCATGATGATGTTTTCTATATATTGGGTCCTTTGAAAAATAAAAAAGTGTGTCATGCATCCAACCCATATCCCATTTCCAACCGAAGCCTAATCCGCCGAGATAAACTGGCCTGGACACCATTGGCCAGGCAGTAGACTCTTCTGCCACAGTAAAAACATCCGGATTCTCAGAATAGACTGCTTGATTTAACCTGCGGAGGAACTCAATGGCTTCAAGGTTCTCATGACCTCCATACTTGTTAGGAATCCACTCACCCGGTTTCCTCGAATAGTCCAGATAAAGCATCGATGCTACTGCATCAACACGCAAGCCATCGACATGGTATTTCTTAAGCCAGAAGAATGCACTGCTGATTAAAAAGCTGCAGACCTCATGCCGACCATAATTAAAAATATAGCTATTCCAGTCTGGATGAAAGCCCTTGCGCATATCAGCATGCTCATAAAGATGCGTACCATCGAAAAAAACCAGTCCATGCTCATCTCCGGGGAAATGCGAAGGCACCCAATCAAGAATAACTCCGATGTTATTTTGGTGCAGGAGATCTACTAGGTACATAAAATCCTGAGGAGTCCCATACCTGCTTGTTGGAGCAAAATAACCAGTAGTCTGGTAACCCCAGGACCCGTAAAATGGATGCTCCATTATCGGTAACAATTCCACATGTGTAAAGCCCAGTCCCGAAACATATTCAACTAATCGTGGAGCTATTTCTCTGTAACTGAGCCAGCGATTTGATTTTTCAGGCATGCGCATCCATGAACCCAGATGGACTTCGTATATAGACAAGGGCTTGTCTAACCCATGATGATTTTTCCGGTTTTGCATCCAGGCCGTATCCTGCCATGAATAATTCAGGTCCCACAAAACTGAAGCTGTAGCAGGAGGGCGTTCGTGAAGGAACCCCACAGGATCGGCTTTATCTACCCTATAGCCATGATAGCGTGATTGAATGTGGAACTTATATTTCTGGCCCTTGCTAACCCCTGGAATGAAACCTTCCCAGACACCAGATGATCCTCTTGGCGCCAGTTTATGTTTCCGCACATCCCAATGATTAAAATCGCCAATGACAGACACCGACTCTGCATTTGGAGCCCAAACTGCAAAAAAATAACCTTCCTGCCCATCATGGTTAATAGGATGCGCGCCCATTTTTTCGTAGATCAGGTAATGAGTCCCTTCATTGAAAAGATGCAAATCAAAATCGGTCAACAGGCTAATATCATGCCGAATCTTTCCAGCTTGGACTTTTGTTTCCATTAATCTTTATGAAAAAACAATTATTCCAATTATCAACTCTTTTCTGAAAATATTCTACCAGATTTGTATAAATCAAAGTAAAGAGGGCAAAATTTATAAAAAAACCTGGTGCCGCACTATACTCAACTTAATGCTTGCAGCTTGAATATTTTTTATGATAAAAAGGACTAACATTTATGGCTGCGATTGGAAGATTTCAAAAGGGTGAGGAAGTTTTCTATGCTAAGGTAGTTGACGGTGAGTTATTTAAGCTCATCGGCGACGTATTTGGATCACCTAGCTTTGAAAAAAAACCTTTGCCTCAGAAAGGTGTAAAAACTTTGGTACCGGTTGTTCCTACAAAAGTCATTGCTGTAGGACTAAACTATGCCGATCATGCCAGGGAAACAGGCATGCCGATACCAAAACAGCCATTATTCTTCTTTAAAGCCCCCAGTTCATTATTACCAGATGGCGGAAAGATTGAGATACCATTTCCCGATCATCGAGTGGATTATGAAGCTGAGCTGGCAATCATAATAGGCAGAAAAGTCAGAAATGTATCACCAGCTGCTGCTGCAAGATATATATTTGGATATACAGCTGCACAAGACATAAGCGACCGTTCCATTCAGGAATCGGAAAGCCAATGGGCCAGATGTAAATCATTTGACACCTTCACACCTCTTGGACCTTATGTCGAAACCAAGATCGATCCGCATAACTTAAGCATACAGCTTTTCCAGAATGGTCAGCTCCGGCAAAACTCAAATACGAATCAATTAATTGCCAATTGCTTCGAACTGGTCAGTTTCATCTCAACAAATATGACCTTAATGCCCGGTGATGTAATCCTAACGGGCACACCCAGCGGTGTAGGGCCTATTGCCTCTGGAGACAAACTTGAAGTGCGAATTCAAGGCCTGGCTCCTTTAATCAATACGGTCAAATGACCGATCTAAACCAATTAAAAACAAAATATATTCGCAAAAACCAAACAATTAGACCTTTTGTATGCGTTGGTCACAAACTTTTATCCCAACTCTAAGGGAATCACCCTCAGAAGCTGAAATCGTTTCGCATCAGTTAATGTTAAGGGCCGGTCTTATACGGAAACTAAGCGCCGGCTTATATACTTTTCTGCCATTAGGCCTGCGGGTACTAAAAAAGGTAGAACAAATAGTGCGAGAAGAAATGAACCGAGCCGGCGCCATCGAAGTACTCATGCCCGCCTTGCAACCACCGGAAATCTGGCAACAAAGTGGCCGATATGAAACAGCTAAGGACGTGTTTTTTAAGGCCAAGGACCGTTCAATGCGCGAATGGATTCTGGGGCCTACTCATGAAGAGGTCATCACTTCATTAGTTGCTAACGAGATAAATTCATACCGGCAATTGCCCAAAAACTTTTATCAGATCCAGACAAAGTTTCGAGACGAAATCAGACCCAGGTTTGGTCTAATGCGAGCTAAAGAATTCATAATGAAAGATGCTTATAGCTTCGACGTAGACGATGCAGGGGCTCAAGTAAGTTATCATAAAATGTATGATGCATATCTTCGGATTTTTTCCAGGTGCGGCTTGAATGTCCTGCCGGTTGAAGCTGATACCGGCGTGATGGGCGGAAAATTTTCACATGAGTTTATGGTGCCAGCTGACTCTGGCGAATGTGATATAGTCTTTTGCGAATCTAAAGATTACGCCGCAAATATAGAAAAAGCCTCAAGCCAATTTAGTACAATTGCCGAACAAAACCAGACAGAGCCTTCAGATTTTTCAAAATTTCCTGCGTTAGAAAGATTCCCCACCCCTGGCGTACAAACTATAGCCGATTTAGAAAAGCCTCCTTTTAATATCCCGGCAGACCAGCAAATTAAAACACTTTTATATATTATTGAAAGCAAGCCTGTGATTGTTCTGCTGCGGGGATCAGATCAGCTAAATGAAAACAAACTAGCCGCTGTCACAGGGTCAACATTGTTACGTCCTGCGACAGCAGATGAGATTTTTAATTTTTTGGGAGCACACCCGGGTAGTTTAGGAGCTATCAGCATAACTGAAATACCTGTCTTCGCAGATCTCTGCCTCAAAAATGCCCAGTGTATGGTCACCGGGGCAAACACTGACGGATTCCATTTTAAAAACGTTGTGATCGGCCGCGATATCAAGGTTAGCCAATGGGCTGACCTCCGAACAGTTAAAGCTGGCGAGCCTTGTCCGGTCTGTGGTAAACCGTTGCAAATTTGCCGAGCTATTGAAGTCGGGCATGTTTTTAAACTTGGCACTAAGTACAGTGTAGCCCTCGGCGCTAAGTTCCTCGATGAGTCCGGTAAAGAACAACCAGCAGTCATGGGTTGTTATGGCATTGGAGTAACCAGAACAGTTCAAGCTATTATAGAACAACACAATGATACCGATGGTATTATCTGGCCTAAAGCTGTCGCGCCTTTTACGGTATGCATTACCCCACTTGAGGTCTCACCAGAGTCTGAAGTTTTCAAACAAGCCGAAAAGCTCTATTCCGAACTCACCGCTAAAGGTGTTGAGGTAATTCTTGATGACCGAGACGAACGCCCCGGCGTCAAATTCAAGGACTCCGAGCTCGTCGGTTTCCCATTGCGCGTCTCTATTGGTAAACGCTCACTGAGCAAAGGAATCATAGAACTCAAACCACGAAAAGGTAACGTCATCGAAACCGAAAAAGACAAAGTCATCGAAAAAATTCTGCATGTATTAAACACCCTACCATAAATCCACAGGAAAGTGTTGCATAATGTAAAAACAACTGCACTAAATTTAACATTGATAACAGTTTCGATCTCGTTCCTTTCATGGATATTTATAAACAGCCCTCTTCGATTAATAGAAAATCAGATCCTCGGACAATCTGAACATAATCCAGTCCTCAATTCTGATTCTTTTGATTTGTTAATCGCCAATGCCTTGTATTTATTGGCCACCGGAAATCAAAGCCCCGTTAGCCTTAACGATTACCTCGACCAGCTCCTTTATTCTCGGGAATCTGAGCCACAACTGCTCAAGCCCAATTTTAGCAGGGGCCTGGCATTAACCATTCTGGCATCTGCTGTATCAAATGATATCACAACAAAATTATACGGATTGGCCAAATCCGACCTTACTAACCAGATAGAGTTTCTAGAAAAACAATTGGCAAATAACTATGAGCAGGGCGCTTACCAGGAAACATTGGATGTACATCCATTAATTTTGAGTGCAGCCATAATGTGGCAAAATCTGGAGGAGAATATTAAAAAACGATTAATTAACCTTTTCGATAGAGTATCAACAACAGACAATGTTGATGAATGCTCGCGTAAATTGCTCAATCTTTTTAATTCTATTCCGGGTTATTCAGCAACAAATAGCCAGAGTCAAAAAGACGAACTTGTTATAGCCGATCACCCAGATCTGAGTTTTTGGAATGTGTTCAATCAGCCTTTTTTTAAAAAAACTGCATATAGCCTGGTGATAAAGGGCCTTTTGTTAAAAGAACTCGATGCAGATATAATTAAACGGACCTGTGATTTTTATGAAAGATTGTCGATACTTATAGGTTCAAACGGAGAGTTATTACTGGAAAATAATCCGGACTCAAGTCTGGATTTGTTGATAGGACATTCAATCAACTCATTGTTTAACACAAACAACACCTGTTCAAAAAATTATAGGGAATTTTTGTTTAAAAAGATCTTTCTGCAATTGAATTACACTAAAAATCAAAATCTTCCTCAACCGAATAATATCTCAATTAAAGAGATTAACGAAACTCTGGGATTAATAATCTTGTTAAACGAACTCAAAAATATAAATCAAGGCTCGTATGTTTACTCGAATCAAAGGAACAATTTAGATAAACTTACTGATACCTTTAGCCGCTTCAGAGCATCTGCTGATTGGTTAATTTATAGAACAATCCAAAGCGTATTATGGACCGAGTGTGGGGTCGGATCTTTGAATAATTTATGGGGAGTCTTACCAAATAATGGAATTATTAAGCAAAATCCGGGCAATCTCATCTTTAATATAAGTCCGTGCCCAGAACATTTCCCGACGCAGTTATTTTCTAACCAGGTTCATTGCAGATTTGAATCTTCAGTATGCTCTATCTCAAATGATGTTTTTATTCTCTCTTCTATGTACGCACTCAAAAATAACTCAATCAATCAAAAACGCGTGATCATTGGCCTTGGAAGTGGCGAAACGATCTTTATGGAAAGGCTGACTTCATTAAAAACTTTTTCTAACCATGAATTTGAGGACCATCTGCTGAATCTGGTTGTGTACTTAGACCAGGTGACTCCTCAAGACCGTCTGATCCGGTGGTCAACAGGCCGGATCAAGTTAAATGGAGATTCCGTTTCCAATGTTGTAAAAGCACCCTGGCTCTGGATCTGCGGAACAAACGGTTTGGGGATTGTCGGATTAGGCATCAGGGAATGGAAAATCAATATTTCATATACAGACTCGAAATTGCATTTGAATTTAGGTTTTAATGCGCCTAAAGCCAAAACATGGAAGCCCGACGAAGTTATAGCCCAGCATGGTGCAATTATTCTGCCAAATGCGAAAATTAGCGATATTGTTGAACTTGCAAACGCAATCGATGCCGAAGGCCCACTGCAAGACAATAAACTCGATTTTCAGGTTCACACGCGTCTGATTGTAATAGATTATAATAAAACCCCTGCTACAGTAGTTGTTGAAAACAATTGATTTTATTGATTATGAATCCTTTGCAAAGATTACTGGAAAACCTAAATGCTAAACGCCTGGCTATGCCGATTGCCGTTTATCCGGGGGCATCCCTTGTAAATGTCAATGTCCAGGAGATAGTGTCAGATCCAGAAGCACAAGTTGCCACAGCCATTGCACTCCATAGACGTTATAACACCGCCGTGGTAATGTCCGCTATGGATTTAAGCGTTGAAGCGCAGGCTTTTGGTTGCGAGGTCATGAGTTCACCAACCGAGGTGCCTTCAGTAGCTGGTAAGATTATTCATAATTTTTCAGACGCCCAGGCCCTCAAGATACCGACCATAGGCTCAGGCAGAACAAATGTATATCTACAAACAGTTAAAAAACTTAAACGTTTTGTACCGCAAGCAATTGTGCTTGGCGGCTGTATTGGTCCGTTTTCTCTTGCAGGAAGATTAATTGGCCTGAGCGAGGCCCTGGCAAACACCATAAACGATCCTCCGCTCCTCCATTGCGTTCTGGAAAAATGCACGGATTTTCTTATATCATATCTGAATAGTTTTAAAGAAAATGGCGCTGATGGAGTAATCATGGCCGAACCAGCAGCCGGGTTATTATCACCAAGATCTATGACCGTTTTTTCTTCGAATTATATATCGAAAATCATTAAAAATGTTGATTCCTCCCATTTTTTTATAATCTTACACAATTGCGCTGCCAGACCTGTTCATTTAGATGCAAAAATCGCAGCTAACGCACAAATCTACCACTTTGGCCCACTCATGGAAATGCCAGCTGCGTTAAGAAAAGTTAATACAAATGCACTCGTATGTGGCAATCTGGATCCAACCTCAGTTTTCGTTCAATCAACACCAGAACAAATCAAGAATCAAACCCACGAATTATTAGAATTAACAAAGACTTTTAAAAATTTTATTATTTCATCTGGATGCGACATCCCGCCATCAGCGCCGATTTCTAATATTGACGCTTTTTTTGAAGAAGTACAGCGCTGGAATGGTTTGTTGTAATCTATTGACAAAAAGTCAGCTCCAGCCTTTTCTCATCAAAACCAGCTACATGGAAATCAAACAAGCTCAGTAAAATTCTTTTAATGAGCACAAAAAACTTTGCAAAAGTTGTTTGCTTATAAATGCAATCTTTAAGAAAATGCAATTATATTGAAGGTGGCTCTAAAAAGATTCCATAAAAATATTGGATTATGAATGAAACCAGTACCAACATACCAATGCAGAAACCGCTCTGGCAAAAAGTTACAATAGCAGGTGTCGGCTTGCTCGGAGGCTCTTTAGGCTTGCTCTTAAAAAAGAAAAAGGCTGCTGCCCAGGTCTGTGGATTAGTCCGCAGACATGAAACCATAAAAGAAGCCATAAAGTTAGACGCTCTGGATTATGGGACCACGGATCTAAAGGAAGCTGTTAGTGATGCTGATTTGGTTATTTTGTGCACGCCAGTCTCCAGGATGCCAGTTTTGGCCTCGGCATTTAAGCCATTTCTTAAACCTGATTGCACAGTTACAGATGTAGGTAGTGTTAAAGGAAATTTGGTAAAAGAAATGGAAAAGATTTTTAATCAATCTCAAGCAGCATTTGTGGGAAGTCACCCCATGGCCGGCTCAGAAAAAACAGGGGTTAAATACGCCAGTGCTAATTTATTCAATGGTTCGGTTTGCATTATCACTCCAACAGTAAATACAAAAGCCTCAGTTATTGAAAAGGTAGAAACCTTATGGACATTAGCTGGAGCAACAATTTTAAAGACTGACCCGGAGACCCACGACAAACTAGTAGCATATGCAAGTCATTTACCTCATGTCATCGCTGCTGCATTAGTTAACCTGGTACTTAAAGAATCGTACATATCCGCACAAAAGAAAGTATGTGCCAACGGCTTTCGCGATACAACCAGGGTAGCTTCAGGTTCGCCTGAAATGTGGCTAGATATAGTTATGGAAAATAAAGAACAAATCGCTGGCGCAATAAAACAATTCGAATTAGTCCTCAATCAGGTACGCGAAGCAATCTCTAAAAACGACCAGGATGCTGTTCTGAGTTTTCTAACAACTGCAAAGCAAAAACGAGATTCCTGGCTAGCCGAAAGATTCCCTGATCATACAACTCAAGCCACTCTTGAATAATTTCTGGCACAGATTCAATCCTTTTGAGCAACAAGTATTATGAATAAAACAATCCCAAATTTAATCGAAATTCAACCTTTAACAAAGCCGATTCAAGCTTGTATTACTGTGCCTGGCTCAAAAAGCATTACTAACCGCGCGCTTATTTTGGCTGCTTTCTCTAAAAACAAAACCACATTACATGGCGCGCTTTGGAGTGAAGATACGCAGGTTCTTTGTAATGCATTGATCAAACTAGGCTTTGAGATATCTATTGCCCCTGACTCTGATGAAGAGGCTAATCGGACAATAACCATTCAAGGCACAGGCGGGGTTATACCAAATTCAGGGACAGATGAAAATCCGTTAGAACTTTTTGTTGGTAACGCGGGGACAGCGGCAAGATTTCTTACAGCGTTTTTATGTTTAGGCAATGGTGTCTACCGGCTAAGTGGAACCGCACGAATGCATGAACGCCCACAAGCGGGACTCTTTGATGCATTACGAATTTTGGGTTATAAAATCGATTCTCCAAACAATAAATTGCCAGCTATTATTCACGGCCACGGCCCGATTAAAACAGATACCCCTAAATCATGCTATGTCAGTATAAAAGAAAGTTCTCAGTTCGCATCCGCACTGATCCTGTGTGCAAAATATGCTAACTGGATTGTTCACATTATAGATTCCGATGACGAACAAACACAATATGTACGAATGACTGAGGAATTGATAAAGAAGTTTCCTGAAGCCGGCGGCATTTTTGATATCGAACCCGATGCCTCGAGCGGAACCTATTTTGTAGCTGCAGACATTTTACAATCGCTACTCTTCGGAAGGCGTAACCTTATCACTGTCAATTCCTGGCCTAGCTCAGGCTGGCAAATAGATGCAGACTTTCCAAAATACTGGCCACTTCCAGAACGTATATCAAGAAAGACCGATCTCGGAGATTCAATCATGATGGCCATAGTCCTTGCCGCATTTGCAAATAACCCCGTACGATTCGAGCATCTGGATAGACTCCGGCTCCAGGAATGTGACAGAGTTTCAGCACTAGTAACCGAGCTCGAAAAATGTGGAGTTAAAACTGTGGTCGACGCCGACTCGATCATCGTTAAACCAGCCGCCGGAGCACATGGTGCTATAATTGAAACATATAATGATCACCGTATTGCGATGTGTTTTTCCATCCTTGGTCTGGCACTGCCAGGGATTAAAATTCTGAATCCTGCCTGCGTAAAAAAAACTTTTCCTAACTTTTACAAAAAACTTGCATCTGCGCCACCAACTGGCCTCGGGATAAGTTTGTGCATACCTGATTCAAAACAAATACTGAAGCTTTCTGAGCTTGAAATTGATTAAAACTGAGTAAAATAGAACACTCTGGAAATGAAAAAACCAATAGTAATTGCTATCGATGGCACAAGTGCTAGTGGTAAAAGTACAAACGCAAAGTTGGTCGCAAAAAAATTAGGCTTTGTATATGTAGATACTGGAGCCATGTACAGAACCTTAGCCTGGTACTGCCTGAAAAATAAAATTGATCCAAACGATACCAGATCCGTCATCAATGCCTGTAAAAAATGGAAAACTTCTCTTGTCTGTATCGATAACCAGGTTCGATTTCTGGTAGACGGATATTATCCTGAAAAAGAAATCCGATCCGCTGAAACCAGTGCAATAGTCCCTAAAATAGCATCGATCCCTAAAGTCCGAGAATGGATGCGTAAAGTCCAGCGTAGTTGTACCAAATTCGGGAACCTGGTCATGGAAGGACGGGATATTGGATCAACTGTGTTTCCTGAAACAGAATTTAAATTCTTTCTGGATGCCGTTTTAGAAGAACGCACACGCAGACGGCAGGCCGATGGCATTACTGAAGACCTGGCTCTACGAGATAAACAAGATAGTCAACGCGCTGTCGCACCGTTGATTGTTCCACTAGGCGCTATGGTAATCAATACGTCTGGTCAAACCCCAGAACAAACAAGCTCTATCATTTTAAACAAGATTAAAAGTCATCTCAAAAACAATATCCCTTCAACATGAAAACAAATTTCATGTATAAAGTCGGCTGGATTTTATCAAGGCTGGTTTTTAAATTGTTCTTCAGGCTGAAAATTGAAGGAGCTGACCACGTGCCAGTTAGTGGACCAGTTATTCTAGCATCAAACCACGCTAGTTTTCTTGATCCAGTTCTAGTCGGTTGTAGCATAAAGAGAGAAATTTATTTCATGGCCAGAAAAACTCTCATGAATAACCGCTTCACTAAATGGTTATTTAACAACCTAAATACTGTGCCTATAGATCGAGATGGCACAGGCGTCGCCGGATTCAAGACTATATTAAATTTGCTCCAGGCTGGTCATGGCGTAGTATTATTTCCCGAAGGCACCCGTAGCCGTGACGGCTCATTACAACCAGCTAAACCCGGAATTGGTATGCTGGCCCTAAAATCTAATGCACCTGTCGTACCTGTGCTTATTTCTGGTAGCTTCGAGGCCTTAAGCCGAGACAGAATCGTTCCTAAATTTACAAAAATCTGTGTCAGATTCGGGAAGCCGATAGATTTCAAACAGTATCTGTGCGGCTTAAACAACATTGTTGAGTCAAGCTCTGATAAAAAACTGTGCGCAATATTAGCATCAAAGATTATGGAAGAAATAGCTGCACTTAACACTAAAGCCCATGGACCACAAATTAACCCGAACCCGTGATGAGATATTTTCTGAAAAAGATTATCGGGCTTGTGCCATTACTGCTAATAATAAGCCTCCTGGCTTTCATACTTGTCAGGCTAGCGCCCGGCGGGCCCTTTGACCGCGAGCGTAAACCAGCGTCACCAGAAATCGAACGTAACCTGCTAGCTAAATACCATCTCGATAAACCTATTTGGATGCAATATCTCTACTTCTTAAAAGGCATCTGCCATGGCGATTTTGGGGCATCATTGAAATATCGGAATCATGCCGTAACTGATATCATCGTTCAATCATTGCCGGTCTCAATGTGTCTAGGATTTTTAGCCTTTGTTTTTTCATATTCTGTGGGAATACCTGCAGGGATCATTGCTGCAGCACGAAAAGGGCAAATACTCGACTGGCTCATTGTGATAATCGCCACGATATCACTAAGCGTGCCGGGGTTTGTCATCGGGCCATTCCTGATATTGGTATTCGCAATAAAACTACAATGGTTTCCTGTAGCATTATGGGAATCTGCCTGGCATGCGGTATTGCCCACTTTAGCGCTCGGAATCTATTTCTCTGGCAGAATTGCCAGACTAACGCGTGAAGGCCTTATTAATGTGTTAAACGAACGATTCATTCTCGCCGCACGGGCCAGAGGTGTAAATGATACAATGATATTGGTTCGTCATGCACTACCTTTGGGGCTGATCCCGGTTATTACATATACCGGACCAGTCCTGGCTGATCTGCTTACAGGGTCCTTTGTTGTCGAAAACCTTTTTCAAATCCCCGGAATCGGCGTTTTCTTAGTCAATAGTTGCCTTAATAGAGATTACCCTATGATCGTGGGTATTGTAATAGTGTATTCAATCATTCTGGTTTCGTTGAACCTTCTAACAGATATTATACACTGGCTTGTGGACCCCAGAATTCGTCATGAATAATAGCATGCAAAACACTGTTAACAAATTTTCAGAACAATATGCATCAGCCTGGCATCGATTCAAAAATAATAAGCCGGCTTATTTCAGTCTTTGGGTCTTTGTTTCGATTATTGGTTTTTCTATTATTGTGCCTGTAGTTCATAAAAGCGACCCGATTAGTTTATCAGATTTTGTTTTTCAAAAGCCGAATGCCCAGTTCTGGTTCGGGACTGATGCAAACGGCAGAGATATGATGGCCAGAGTTATCCTCGGCCTGAGAATATCCATGGCCGTTGCTGTAGCCGGGACTTTAATCAGCATGCTAATAGGTGTCTGCTGGGGGGCAATAGCAGGTTACTTCGGCGGAAAAATCGACTCTTTACTGATGCGAATTGTTGATATCCTTTACAGTATGCCAACCATCATTTTCGTTATTATACTTGTGGCAATTGGGGAAAATAGTATCAAAAAAATCTTAATAACAATGGGCCTTGAGAAGTTTATGCCATGGTCAAGACTGATCTTGCTATTTATTGGCATGGGAACAGTTTCATGGTTGACTATGTCCAGAATTGTCAGGGCACAAGTTAGAACAGTAAAATCGTTGCCTTTTATAGAGGCATCTATATCTACAGGCGCAAGTCATATGCGCCTGATTTTTAAACATATTATTCCTAATTGTTCAGGCATTATCGTCACATGCTTAGCTATTTCCCTGCCAAACATAGTTCTGTATGAATCATTTCTGAGTTATCTCGGCTTAGGTGTACAGCCACCCATTGCAAGTCTGGGATCCTTGATGGCCGACGGAATCTCAAGTATTAATTCACTCAGAATTTATTGGTGGTTGGTTGTATTTCCCGGGATTTTTTTGGTGTCGCTCCTTTTAACATTAAATCTGATCGCCGATGGCGTAAGAGATGCCATTGATCCCACTGGATCAACTAAAAGCTTAACATAAAGTTTAATAAAATAGGTTTTGTCCGATACAGGAGTCTTTTAATTTATGAATATTGAAAAAATCACACCTGACTCAATTACCAAAAAAAAGGGTTCTGGCGAGCCAATAGCTGCCCTTACAGCTTATGACTACCCCATGACAAGATTTTTAGATGAAGCAGGCGTACATATAATTTTGGTTGGAGACTCTCTAGGAATGGTAGTCCTTGGGTATCCAAACACCACTTATGTAACAATGGAAGAAATGGTCCATCACGTCAAAGCCGCTGCAAGAGCCAAACCTAAAGCCCTTCTCGTCGCTGATATGCCAATAGGAAGCTATGAAAATCCTAAACAAGCCGTAGAAAATGCTAGACGTTTAATCAACGCCGGCGCTGAAGCTGTCAAGGCCGAAGGCGGTCTAAACATCATAGACCAAGTAAAAGCTATTATCTTCAATGGTATTCCATTCCTCGGGCATATTGGTATGTTGCCTCAAAACGTATTAAAAGAAAAAGGCTATCATATAAAAGGCAAAACTAATTCAGAACGCGAATTACTTATCAAAGACGCCACTGCATTAGCTAATGCCGGAGCTTTTGCTGTCGTGCTGGAATTAGTCGAAATAACCCTGGCTAAAGAAATAACTAATATAGTTCAAATCCCAACTATCGGTATCGGGTCAGGACCGTTTACTGACGGTCAGATACTGGTTTCTTATGATCTTTTAGGCCTATTCCCATGGTTCCGACCTGGATTTGTAAAACCAGCCGCCGATTGTGCCAGCATTATTAAACAGGCAATCCAACAATGGATAAATCAACTACCCCGTCCAAACTGACCATCCGGGAAAACTTTCCACACCCAGATTTTATTTTGGTAAATTGATAACCGAAATCGCGATCCGGTCCATTTATCATTGAAAGGCTTCGCCAATCAATTAAGGCAAGATAACTCTGTTCGAGCCGCAACGGTATGTTTGGTAATTCTACTGATGAGTTAGCCTGTTATTTTACTAAAAAATTATAAATTGCCGATACTTTTTTGTTATTTTTTAACTAACGCGTAAATTTTTAAGAGTTAGTCACTATAACACCAACTTTGCTAGTATTTCCTGGTTAGCGATAGTCAAAGGGCTCAATTCATAATTTGTGAGTGGTTCAGTTCCAAACAATATTCTGGAATTCAGATGACGAATGTTTTAAGTTTCTATACTTTGTAGCTTCTGTTATTAGTTTCTGGAAGCTTGGAAAAACATGAGAAATGTATGAACAAATCAACGATACGAACCAGCAATCAGATCAGGCAGGAATTTCTTAATTTTTTTAATGCCAGGGGACACACCATAGTACCCTCGTCAAGTTTAATGCCTGAATCACCAAACCTGCTTTTTACAAACGCCGGAATGAATCAATTCGTTCCAATATTCTTAGGGAAAATACCATGTCCATATAATCCGCCAAGGGCAGCAGACACTCAAAAATGCATTCGTGCCGGAGGCAAGCACAATGATCTTGAAGACGTCGGCTTGGACACATATCACCACACTTTTTTCGAAATGTTAGGGAATTGGAGCTTTGGCGACTACTTTAAGAAGGAAGCTATAAACTGGGCTTGGGAACTATTAACTGATATTTGGGGGTTTCCTAAAAATAGATTGTACGCCACAGTCTACAAACCAGGACCAGGAGAGCCTTCCGAACAGGATGACGAGTCATATGAGTACTGGAGGGATATTTTCCAAAAAGAAGGATTTGATCCGAAGATCCATATTAAGTTTGGAAATAAAAAGGATAATTTTTGGATGATGGGTGAAACAGGACCGTGCGGCCCATGCTCGGAGATTCATATCGATCTTACACCATCAGGTGACACCAAAGGCGAGCTCGTAAATAAAGGATCACATCTTTGTATTGAGGTATGGAATCTTGTATTCATGCAATTTAATGCGAACCCTGACGGCAGTCTGTCCCTATTACCTTCCAAAAATGTTGATACAGGTATGGGTTTTGAAAGAGTGGTGGGCATTATTCAATGTACTGAAGGCTTTAAAAAATTCACCTCCAGAATCTCTAACTATGAAACCGACATATTCAAACCTATTTTTGACAAATTAGAACAAATCAGTAAAAGGAAATATAGCTCCACTCTACCGTCCCACGGTGGTGTACCTTCTAATGAACAAGAAAAGATAGATATAGCGTTCAGGGTTATTGCTGATCATATACGGACAGTTTCATTTGCTATAGCCGATGGGATATTACCCAGCAATAATGATAGAAATTATGTCATCCGAAGAATTTTGCGACGAGCAATTAGATATGGGCGAGTCTTAGGATTTCGTGAACCATTTTTCTATAAACTAGTCGATACAGTCACCAAAACCATGGGCGATGTATTCCCCGAGGTCCGTACTAAACAATCCTTAATAGAAGAAACAATCGGCACAGAAGAAGAATCCTTTAATAAAACCCTGGACCGAGGTATAGAACTTTTTGAACAGGAAATTTCAAATCTCAAAACTGGCGATGTAATTTCTGGTGACTTTGCCTTTAAACTCTATGATACATATGGATTTCCGTTCGATTTAACCCAGTTGATGGCAAAAGAGCGCGGATTTACAGTCGATTCTGATAGATTCAATAAGCTGATGGACGAACAGCGCACACGCGCACGCAAAGCACAAAAACGCGAATTAGTTGAAGTCACGCAAATTAATAACCTACAACAAACAAGATTTGTAGGGTATGAGGCATTAGAAGCTCAAAGCAAAGTACTTCAAGTCCTAAAAGTAAAAAATAAAAATGCTGTTATTTTGGACGTCTCGCCATGTTACGCCGAAATGGGCGGCCAGGTCGGTGATACAGGTGAAATGACTTCACGAGACGGAACCTGGAAAATTGTTGATACCCAAAAAACGGGTGATTCCTGGTTGCACTTCATAGAAGGAAATACTGTGCCATCAGCAGGCTCAGAAGTATTTGTGAAAGTTGATACTGCCAGACGCGCCGCAATCCAGAGACACCATACAGCCACACACCTGCTGCACTGGGCTATTCATCATGTTATTAGTCCAGAAGCCTTGCAAAAAGGTTCATCAGTCGATCCAAATAAGCTAACCCTCGACTTTAATAGCCAACCCTTAACCGATGACCAAAAAGCCAAAATCGAATGGCTGGTCAATGAACAAATAATTAAAAACTCACCGGTATCATGGATAGAAATACCGTATGAAGATGCTCGTTCAAGAAAGGATATCATTCAGGTCTTCGGCGAAAAATATGGAAGCGTGGTCAGGGTGATACAGGTAGGTGGTACCCCGGGCAAATTAGATGGTTATGCTATGGAGCTCTGTGGAGGTACCCATGTAAAATGGACCGGCGAAATTGGGCTTTTTAGAATTATTAATGAATATGCAGTAGCAGCAGGAATCAGACGTATAGAAGCTTGTGCGGGAACACCAGCTATCGAAAAAGCAATCAAAGACGATCAGCTTATCAAATTGATCTCCCAAAGATTGTCAACCCAACCTGATGAACTCGATAAAAAATTAGAATCATTACTCCAGCGTGAAAAAGATTTGCAAAAACAAATATTAAAATACCGCCAGCGCGAAGCTAATGAAATAGCATCAAAACTCCTTGCCCAACACAAAACAAAAGGCTCAATTAATTATATCACCCATAATTTGGGAGATATAGATTCAGATTTCATGGTTTTAGTTCTGGAAGCTTTACGACAAAAGTTCGATGGATTAATTGTGCTCGGAGGGATCTCAGGGGCATCATCAGTTCAGCTTGTTGCAGCCATGGGCTCAAAAATAACCAAAGAACTAAATGCTAACACCATAATTCAAAAAATTACACCTATCGTTGGCGGTAAAGGGGGCGGAAAACCAGACTTTGCCCGTGGCGGTGGCAAAGACCCAACAAAACTAGATCAGGCATTGGCAGCTATAGATTCCATTATTTAGAAAATAATCAGGCATCTTCACAATGCCAAAATCTAACTCTAATTAAAACAGAACCCGATTCATTCTTAGCTTGCAAAATTATGGATAAATAGCCTCTTACCCAATTTTTCAGCCACAACTTTTAAAAGAACTCCTAAACAAGTTATTATCAAAAATTTTTTTTACGGCCTTTAAATTTGGTAGACTTTTTATGGACCAATTCCGTGCTATTCCTTTCATAAAGGCCATGGTTAATTAATTAACCCCATTTTGTTGACTATCTCGATGGTTTTTTCAGGGGTTTCATGGACAAAGGCCTGCCATCCATAAAGCTTGCCTGTTTCTACATTTTCAGGTCTGTCATCAAAATACAGGATATCTTGTCCATGACAACCGACGATTTCTTCTAGCTTTTTATAGATCTCATGTGCTGGCTTTCTGCTGCGGACTTCATAAGAAAGGATGTAGTAATCGAATGTCTTATAAAACGGAAAATCTCTCGATATAACATCGATAGCTATTGGGTTGGTATTTGAAAAAACGGCCGTTTTCAAGCCTCTATTTTTAAGTTTTTCCTTAAGCTCTATCATTGGTTGAATAGGTGAAAAGACGTTTCCAAAGATCTCTACAAACTCAGAATAAGGTCGGTTATAGTCTGTCTTTGCACAAATTTCATTATAGAATTGAACCGAGTCTATATCACCCTGCTCATAACGGTCCAGAATATCTGACTGACTGATTATATATACAGCTTCAATCAGACTCAGGGAACAGTGCTTCAGAAATTTCTTTGCTGCTATCCTGTAATCGAAATCAACAAGAACCTTTCCCAGATCAAAAACAACAATCTTAGGCTTTATCATATAATAAAAATTCTGAAAATACTTGCGCCCTTAACGAATCGGTTTGCGATTTTCCAATGCACTTGCAATGGTTAGTTCATCTGCATAATCCAGTCGGAATTTCGCTGGTAACCCACGCGCAAGTTTAGAAAACTGAACTCCATAAGTAGCTAATCGCTTTACAATGTAATCAATAGTAGCTTCACTTTGGGTGTCAGTTCCAAGAGCAAAAATAATCTCATTAATAGCTTCCTTTTTAACTCGTTCTTCAAGCTCAGGGATCCGAATATCTTCAGGCTGTATACCATCAAGAGGAGAAAGCACGCCGTTTAACACGTGATACTTGCCTTTAAAGATGTTGGCCTTTTCGATTGTTAAAACATCAGTCGGTTTCTCTACTACACAAACAACATTTTGTTGTCTGGAACTGTCGTTGCAAATATCACATGGCTGAGATTCAGTGAACGCACCACATATTTCACAGAACCCGATAGACATCCTGGCCTGTAAAAGACATTCCGACAGCTCCTTAGCATAACTCTCATGCGCCTGCACCACATGCAGTGCCATGCGCTCCGCAGAACGCGCTCCAATGCCCGGTAACTCCTGGAGCAACTCTATAAGTTTTCTAAGCCGATCAGGGTACTTCACCATGAAACTCTCTGTGTATTAAATGAGTCCTGGCAGGCTTAAGCCTGAAGTAACCTTACCCATTTCCTCATTTGAAATTTTCTCTGCCTGTTCCAAAGCATTATTAACAGCTGTAAGAATCATCTCCTCCAATAATTGTGCATCTTGCGGATTAATCGCTTGAGGATCTATTTTTATTGATTCTATGGTCCGATTACATCGTGCTACAACTTTTACCGCTCCGCCACCACTGGTAGCTTCAACAGTACGCTGAGCAAGCTGAGTTTGAACTTCCTCTAGTTTAAGCTTAATCCTTTCTGCTTGTTTAATAAGTTTACCAATGCTTGACATATGTTTTCAAATTTACAAAAGATTACGTTTATCTCAAAGCACTTGTTCAATTCTGGTTATTTTTATGTTCATCATTATAAGGCAACGTACCAACTATTTGTGCCTTAAAAATCTCTAGTGCGTCTCTTATTAAAGGATCGTTTTTAAAATCTTCAATCGAAATCTTATCTGGTTTGCATTCAGATTGGTCTCCTTTTTTAGGTTCTGATTCATTGACAGCAGCTTGAGATTTATTAGTGTCTGAATTGTCTGAACCTTCACCAATTGCCGCTGTATTCTGATTCACTCTTGTTTTAAAAACAACATCCGAAATCGTAATGCCATGCTTTTTAAATATCGTCACGATTAGTTCCTTTATTCTGGGAGAATCAATTACATTGACAGTTATTTCTTCCCGGTCGTCAAAAGTTATAGTCAACTGCCCGTTTTCAAGATTCACAGTTTTGGCGTTGTCCAGTACAACCCTGGCTAAGGGATTTTCATCCGAAACAGCCGAAAGTAATGCATTCCATGCTTTATTGACTTTAAAATCAGCAATTACTGTCTCTGCTGATTCTGGCTGCTGTGGTGCTGGTGGTTTAATCTCTGGCTCGGACTGGGTAGTCGGCAAATTATTATCACCAGTCAATACCGCTGCTCGAACTTCTTGTGGTTCAGCTGCCGAACGATATTCGTTAATATTCGCAGCAGGTAGCTGCTGCAAAGGGCTTTGTTGACTATCAAGTTGTGCCAGCGTCGATAGAATTGATTCTATAGATACAGCATCCTTAGCCCGAGCAGCCTCGACTATTGCTAATTCAAGGACAATTTTTTTAGAAAATGCCTCCCGAAAATTCACCTCACATTGAGTCAAAACTTCAAGAATAGCCCTGAGTTGATCAATAGACGCTTTCTTAGACAGGTCCACTAGTTCCTCTATTTCTGTCTCAGATATCTCCAGTAGCTCTGCATCACCCTTACAAATTTTTATTAATAACAAATTCCGAAAATATGATATCAAATCCGACAGCAACCTACCTAAGTCTTTACCGTTTCGGTCGAGCTCTTGTAATTTCACGACAGCCGTCGGGGCGTCTCCTGCCAGAATCGCCTTAGCCAAAAGCGATAAGTTCTGTCGGCTGGTAAGACCGAACATTGATAATACATCAGCCTCTCGTATAGCGTTTCCACAAAAACTTATCAGTTGGTCAAGAGCAGATTCAGCATCTCGCATGCAACCGTCAGCACCCCTGGCAATTGCATACAGTGCAAGGTCATCTATCTGAATGTTTTCCTTTCTGGCGATCTCAGCCAAATGTTTTGTGATCAGTCTGACGGGAATTCTTCTGAGATCAAACCTCTGACAACGAGACATAATAGTTGCCGGCACTTTTTCTGGCTCTGTGGTAGCAAACATGAATTTAACATGCGGCGGCGGTTCCTCTAACGTTTTAAGTAATGCATTAAACGCCTCCTTGGTTAGCATGTGGACTTCATCAATAATATAGATCTTAAAACGAGAAGTTGTAGGCAGATATGATATAGTTTCACGTAAAGCACGGATCTCTTCTATTCCTCTGTTACTCGCACCATCAATTTCTAAAACATCAAGAGACCGGCCTTCGCTGATTTCTTTGCATTGTGGATCGTCATCAGAAAAATCTGTGCGCGGCCCGTTTACACAGTTAAGACACTTGGCAAAGATTCTTGCAATTGTGGTTTTACCAGTGCCTCTGGGACCAACAAATAAATATGCATGAGCTATTCGATTCAGTTTTATAGCATTCGCAAGGGTCCTGGTAACATGTTCTTGACCCACAACATCTTCAAATCGTTTTGGCCTGTATTTTCTGGCTATTACTTCGTAGCTCATGGATTCTTGTGTTTCAAAAATCAAAGGGATTCTAATTACTTCATAAGCGAAACGCCAGGGCAACCACAGCAGATGCAGAGCAAACTACCGTTGCTGCATTCCTGCCCTGGCGGGGTTTGTTTGTCCACATTCTGTGGGCCCTGGCAAAATCAACGTATACACTCTAATCTATATTAAATCTTGTTCAAGCACAATCATCATTCAACAGACAAATTTGTATATCTGAAAAAATTCAGGTCCGCATAACACCAATAATTTTGTGTTTTTGATGAATTCTAGTCTGATTGTATCACAAAACTTAAAAATCAACATTTAAACAATCATGAATTTTGACCCTGAAGCAGCTGCCCCCGGCTTCTTAGTCTTTAGCCTCCTTAATCCTGACGTCGTGATTCATATTTAAATACACCCTCGCTTGAACAATCTTCACAAAATTAAGCTTTTCAAAACACCTATATCACATTCTAACACTTACATTCAAAACTAATATCGATATAAAGGCTTGTTGCCCCATCAACCATGCCGTAGGCGTCAATGACTTAAATCAAGTTCACCGTATCTCGTTGTTCAGCAGCCCGAACTTAAATAATGCATGTACTCATTACCTTTTATTCCCTTTAAGTTTACTAATGACATTTCGCTGTAGACCTTTTACATTTTCAGGAATTAAGATAACTTAACAATTTGTTAGGTTCTGATCACATGAAAGTATTAAATTCGAAAGTTTATCAACACAAGATATGAGTGAGCCTGTTAAAACATTTATAGTAGACGCACTACAAGTGCGTGTATATGCAAACATAAATGACCTTGCCAAAGATGCCGCTAAAGAAGCGCGAATGCAAATACAACAAGCAGTTTCGTCTGCCGGCAAATGTGCTGTTATTCTCGCAACAGGAAATTCACAAATTAAATTCCTGGAAATTCTTACCACTACCCCATCCATAGACTGGTCTAAAGTTACTTTCTTTCATATGGACGAATATTTAGGTATCGATAAAGAACACCACGCAAGCTTCAGAAAATTCCTTTCTGAAAGAGTGGCCAAAAAGGTTAACCCTTATCTTTTCAATTACATCGAGGGCGACGCTCTGGAACCAATAGATGAATGCACAAGATACACGAATCTTCTTAAAGCACAACCAATCAACCTCTGCTGCCTAGGAATTGGCGAAAACGGACACCTGGCATTTAACGACCCACCTGTGGCTAAATTCGATGATCCGCACTGGGTTAAAATCGTTAAACTCGATTTGAAATGCCGACAACAACAGGTTGGTGAAGGGCATTTTCCGCACCTACCAGCCGTACCGCAATATGCAATCACGATCACTATACCAGCATTGTGTTCTGCTCAAAAGATGATATGTGTGGCACCAGAACGTCGTAAAGCCCAAGCTGTTAAAGATACTCTTACCGGGCCAATAGACCCTTCCTGCCCAGCTTCAATACTCAGAAAATGTCCTCATGCTATACTTTTCCTCGACACTGAGTCAGCTGCGTTACTTTAATAACTGTTGTTTTTTTTCAAAAGTCTGTCCGTACGGTCACAATAAAACCGCCTGGGGACTACAGGAAATAAAAAGTATTAAACCATATTTTAAATTTAACCGATTAACAAACTACAAGCACTTTCTCAAAGTAGATAACTTATCCGGAGGAATTATTAACCTTAATTTTTCATATTTTAGGCACATTTTCAATAAATAATTGCTGTAAGTTATTGTATTTAAAAAGCTTGCAATTAAATTTGCATTTTTTTATTATTGTGCCTAAATAGGCATAACTATGAAAT
>Ga0315298_1000818_pt1 | contig 59718 bp, 57 predicted proteins | sample WHS_1_MG_FD_203077 | JGI IMG/M metagenome (GOLD analysis project Ga0315298, IMG submission 203077) | Extremophilic microbial mat communities from Washburn Hot Springs, YNP, Wyoming, USA - WHS_1_MG | ecosystem: Environmental > Aquatic > Thermal springs > Hot (42-90C) | place: USA: Wyoming... | reverse complement strand
CTCTCCCGCCTAGCCCGCCATGACAAGGAATCTGTTCGTACCTCGGACGTCGGAAGTCTTCACGTACAAACTGGACGGCAAACTGACCTCGGACAGTCGGTAGAACTTCACCTGGGACGCGGAGAACAGGTTGATAAAGGTTGAGAGTCGTTCGGACACGCCTTCGGGTTCATGGCGTAGAATTGAGTGGACATATGATGCTCTTGGGCGTAGGATACAGCAAGTAACATCGATTTGGACGAATAACGCGTGGTTTATGGTAGAGAACTTGAAATTTGTGAGTGACCCAATGTTATTTGGCCGGCACATAGTTGAGCTGAATGGAACAAACAACACTTTGGTCAGAAGTTACGCATGGGGTCTTGACCTTAGTGCTTCTCTATCTGGCGCTGGTGGTGTAGGTGGTTTAGCATGGGTAACATTACACACTGCATCAGGTTCAGCATCTGGGACTCATTTTGTTTGCTATGACGGCAATGGTAACATTGTAGCATTAGTCAGTGCCACAACCGGCGACGTCACCGCCCGCTATGAGTATGGTCCCTTTGGAGAACCTATCCGCATCTCAGGTCCTGCAGCAAGTCTAAATCCTTTCCGATTTAGTACCAAGAAAACTGAAAATAATACTGATTTAGTGTTGTATGAGTACAGGGCTTATAGTCCTAGTTTGGGTCGGTTACCAAATAGGGATCCCATTGGGGAACTCGGTGGTTTTAACCTCTATGGATTCATTGGCAACAATCCCGTCAATTACTTTGACATGTGGGGATTGATTGATTGCGCTGCTCTTAAGCGGCAGATCGAGCAAGGGTTCAAACGATTCAACCGCGACTCCGATTTGCTAAGAGGTTTCCTAAACAACCAATATGATGCTTTGGGTGATTTGTATTGGATCGACAGAGCAGTGGATACAGCATTTTCTTTGACTGGGAATCTTGCAAGTAAGGCAATCAACGCGGCCCGTATAGCTTTGACTTCCGAGCAAATTATGCAAGGGGTCTCTTTGGGTGTTGACCTTGCGCGTGGTGGTGTGTTGACTGGCCCAGGTCTGTCAGCTGGTGCTTCTTACCAAACTGCTGGCATCGGTGGATCAATAGCTGGCCCTCTCGCAAGCAAGGCCATCGGATCTGGACTCAATTCAGCAGCAAAGCAGTTAGTCTACCAGTGGACAACCTCCGGAGTAAGAAATCAATTGCAGGATACGATCAATCAGTTGAACAGCGATTTAAATCAACAACGTCGGTGGCTGAGGTACCAAATCAATCAGTATAATAAGTGTTGTAAGTAACCGCTTATGTTCCTAGTGAATCTCATCTGTTTTGTTCTGATCGCAGCGTATTACAGCTGGCTTTGTATTCAGGGATGGCGCTTGATGGAACAATCTCTGTCCGCCAATTCCGCTCAAGATGTTCTCAAGAGCACTCTCATCAAAAAGGAGTTTTATTTCAGGCAAGCTATCGTCTGTTTCATTGTTCTAGCTGTACTTGTAGGGGTCAAGGCTTTGCTTGTTATAACCGGTAAAATTAATGCGGGAGTATTCACCGCAGTTGTGTTTGGAACAACAAACGACCAAAACCTTTTCGATATGATTGGCTGGTGTGGTGTATCGTTGGCGGTTGTCAGTGCTGTTTGTTGGTATCAACATTTGAAATCGATACATCACCTTCAAGTGTTGTATGCGTTTCGTAAGCAACTCGGGCTGAAAGAACTTGAACCGGATGGTTCCTAATATTAGCAAATTAGAGCTTTCATTTCTGTGGCACATCTTGCAGGTATTCAAGAGCGGTGGCGTGGAGCGTATGAGGATCAGGCGTGCGTATTACGGCTATGACCGGTTGATGGCAATTAGCAATCTCGTCATTGCCGGGGGTCCGGTGTTGGTGTTTGCTAACACGCACAATTAGGCCAACTAGCGGACGCAGTTGCAACTGTCCGATGGGACGCGCTGGGGGCATGCGTACGATGCGTTGGGCCAGGTGATTTGGACCAAGAAGTATTTGCCCGACAACACGTCGGTTGCCGTTTAGCAATACGAGTATGCCTTTGACGACATTGGGAATTGGCGGACAAACCGGTTTGGCGGTGACGAGGCCGGGTTTTCTCTTTGAGAGCATCGTTACGCGGTCAACAAACTCAACCAATGTACCAGCCAGATGATGCCGGTTTTTATAAACATCCTCGGCACTGCCATGAGTACTGCAAGCGTCACGGTTAAAAAACACGCCACTGGGTCGGGAGGTCGAATACTACCGCGTTGAGCTTGCGGTGATCAACCACACTGTGCTTGTGTGGCAGGGTGAAACAAACATCGCCAAGGTGAACCAGGGCGCGAATCCTGGCATGGTGGCCAGCGATATGGGAAACGTGTTCGTGGCCCGGACGCCGGAAACTTTCATGAATGATGCCGATGGCAAACTGACCTTGAATGGTCGATGGAACTACACCTGGGATGTAGTGAACAGGCTGATAAAGGTTGAAAGTCGTTCGGACACGCCTTCGAGTTCATGGCGTAGAATTGAGTGGACATATGATGCTCTTGGGCGTAGGATACAGCAGGTAACATCGATTTGGACTAACAACGCTTGGTTTGTGGTAGAGAACTTGAAATTTGTGAGTGACCCAATGTTATTCGGCCGACATATTGCAGAGCTAAACGCAACGAACAACACGCTGATCCGCAGCTACGTCTGGGGTTTGGATCTTTCTAGAACGATGGACGGTGTCGGTGGAGTGGGTGGTTTGCTTTGGGTGACGTTACACACTACAACTGGTTCCGCATCTGGTACTCATTTTACATGCTATGACGGCAATGGTAACATTGTAGCATTAGTCAGTGCCACAACCGGCGACGTGACCGCCCGCTACGAGTATGGCCCCTTTGGTGAGCCCATCCGCGTGACCGGTCCTGCAGCAAGTCTAAATCTTTTCCGACTTAGTAAAAAGAGGACTGATAATAATACTGATTTAGTGCTTTATGAATACAGGGATAGTCCAAGCTTGGGGAGGTGGGTAAGCAGATATCCTATAGAAGAATATGGTGGTTTGCACTTATATTGGTTCTTGGAAAATAATCCGATTAATTATTTTTATCTTTACGGTCTAGTCGAAAGTTTGACAATTATATATTTGAGGCATCCAATTCCCCAAAGCGAAAGACTTTGTTGTGACGAAGCAAAAGTAAAAGAAGGTGAATTAAGAAAACGTTATAAGAATGCTGCCGCTGAAGCTGAGAGGCTTGAAATTAAGCCAGTAAATCCTCCACCATGGGGGAGATGTGAGGCTACATGCAAGAATTCGAGCCAGGATGTTATTGAATATCTTGTACCAACACTTCAATGCTGGCAGTGTTACCTGGAGGAGCGGAATTATTACAGCCATGAGGAGGATCCAGCAGACGATAGATTGGATCATCAAGTGATTATTTGCGTGGGTTATTTTTCCTCTGGAGTTAAGAGATAGATTATTTTTGATTGGTGGGGCGATACTAAACATGGTGAAAAAATCAGGAGGTTCTCCTGAAAAGTTTTCAAAGAAATACCGTTATCTTCAAAGGATTATAGAAAATCCTTATTGGCCAAAGTGTAGTGATAACGCGCCATATAAGATTCCTCCTAAATGCTAGGGCTGGCAGTGAAGTCGTCCACCTGTTTACAGGTAGAGTATGTTTAAGCGGCGAATAGATATTATGGCTGTTATATGTGTTGGGTTGATTGTTGCTTTTTTATTAATTTAGAAAACTATCCGTGAAAAGTATGAATCAACTTGAATCTAAAAGTTCATTTATTATTCGCATCAATTCGTATGCATAAGTGGATATTCGCAAATGAACGCGGTCCACGAATGGACGCGAATGGAGACGAATCATTTTATAATTATTTGTGTTTATTACTCAGGGGTGGTGTCAATTTATTAGATAAAATATTTGTCACTGCGCTGTTTATGAGTTCTTGAGTTGCATTGCGGTAACCAACTGAAAAAGCGTTGCGTTTAATCTTCTAATATGGCTAAAGTCCATCGGCCGCTTGTAAGGATTGGTGATATTTTAAATTTTCCGAATGCCTCATGTTTTAAGGTATTACCGAAAGCAATAATTATCTTTCGGGCTCCTGGCTGTTCAATAATTCTATTTAATTCTGATGGGGAGGGAATCAATTGGCTATAGAATCTTTGATAATTGCCGACAGACTCAAAAGGGACTGAGTTAGTACTTAGAGCAAAGAACATAGGCTTATTAGTTGAGTTAATTACGGGCCAAGCATAAAATGGTAGACCCTGCGGGAATTGTCCACAAATAATAATTTTATCGCCCGGCGTCCATATAGTACGAAGGGTTTGGCCTATATTTTTCAATGTTTGATTACTTTTAAGCTCGGTTTCTATAGATGGAGCGGCATGAGACCACAGGATGTAATTAATTTGAGTTACGGCGAAAGCGATAAGGAATGCTCTTTCGAGGTTTATTTTTGAACAGGCACAAAGAAGCACTGTCAAGCCAACGATTGCCAGAGCGGCAGAAGGCCATATGGATAATGTTGAGATTTTAAAAGCAATAATCAATGTAATAGGTACGGCCAAACCCATAATAAAGGGGCTTAAAGCTAAGATTATTTGAACCGCACGTTGGTGCTTGCAGGTAAAGGCGCTATCAGAAAAAGCAAAAATTGCGAACATGATAGCAAAAGCTGGGAATGCAGGAAGAATATAAGCGGGTAGTTTAGCTGCACTAAGGCTAAAAACCAATAATGGCAAAGCAGCCCAGGTTATCAAAAATACAAAAGCATCTTTATTTATTTTAGGGAGAGAAAACCACCAGGTTCTTTTTAGGAAACAGCTTAGTAAAACTGTCCATGGCATTAAACCCAGCAGTAGGATTGGCAGATAATAGAAAATTGAGCCTTTCCTGTTTTTGATTGTAGTCCCCAGCAAATGGCCAGCAGCCTGGCCTAAAACCATGTAATTAAAAGATCCTGGAACTTTTACGAAAACTGTGAGAAACCACGGGGTTATTATTAAAATAAAAATTATAAACCCAAGGATATGTGGGAGGATAAATTTTTTGATAAGATTGTTTTTAGAATAAAGCGTCAGAGTAAAAATTGGAATTAGAATTAGTAATAGAGCTACAGGCCCTTTTGTCAGGAACGCTGCAGCAACAAACATCCATCCTAAAATAACGAAAATGTAAACCCTATTTTTATTAAAAGGGCTAACGCACTGATTCTGAACATCCATCGAAGTCCATGCTTTCCAGAAGAAAAACATTGCCCAAGCGACGAATTGGGTGAGGAAGATATCTGTGGTAAGCATACGAGCCATGAGGTAATATAGAAACATGGTCTGGCAGATAAGGACTGCGGTGATAGCTGTTTTATTACCTGAGATAGCTCTTGTAAGTAGGGCTACAGCCAGGACTCCACTCAGGCCAGCCAGGGCCAGTGGTAGTCTAACTGCCCATTCATTTAACCCAAAGGCGCACAAAGACAAGGCGACGGCCCAATAGGTGAGCGGTGGTTTATCCAGATGTGGTTCATACCATAGGTGTGGGACAATCCAGTTACCGGTATCTATCATTTCTCTAGCGATTTCGGCGTACCGTCCCTCATCCGGTTCATTTAAAGATCGACTACCTAGCAAGGCGAAGAAAGTGAAGAAGGTGACAGCAATGATTAAGGTCTTATTAGCGAGGTAAGGTTCAAGGAGTTTCATTGCAATTGGTTGGTTTATTGTGTGAACATAAAGTTATAGATCAAAGTTATTAATTTCTAGAAACTCTCACAGTGGCTAATTATATAATAACAAATCTATCCATCTTTTACCATTGTTAGTAAGGGCCCAGTGTTCGCCTTTTTTGACTAAGAATTTTCTGCCGGGATTTTTATTACACTCATCTTCTGAAACACGTTTTAAGGCAAATTGACCTGAGATTTTTTCCGAAGTAGGTATAAGCATAATAGGCACGCCGTTGAAATCAAAGACTACTTCAAATCCAGAAAAAGCATTAATTTTAAAGTTTTGGTCCATTTTGATAAGTCCCGGATAGCGTCTAATGAAAGAGAAATTGGTAGAATTAACAACAACAGAGAACATCGGGGTCAAAGATTGGATAAAGACCCTGAGGTTAAAATTTGAACCAAGTTTAGCCTGTTGAAGAAAGATTTTTGTCGGGTCAATGCCTACCAGGTTTTGTCCGTTCCAAACAGAATGATCATTTCGTTCATGCGGGAAATTTTTTGAGAACCATTGAGGGAATTTATCGTTTATTAAGAGGCAGATTTCAAAATGTAGATGCGCTCGTTCTTTAGATATTCTGGTTTTAGTATTAGTAGATCTTCCCATTTTAGCAATTGTTTGTCCGGCTTTTACGTTGATGCCGGGTTTGATATTTGGTGCAATTTCAGCCAGGTGAGCATAGAGGGTGTATATTTCTAGGCCGTTGATAAAGTGTTTAATAACGATATATCTTCCATAATTGGACAAAGCTGGCTTAGAATTAATATAAGCTACTGTGCCATCTGCTGAAGCATAAATGGGGTCTAAAGGCTCGCCATGAGAATCGCGTTTGAGGCATTTGATATCAATACCTTCATGGATCTGAAAGCCTTCGGATCTCACGCAGCCAAACATACCTGAGGTCCAAGGTTTTCCTGGGGTCCCGACGTAATATTTTTCTCCACCATTAGTTTCGAAGATTGCGTTGTTATCTGTGGGTAACCGAAAAATCTGAGAAAAAATTTGTGGAGTGCACCAAAAAAGGGTTAAAAAAATCAGATTGCCAATTTTAGTAGTCATTTTGGTTTAAAACTTATTTTGTTTTTTTACTGCTTCAGCAACGTTATTTAGACCTCTGACGATTCTCCTGGCTTCATCTAATGAACAATCTGGGGTAAAAATTAGGACTCCATTCGTAATATTTTGCGTTATTAATGGTGCAGCCAACCATCTGGCGTCGCCAAACTGACTATAGATAGCCAGATGTTTACCTTTATTAGCAGTGGAAACCATTTCCAGGATGCGTTTACCTCTATCGTTAAACTGAATCTTCAAAGAAAAGCTATCATCAGAATTTAAGACTTCCGAATTATCAACATCACCTTCATTTAACACGGGAACAAGGTCTATATTAATAACGATTGGTGATGAACGGCACACGGTGATGGATCCAGTTCTGGCGGTGCCATCAAGATTAGCTTCCAGATGGAAGCGCATAATTGTAGCTTCTTTGCCTTTCTTTTTTTGTTTGTCTGGTTGGTCAGTAGACTTGCAACCGACTGTTAAGCAAGCTATTGAGAATGCAATCAATAAGATTTTGGTTGTTGATTTTATCCATTTCATAATAATTAAATATACGCGTCAAATGACGCATTGATAATACCATTTATTATGAAACAATCTAACAAAATCGAGAAACGCAGACGGCGCCAACGCTATATAAAGCGGAAAAAAGAACTAGCAAAGGCCAAACAAGCAAAATCCGGTGCAGGTGCTTCGCAAGTTGCAAAGCCCGAGGCTCAAGCACCTAAGCCCGAGTAAAGGTTCATAGACTTAATAAAAAATCAGTCAAGGCAAATTTCGTACAACAACACAGCGTTGTTGGTGCTGGCTATTGCTGTGGAAATATCAAAGGTAAGGGAGTTTGGGGTAATTTTTTTTTCTATCTCTTTAATTCGGGAGCCGTTTAAGGCAAGAGCCCAAACTTTATATTTTTGCGGCTGAGCCAGTCTTAATTTGATGGTTGCCTCTCCATAGCGAGCCAGGTGAGGAAGTTTGCCCCAGGCCATGAGGGTTTTTCTTTCCTTGTCACCATAAACTATTTCAGAGTTCTGGACGTCTGTGAGGTGAGTTAAAAGCATTCGCTTACTAATCTGGATTTTTGAATGATCCAGAGTAGTTATCCAGACAGCGGCATGTGACTTACGAATCTGCACTTCCATGGCGGCAGTCGGGAGGCAAATTTTTTGATCCGGTAGCCCAAAAACTCCGGCTGATCTGGGCGTATCGATATAGAGGGATCCATCCTTAGAATTTATAAGCAATTGTGCTGTATCGCTCTGGTAGATTTCAGAATCCAGGTCTGTGATATTGTCAGGGCCGACGATTCCTTTTGATTTGAGTGCAGTTAAGACCTGTTTATTGTCGGTATTGTAAGGAGGAAATTTTAATAGATTAGGAGCAGAAAGTTGTGGTTCAGCTATATCTGAACTAAGAGGTACAATATAATAATCCTGAACAGCATTGAATTGTTTGTCTGTGATTAATGTACCAACTTGTGTGATCCAGGCTGCCCAACTCCATTTAGGGAACAGTTGAGGGATAGATTGTTGTTTTGTAAAGAACTGTTTATCGTTAAATCCGATAGCGATTTTATGAGCAGCAGGGGCGGCGTCTCGTCGCAAGAACAGGCAAATTACGGCTCTATCGCTTGCCTGGTTTAAAGGATCGGATACCAGATCAAAATATCCAAGCGGCGTGGAATTTAGTATTGAATTTCTGCTATGACTATATGCGAAGCGCCAGGCGGCATCCATATCTTGCAATGCAGCAAAGCAACCCATCAAGAGGCCACCAGCTGCTCTAAATTCACCCGGAGCGCAATAATTGAATTCACTTATTGTAAAAGGTTTCCCATATAAACGAGTAAAAGCATGGTTTCTGGGGCCGGGAGCAGCATTTTTTAATGGGTTTGTGTTTGAAGATCTGCTAGGCAAACGCCAGGGTTTTTCAATAAATTCCGGATGTTCAACATAGAAATGATCATCAACATAGTCATAAACATTTCGTGCCAGCTGGTCTGAGACGAAGTATGTCCAGGCATTTGCATTACTGATTAAGGCTTTACAGTTTAATTCAATTCTAATGAAGTTTTTCATTTTTTGGACTGTTTCTTGTTCCAATTCAGAGAAAAACAATAAACAATCGGCGGCTCTTTTAGTTTTATTAAAAATGGAATCCGGGAATTGTATTTGTCCGAAATTCTCTATGGGATTTAATTCGGCGTTCCAGCTTTTTTTAAGGTCTTCTATAGTGAGATATTTTTGTTTGAGCCAGTTATTCCATTTCAATTTCCATTCATCAAATTCCCTGATTTGTTTAAGAAAGTTTGCAAATATCCCTTCATTAATCATAGACAACCACGCCAGGGCCGGGTCCTGGGCGTAAGCTTTTCCCGTATATTTATTGGTATGCATAAGGAAAAGTTTGGTGAAATACTTCCAATTCTGCCAGGCGCCTTCATGGACTGGAACTAGAATTTTGAATGTGTCCATTGGGATTTGACCGTCTTTGTCAATACCGATATCTCTCCAAAGAACCGGTCTGGAGACGAAGAGGTCGGTTGTCATATAGAAGCCACGTTTGGCTAATTGAGCAAAAAGATAGTCAAACGCATCTATTTTTGTTGAGTCCAATTCTATATTACCCGGTATTTGATTATCAGATCGTTTAATCAATTCTGATTCATAATGATGAATCCGCACTGAGTTATAACCAAGGAGTAAGAGACGTTCGGCTAATTTTTCCGATGCATCATGCGTAAGGTAAAGAGCCGAAAAGCAGAGATTAACTCCATAAAACCGCTGGGGTTGATCTGGTTTTTTTTCGAATACAAATTTTCCGTCCTGATTTGCAATCAATCTGCCCCATTTTCCGGCAGGCGGATCGGTAAATTTTAATTGAGAAAAATCAACAGCAGAACCCGGGATAATATCTAATTCATTTTTGAGCGGGATCCAATTTTGGTTACTGGTAATAATCAGCCTGGCTGTTTCTGCTGGATTGGAAAAGGTCGAAATTGTCTCCAACAGCATTGCCAGAACTAATAGATAAAACTTCCGGAATAGGCAGGAATTATTTCTCATACAGAAAGGATAGACGCAGACCTAAGGTACAAATTCATGGACTTTATCAGATATGGCTTGAAAAAACGGTTTGGTCTTTTCAATACTCTTGGTTGCGAGATTGGAAACTGAAAACATACTGTGAATGAAGTATTAGTAATATTGAGTGCTGTATTACCTGTATTTTTAATAGCTGGAGTAGGAGCAGTACTAAGAAGATTTGACTGGCTAAGTCCATCAGCTGATCAATCAATATTACGGCTTACGATCAATGTTTGTTATCCTGCTCTAATATTGGAAACGATCATAGGAAACTCAGCGCTAAAACAAATTTCAATAATAATAGTCGCATCGGTTATTGGTTTTGGTTCTTTAGTACTTGGAATATTGCTTGCATGGTTGTGCAGAAAGACAGCCAGAATCCAAGATCTAAAACAACAACGCACTTTTGCGCTAAGTGTAGGTCTATTTAACTACGGCTACGTACCAATACCGTTAGTAATGATGTTATTTGATCAGCAAACATTAGGTGTTTTGTTTGTCTATAATCTGGGAGTAGAAGTAGGTTTATGGACTGTTGGTCTTGCAGTTCTGACAGGGGCGACCTCGCCCAGGGAATGGATAAAGGCCCTAACCGCACCGTTTTATGCAATCCTTGCAGGCTTATTTTTGAATCTACTTAATTTCGATAAATTCATACCCGGTTACATCACAAATACGTTTCAAATGCTTGGGCATTGTGCAATTCCTCTTGGAGTGTTATTAATCGGCGCTACAATGGCAGATCTTTTTCATGAGTTCCATGCTAAACCCGAACCAAGGGTCATTGTGGTTGGCGGTCTGATAAGGCTGGTGATATTACCTGTTATTTTTATTTTATTTGCTGCATTCTTACCAATAGCGGTTGAGTTAAAAAGGGTAATACTAATTCAGGCTGCTATGCCAGCAGCTGTTTTGCCAATCGTCCTTGCAAAACATTACGGAGGAGACCCTGCAACGGCGATGCGGGTTGTTATTTCAACTACGGCTGCAAGTTTAGTTATGACGCCATTCTGGATACGGATGGGTAGCAAGCTGCTTGGGTTTTAAGAGATGTTAGAAGAAATATTTTTTTCTATGGCCTTTATTAATGCTTCTATTGTCTGAGTTTCAGATTCAACATCTGGTTCAATTCCCATTTCTCTTAAAGATTTAGAGGTTTCATGGCCAAGAGATGCGATTTTTATTTTTGGGAATTTTTTCTTTAAACTGTTTAGATCAAACCGTTCATTAAAGCAGACTGCAGTTTGTCCACTGGTAAAAATTATCCAATCAGCACCGTATTTCTTAAAGTCTTTCCAGGTATTGAAAGAGTCGTGTGTCTCTGGGACCATTCTGTAAAAGGCTATATCGTCGACGATAGCACCCTTTTCTTCAAGTAATTGGCACAGATCTGGGTTTGCAGATTCAGAGCGTGGTAAAAGTATACGCAAGTTTTCTAAGCTTTCGTATTTGGCTAGTTCTTCAACTATTGATTTACCAGAGAAGTCTTTGACAGGAGAAACATCCACGTTTAGTTTAAAGTCCTTTATTCGTTTTGCGGTGGCAGGCCCCACAGCTGCAATTTTGACTCCGCCAATATCCCTCAAATCATTGAACATATTGAAAAAGCTTTCAAAGAATGACTCGACAGAGTTAACGCTTGTAAATACTATCCAGTCATAACTGTTCAAACCAGTTAATGCCTCTTTGACTATAGATTCTTTCTTCGGTTTCTCGCGCCTGAGCACAGGGATTTGAATCACCTGAGCTCCTCTTTTTCTTAATGCTTGAGAGAAATTATATAATAGGTTTCTTGGGCGAGTTACTACAATCCTCAAGTCTTTCAGGGTATGATGCTTCTGCGTTTTGATAATTTCTATTTCTTCCCACTCATTGCCTGCTAAACAATAAATGTAACTATCTGATTTGATTTTGTTATTCATGCCAGAAGAGCTTGAGGTAACATCATGAGCATGGACTATATCTCCCCGGTCAGAAACAAAACTAATACTAAATGATGGTGAAGTATCTTTAAAAAGCTGAACCAACATTGGCAAATCATTGTTTAGGATTTTAAATACAGCGACGGTACTTGAATCAAAATTACGAATGATCTGAGCTACTGAAGAAAAATTGCCTCCAATCATTTCACAATACAATAAGCCACGGTGTAACGCCTGATCAGTTGGGAAGACTCCACATTTTACGAGGATGCTTTTCCAATCGTTTGTACTCCAGAGGATTTCATAATCTAAATTTAAGTTACTTAGAATTTTACATAACTTTAATGCTTCTTTAATAGACCCTAAGTCTGACGTAGAAAGATAAACTAAATCCGCATCGGTTTTAGCCGTTATTTTTGTAAGTTCATCTGAGATATCAGGGGAATTTAAGTTCAATAGTTTATAGCTCCCGATCTTTGACCATTCGAATACTGGATTCAATGATGGGTCTTTTTGATGAAAAAATATTATCTGTGCGTCTTTAATAACTCTGATTATCTCATCAGGCAAATTTTCAATGTTAGCAGGCTCTACAAACACGATATAAAACTTTGTTTTATTACCTTCAGCCATAAAAAATTTTTCTATAAATTAAATTATTTCGAATTACAAAAATTATCACTACTTAACTCTAAAATTCTTTGAGCAGTAACTTCAGGACTTTCATTCCTTTCTACAAAAAGCCAGATTGGACTTAATTTATACTTGAACCAGGTCAATTGTCTTTTTGCATATCTCCAGGTCTTTATCTTAATTATTTCAATCGTTTTTTCCAGAGTCATTTTACCCTGGAGATATTCAACAATTTCTTTGTAACCAATCGCCTGAAGAGAAGTAGAATCTGGTGAAATTCCAAGGGAAAGAAGATTTTTTACCTCGTCTATCCATCCTTTTGAGATCATAGAATCCACACGATTATTTATTCTTTGGCGTAGGTCTATTGGGTCACGTTTCAAACATATGAAGGTATAATTTTCCTGAAGAAAGCCTTTTTTTCCATTAACCCAGCATTGCCGTAATTCTGAAGGCTTGATATTTTTTGATCGCAGGATCTCAACCGCCCTCATCACACGTCTTGGGTTATTCTTATCTATTCTTTCATAGGTCTGGTAGTCTTTGATTTTAAGCTCTTGCAGCATTTGTTCTAAGGTTAATTTTTCAAGCTCTTTTCTTAAGCTCGGATTTGGTTCGCCAACTGTATCGATCCCATCCAAAATAGCTTTGAAGTAAAGGCCTGAGCCACCACAAAAAATCACATCTTTATTATTAGAAACTATCTTTTGAAAGGAATCTTTTGCTAACTCAATGAATTGACCGACACTAAATCGTTCCCATGGGTTGATAATGTCTACTAAATGATATTGAACCCGACGCATTTCTTCGATACTCGGTTTTGCGGTCCCAATATCTAATCCTTTATAAACTTGCAAAGCATCAACTGATATTATCCCGGCATTAAGTCTATTAGCCAGTTCTGAACAAATATCACTTTTACCTGAGGCTGTTGGACCAGCTAAAAGTATGACAACACTTTTTCTCACGATTCCCCTAACTCTAAGCTAGTTAGACCAACATCAGTTATGTTTCTTTTAATTTTTCAGACTTTTTGAGTGATATAACTAAAAAATAAAAGACACCCAGGCATATAGCCATGTCTGCGACGTTAAAAGCTGGGAAACCAACTTCTCTTCCACCTCTTGGAATCACATAGAAATAAACAAAGTCTACAACATGTTTTCTAAATAATCTATCAGTGAGGTTCCCTAAAATGCCACCTAAGACTAAGCCGAGTGAAATCTGGCCTTCTACGGTGTGATAATCAAAATGATGTTTATTCAAAAAAATAGCTACTACGGCAATAAAACCAACAACAGCCAAAATCCCATTGTTTCCAGATAAAATACTCCAAGCTGCTCCAGTGTTGCCCCAATAGACAATCTTAAGGAAACCTGTCACTACAATCTTTTCAGAATTAAACTCTAATGTCTTAGTTATTATTAACTTTAACGTTTGATCGACCAAAAAAATCAAAGCCGCCAATACACCCAATCTAACTTCTGGCTTAAGGTTCTTTATCAAGTTAAGGTTTATTGCCACACTACTTTTTAGATACAATAGCCTTCTTTATGAACGCATCGGCATAATCACATAAAGATATGGTCCATCGACTCTTATAACAGCCGGGCTATAAACATCCTGAAGCTCTAAAGAAATTTCGTCGAACTCTAATACTCTTAATGGATCGAGTAAATATGTCGGATTAAATGCCAGAGAAATCTCTTCGCCAGGATAATTGACAGGAATGGTTTCTTTAGCTTCACCGGCTTCTTGAGAATTAGCTGTAACAGTAAGTAAATTTTTAGAAAAACTCAATTTAACAGAATTTTGTTTCTCATTTGTCAAAAACTGAGCTCTACGAAGTGCTTGAGCTAATTCTTCCCTGTTTATTCTAATTTTATCTTTAATCGAAGAAGGTATAACCTGTCTGAAGTTAGGATAAGGTCCTTCGAGAAGTTTAGAATAAACTGTCTCCTTTATTCCTTTCTCACATTTAATGACAAAGACTACACGATTATTCTCAGGGCAAATTTCTAGTTGTCCTGAAGCAAAAGGCACACGCAAAAGTTCGTTAATTGTTTTTATAGGAATAACGAACTGAGTCTTTAACCCTGAAGGAACATCGGCCTCTTCTTCTGCCAAAGACAATCTTTTACCATCAGTTCCAACCATGGTGATTTTCTTTTCGCTAATAGAAACACAAACCCCAGTCAGGACAGTTCGCGAATCATCTGGTGAAACAGCAAAAGACGTACGCTTTAATAAACGTTTAAACAACTCCTGATCAACGTAGATCCAGCCACTTGAAGGCTTAGACTGAATTGTAGGAAACTCTTCAATACCAAGTCCTTTCAATTTATAAAGAGCAGAACCTGCCTGTACCTGGCAGTACACACGATCATCTGACTCAATGTCTATAGATGTTCCAGGCATTTCCTTTACCAAACCCAGTAATAAGCGTGCAGGTACTGTAAATGCCCCTTCTGATTCCACATTTGCATCTACTTCGCAAGTAATGACAAGATCTAAATCTGTTGTCGTCATTTCCAATTTACCGTTGCCTGCCCGTAACAACACATTAGATAATGACGGAACAGTTGAACGTGAAATGACTATAGTTTGGACTAACTGTAGTCCACTTACTAAGAGATCTTTGGATACATTTAATTTCATGTTTTCTTTCTTATGAATAGTTCTATATGTTTTAAACCTCAGTCTTATTAATGATGTTAATAACTTACTTAGACCCTTTTTTACGCCCAGTTAATCAGTATCATCGATCATTTTTTTAGTGTTAATAGGTTTTTCAGACCCGGTAATATGTTAATATGTCTTTAATTATTAACAAATTTTTCAACTCAATTAACATTTTGTTAAGATCTTGTTAAGATTGTAAAACTTATGGTTTATTTTTCTTTAATTTCACAGTACCAGTTCTATCTCTACCTTTCAGCCTGAGCTATTTTTTCTCTAGCTCCAGGACTTAACTCTCTGATTCGTTTAATGTATATTGTTAACAGGTAGCACATAGTTCAAAGATTAATTTTCTGCATCATTTTTAAGAGTGTTATCTGATTCATCCTCGAGTGATTCGATTTTTTCCTTCAGCATAATAACCCTACATAATTGACCCGATGACAACTTTTTGATTAGATCCATGTTCATATGTTCATTTTATAGTTTTTAAAATAGTAGTCAAATTCTTATTTTTGTTCTATTTGTGGGGATTTAGAGTATTATTATGAATAAAATCAGAGTAGCAACCAGGGGAAGTTCATTGGCCCTGGCTCAGACGCAGCTGGTTATTAATTGTTTAAAACAACTTAATAAAAAACTTCTTTTTGAAACCGTGGTTGTTAAAACTACTGGCGATAAAATCCAAAAATCTGTTGGTCAATCACTAAATCTTGGGAAAGGATTATTTACCAAAGAAATTGAGAATGCTCTTATCAGGAATGAGGCAGACTTAGCAGTCCATAGCCTAAAAGACTTACCGACAGAAATTCCAGAACAGCTTAAACTGGTGGCAGTACTGAAACGTGAGGATCCCAGGGACGTAATAATATATTGTGATGAATCCACTGCAAAGGACCTTAATGATTCGTACATAAGCAAACACGGATGGTCTCCGGGTATGAAATTGAAGAAAGGATTTTCAAGGAATACCTCTTTAAAGGATTTAACCGGTGCTATCACTATAGGTACTTGCAGCACAAGGCGCGCGGCCCAATTACTAAGCATAAACCCACATTTTAAGATATTACAACTTCGTGGAAACGTTGGAACCAGATTTAAAAAATTACTAACTGAAATTGATCTCGATGCTATTATTCTTGCAAGCGCTGGATTAAGAAGGCTAGGAATCAAAATTTTAAGCGACTCAACATTATGGATTGATACATCAAAAGTACAGAACCCCGAATTATCCAATTTAAAGTTAAATGGTTTGTGTGGAATTTATGTGGATGAGAAAGATATGATCCCGGCAGTGGGCCAGGGAGCTATAGCTATTGAAATAAGAAAGGATGATAAAGAGCTCGAAGAGTTATGTCTGAAAATAAATCACAAAAGCACTTATTTGTCGGTAATATCTGAGCGAAGCTTCTTAAGAACAATGGGTGGCGGATGTCAAACTCCTGTGGCAGCTCACGCAAAGGTTATAGGACACAAGCTTGTTATTAATGCAATATCTTATAGGATTCGACCACCGCGTTCAGTTACAATCACTGGTTCAATAAATGATGCAGAAGCACTTGGGCAAAAGGCAGCTCTTGCGATTCTGGAAAAAGAAAAATAACTAAAGTCTAAAAAGAAAGATTTCTTGTGGATCAATATAAATTGTGATCGTAGTTTGTGGATTATTAAGAAATCCAGAAGAAATGCGAGTAACCTTTATTGGTTTCTCTTTATTTGCTATCTGGACAGTGATTTGCTCTAGATCACCGAGGAATTCTGTATTAAGTATAACCCCGGTGAAGCAATTTGCACCGGTTTTTTCAGTTATCAAAATTCGTTCAGGTCTGATTCCTAATAAGACTCTATCCCCAGTATTTATTTGATGGTAGTTTTTCACAAATACGTTTCCTACAGGTGTTTGGGCTATTATTGAGTCGGCTGATTTACTTAAGACCCTCCCTTCAAGCCAATTTGCTTCACCCACGAACTCAGCTACAAATCGGGAAGCAGGGTGGAAATAGAGCTCGCGACTGGTAGAAACCTGCTCAACTCTGCCCAAATTCATAATTGCGACCCTATCGGCTACTGCAAAGGCTTCTTTTTGATCGTGAGTAACGTACAAAGAAGTAATACCAGTTATTTTCTGGATACGCCTGAGTTCCTCTCTCATTTCTGCCCTTAATTTAAAATCTAGACTAGATAATGGTTCATCAAACAGGAGGACATTTGGCTTTATCGCTAAAGCGCGGGCGAGAGCTACTCTTTGCTGTTGGCCACCTGAAAGTTCTGCTGGCTTTGCGTTTTTACGTTCATCTATTCTGACTAACTTTAGTGATTCTTCAACCTGACGTTTTATCTCGTCTTTCGTAAGTCCACGATTTTTCAATCCATAAGCCACATTTTCGAATACAGTCATATGAGGCCAAAGTGCATATTGCTGAAAAACTAAGCCAATATTTCTTTTATGTGCCGGTATTTTATTTAGGGGTTCCGAGCCCAGGAAGATTTCGCCGGAATCGCTTTCGATCAAACCGGCGATTATTTTTAAAAATGTAGTTTTACCACAGCCAGAAGGCCCCAATATACAAAACAATTCACCATCCTCGACATTTATGGAAATATTATCCAGGACTTTTCTGTTTTCAAAACTCTTGGATAAACGTACTACTTGTATATTCATGGATTGTAATAGTTATTTACTGCAAATTGCTTTAAGATACGAATAAGTCTTCTTTGCCCACATAATCCATTCAATCTTTTTGTTGGCCCTGAATGCAGGATCATTCCAGGCACCTTGTGATGTGATAATCGCTTCATCTTCTGTTATTGGTATTGTGGGAAAATTACTAATAAAAACACGTGTCTTATTATTTTCTATTGCTGTTTTCCATGCCTTTTTTAGCTCATCGTGTGTGTCTACAAGAATGGCACCTGCAATGGCATTAATGATGTCTCTTCTGACTTGAGCCTTTTTGACATCGTACACAAGGTCAGGATTAAAATTTTTATATGGGTTATCTATGCTAATTATATCTTTGAATTTTTCATAAAGATCGCTTTGTACTGTTAATCGTGACAAAAAATATTTTTTAGGTCCACCACTCTGACCTGGAGGCAAAAACCAGAGCTTTTGTCCTGACTCGGACAAAACAAACTCAATAAACCGGCTTGTTACAGCTGGGTTTGGAGCTCCTTTGAGCATGGCAATACCATCTGGAATTGGAACGGCTGCATTTTTAGGTAGAGCGAAGAAAAGATTTGTTTTTCCGGCTGCATTAATCTGAGTCAAGGCATAAAAATCAATGGTAATACCGTACGCTATTTCTCCGTAAAATACATCTTTTGCTGTTGCTGCTGCAACTCTGTCGAAATTACGCACGTTTGCAGATATAATTGCCAGGATCTTCCAGCCATCGTTCCAGCCGTATAGTTGAAGAATAGATTCAAAAATAACAGTCATTGTACCGCTTTTTCTTGGATCTGCAGCTCCTACCCAGCCATATAACCCTGGACTTGTTAAATCGTGCCAGGCGAAGACTTCCGGTAACCCATTTATCTGAATTATTTTTTTATTTTGTAATATTCCAAAGCATGATAATGCAGCACCGAACCAGTGGAGGTCAGGATCATATATGTTGATACCGCCGATACTATCTGGAATATGTTGTAAAAGTGCTTTAGGTAACTCGACTCTCTGCAATAAACCAGCATTTTTGAGTATTAAATAAGGTTCGTAACCACCGCCAAAAAAGCAATCAATACCAATAGAATTCGGTGTCCTAACAAATTCTGATAAAACAAATTTTAATGACTCTGAAGATCCACCAGTATTACGCCAGTCAATATGAACATCTTGAATGAACAATCTTTTATACCATTCTTTAAAGCCCAAAGTAAACTCGTTCTGAATTACTGAATTATGCGGGGAAATGACGACAATTGTATTTTTTGTTACCTGGTCCAAAGCTGATTCCTCAGCTAAGAGAATGGCATTAGAAATGAAACTGCCAATCAATGAACAGATAAATATAAGAAACGAATTAACTTTTAGTACCATTTTTCAGAAAATCTTATTAATTCTTCGCCATAGCCCTGACAACCAGGGCTTATTCACACATATGTAGACATCATAATAAAATATTTTGACTTGCTCCATAATAAATCCATGCTAAAGTTTATTTCGTTTGAGTTTAAGTTCCGGAGCATTATTATTCCGGGTCGATAAACAAGTGAAAATCTACAGTGGAAATTCTAATAGGCCTCTGGCAGAAGCCATTTGTGCTTATATAGGTATAGAGTTAGGGAAATGCACTGTTAGCGCATTTCCTGATGGTGAAACTTTTGTAAAAATTGAAGAAAATGTCAGAGGACAGGATGTATTTGTTGTGCAATCTACGTGTCCGCCAACAAATCATCATTTGATGGAATTGTTTATAATGATCGATGCCTTGCGTCGTGCTAGTGCATCGAGAATTACAGCGGTTATCCCATTTTATGGCTATGCCAGGCAGGATAGAAAAGACCAACCCAGGGTTCCAATCACAGCGAAATTAGTGGCAAATTTGCTTGTGGCTGCAGGGGCCAACAGGATTTTAACTATGGACTTGCATGCCCAGCAGATTCAAGGGTTCTTTGATATACCTGTGGACCACCTGTACGCAGCACCGGTGATGTATAAATATTTAAAAAGTAAAAAATTAGCCGATCTTGTTGTGGTTAGTCCGGACGTAGGTGGCCTGAAGATGGCGTATGCATACTCACAAGTATTAAACGCAGACCTTGCTATAGTTGCTAAGCGTCGAAAAACCCCGACAGAGATCGAGGCACTTACCGTGATAGGTGATATTAAAGACAAGAATGTTTTAATGGTAGACGATTTAATGGAAACAGCAGGAACACTTACCACGGCGGCAGAGTTACTTTCTAAAAAAGGCGCTAAAAATATTTATGCTTGTGTATCCCATACAGTTCTAAATGATATAGGCATAAAAAGATTACAAAATTCTAAGATTGACGAAATTATTACAACTGATACTGTACCTCACCCTAGTATTGATGGGGTTAAGATGACAAACCTGTCTGTAGCTGGTTTGTTAGGTGAAGCGATTAAACGGATTCATAACAACTCATCCGTTACATCGCTGTTTGAGTTTAAAGGCGGTCGAACAAGTTAGTTTTGTGTCGACTACTATAATTAAATTAAAAAATGAAAGCGGTACCATTAACGGCTCGTTTACGTAATGTAAAAAAGCGGAATGCTGTCAAGCATTTGCGGGAAAAAGGCTCGGTTCCAGCCATTATTTATGGCAGAGCAAAGGAACCTCAAAAATTAGAGGTTAATAGAAAAACAATCGAGGATATTATATATCACTCATTATCAGAAAATATCCTCGTAGATTTGAAGATTGAAGGTGGCACCGGGTCAAATAAACTCGCCCTGCTCAAAGAAGTTCAACACCATCCATTGAGCGGGCAAATCTTACATATTGATTTTCATGAAGTTGCTGAAGACGAGAAAGTAACCATTACAGTCCCTGTAGAGCATAAGGGCGAGCCCGTCGGAGTGAAAGAAGGCGGCATTCTTGAAACAGTTCTATTCAAACTCAAAGTCTCAGCCCTACCCAAATATCTGCCAGAAGTCATAAATGTTGATGTTTCAAATTTGAAAATCGGCCAAAGCATACATATTGGTGACATCCAACCACCTGAAGGCGTAACGATTCTTGGAGATAAAAAAGCTCCGGTCTTTGCTGTAGTTATGCCTGCAGCTGAAGCTGCTGCCACTGAAGCTGCCGCAGCAACAACTGCTGAAGGAGCTGCACCTGCTGAGCCAGAAGTGATCCGTGAGAAAAAACCTACAGCTGAAGAACAGAAACAGGAAACCAAAGACACTAAAGAAGCCAAAGAAAAAGAAACTAAGGCTGCTGGCGCAGAAAAGAAGAAATAATTATCTCATAAAAGCCCGCGCTGCGGGAAAATGGATGACCTTTTTACCATTGTTGGATTGGGAAACCCTGGCGAGAGATACAAAAATACCCGACACAACGCAGGGTTCATGGTCCTTGATAAGTTAGCAGAGAAATACAAATTAAGCTGGCAGGATGAAAGTTATTTTAACGCGCGGGTAACTGAACTAAGAGTTTTTGATAAAAAAGTCTTGCTTTGCCAGCCGCAGACATTTATGAATCTGAGCGGTTTTGCAGTACGCAAAATCGCTGACTATTATAAGATAGTCACTGAAAAAATAATGGTAGTAGTGGATGACGTTGACCTTCAGCTGGGCGAGATTCGTATGCGTCCTGCCGGAGGTTCAGCCGGTCATCATGGGTTAGAGTCTATTGAGAGAGTATTTGGGACTCAAAATTTCCCAAGGCAAAGAATAGGCATCGGTAGGTCGCCAGACCAGAGAGACATAACTGAGTATGTCCTGGAAAAGTTTGGACCTGCTGAAATGGCTGTTATTAATGAGGTATTGACAAGAGCTGTCAGCCAGTTAGAGTGTTGGCTGCAGTTTGGTATACAAGTAGCAATGAACAAATTCAACGGGCCATTACCGTTGGACAAGAGGATTAAAGAGTGAAAAGGTACGAAGGTCTGTTTATTTTAAATGGTTCGATTACCAAAGAAGATACTATCAAAGAGGTAATCGAAAAAATTACCCAAGAAATTATTGCAGTAGGCGGTAGAGTCGAAACCATCCAAAAGATGGATAAACGGCCGTTCGCGCGTGTTGCCAACAAAAAACATACTTCGGGGTACTATGTAAATTTTGTTTTTGAATGCCAACCCACTGTATTGGCAAATCTAAGAAATAAATTTGCTTTTGATGAACAAATTTTCCGTATAATCTTTACATGTGCCTCAAAGAAATCATTGGCAGTCGCTAATGAAGAAAAACAAAAACAATAATAGAAGAGGTTTTTATGGCAAGTGGGTATTCCAGGGTCATTCTGATTGGTAACCTGACCAGAGACCCAGAGTTGAGATATACACCTAAGGGGACTGCGGTGGCTAAAATCACTGTTGCTGTCAATAGACGATGGTATGATGATTCAGGTCAACTCAAGGAAGAAACATCGTTTATTGATGCCGATGCTTTCGGGAAAATTGCGGAAAATATCGGCCAGTTCTTCAAAAAAGGTAGTCCAATTTTCATCGAAGGTAGGTTACGTCAGGATACCTGGGAAGACAAACAAACGAATCAAAAGAGGAGTAAATTGGTTGTCGTAGTAGAAAATTTTGTCTTCATGGAACGCAATAAAGATGCCGCTTCGAATAACCAGGAAGATCGGAAACAAAACGGACCTAATCAAAATCACTCAAATATGAATGCCGCTCCAGATCAAAACGATCTGGACGAAAATGTACCTTTTTAACAAAACAATCGTAGTGAATATATTATGGCAAAAATAGATGTCATTCTGATTAAAAACGTCGTGGGTCTGGGTGCAGAATCGGACCAAGTTAAGGTTGCTGCCGGTTATGCAAGAAATTATCTATTTCCACAAAAACTTGCTATACCATTGACAGCCGCTAATAAGCGAAGACTGGAAGTACTTAAGGTAAGACGTGCCCAGCGTGAAGCTCAAGAACTGAACTCAATGACAGAGCTAGCTAAGGCCCTTGAAAAATTGACCCTTAATATCACAGTTAAGACCGGCGAGGATAATAAAATGTATGGTTCTGTTACCGCTGGAACTATTGCTGATGAACTTAAACACCAGTTCGATGTTGCCATCGACCGCCATAAAATACACCTGGAAAAACCTATTCGTGCTCTGGGCGAATACGAAGTCGAACTAAAATTACATCCGGAGGTTACTGCAAAATTAAAGGTAGTGGTGAAAAGCTCAAACCCGGTTCCGCAAGTTGCTGAGTTACCCCCTAAAGTAGAACAACCAACTCAAGCTCCAAAATCTCAATCCCAAAAAACCGGAAAGTCTTCTAAGAAAGAAAGCCCTCAGACTTAAGCATGTCGGGCCGGTAAAAAATTGATTTTCTTATTTTTACGAAAGCACGGTGTTAAACCGTGCTTTTTTATTGATCAATATTGGTCCTGCTTGTTCTTCAATGTGTCTCTACCAGGACGAGGAAACTCGTGAAGGGAGAAGCTGACAGAAGTTGGATAATCTTTTGACTTTTAACAGCCTGTTGGTTAATGTGTGGTCTAATATGGAGGTCAGCATGAATTTAAAAAGAATTTTTGTGGTTATATTTCTGGCATTAAATGGTTTTTTTGTAAATGCAGCAGTTGATTCAATACAATCTGAGGTTGGCGAGATTAAGTTTATACCAATTGAGCATGCCAGTTTTATTATAAAGTTTACAAACATTGTTGTGTACGTTGATCCAGTGGGAAATTCTGCACGTTACACAAATCAAGGCAGGCCGGATGTCATTTTTTATACCCATGGGCACGGTGATCATTTCGATGTTAAGTCTTTGAATGAAGTCTGTGTTGAAAACACAAAAATTATTGCTCCACCATCGGTTGCACAGCTAATCCCGCCAAAGTTTGAAAAAAATATAATTGTCTTAGAAAATGGAGGACATACCAACATCTTAACAATCAATGTTTGGGCTATTCCAATGTACAATCTTACTCCTGATCGACTTAATTATCACAAAAAAGGAGTTGGTAATGGATACGTCCTTACCATTGGTGGCAAAAAAATTTATATTAGCGGCGATACTGAGGACATCCCGGAAATGCGCTCGTTAAAGGATATAGACGTTGCATTTGTCTGTATGAACCTGCCTTACACAATGAATGTCGAACAAGCAGCCGATGCAGTGAAAGCTTTTAAACCAAAGATCGTTTATCCTTATCATTGCCGAGGCAGTGATCTGGACAAATTTTCACGACTAGTCGAAGCCTCTGGTGGAATTGAAGTTAGACGATTAAATTGGTATCCGGGTCGGTGAAAAAACTTTGATTGAAACTGGCACGCTATTGATGAATATCACCGATAAAGAAAAGGCCGATCTTTGACACACAATTTCTGTTCAATATAGCCGGATAGTCGGACCCAACTATCTTTAGGTTGTTTGGACATTCTGGTAAATTATTTGTATTCCAATTTTATCTGAAAATATAAAAACAATTGTTGCGATCCAAGTTGTCAGATAGATGCGTTTCACAGCATACGTTAAATGGAGGAACGGCTTCCACGCCATCCCGTGGGGTCGGGGTGGAACTAAAGCCTGCAGAAAATAACTTTGAAATAATTTTCAACAGGAATTCGATTGGGACACCAGGGGCTAAAGGTTTGTGCATAAAATTAGAGTGACAGATTTCTTATGACGTTATAACTTAGTTGGTATGAAAAGAATTAGTTTAAAAAATTTGCTGATTAAGCCGTTTATTTATGGTGTGGCTATTGTATCTATTGCAGTTTTTGCTGATGACAACTCCAAATGGCCCGAACCGCCTGTGGTTGTTCCTGGAGATAATGGTAAACCACCGTCAGATGCAATAGTTCTTTTTGATGGTAAAGACCTATCTAAATGGTCTTCAATGGAAGGCGGTTTAGCCAGGTGGATTGTCAGAGACGGTTACATGCAGGTAAATGGCACTGGCAATATCCGGACCAAAGCCGAATTTGGAGCAGTTCAACTCCATGTCGAATGGGCAACTCCTGAAAAAGTCGAAGGCGATGGCCAGGGCCGAGGTAATAGCGGAGTTTATCTTCAAGGACGTTATGAAATCCAGGTCCTGGACTCTTACAATAATAAGACTTATCCAGACGGCCAGGCCGGTGCATTTTATGGAAATTTTCCACCTTTGGTTAATGCATCAAAAAAGCCCGGTGAATGGCAGACATATGATATAATTTTTCACCCGCCTAAAAAAAATGCTGAGGGCAAATTAATACCCGGATCATTTACCGTACTCCACAACGGTGTACTGATTCAGGATCATATTCCTGTTGAATCTTCAACGACTGCCGCGAATTTTTCAGGCGTATCTGAAAAGGGCCCAATTGTCCTCCAAGACCACGGAAACCCAGTGCGCTATCGCAATATCTGGCTGCGTGAGATACCTGACGAACTTCCAAAGCCTAAGCAGTAAGAAGAAATCTGTTTTTTGACGACAGATTTTTGGCAGATGAATGAGTTAGGTAAAACTTTATTCATTATAGGGCTTGTTATTGCAGGGTTAGGATTGTTTATATGGTTGTTCGGAATGAAGCGCTCAGGCGGCTTGCTCCCGGGTGATATTTACATCGAACGTGGAAATTTTCGTTTTTACTTTCCTGTCGTAACATGCATTGTTTTGAGTTTAATTCTGACTTTGATATTTTCCATTTTTAAACGTTGAGATACCTCTGTTCTGCTCGAATCAAATAAAGACTTTAGTAGCGAATAATAGGCAATTTTGTTAATGCCTGGCCCGTGACCAATTATTAATCTGGCTTTAAATTGAGAAAAAGCAGTAAGCCTGCAAGGCTAAGCGCTATTCTTTTTTCACCAGCGTTTTATTAATGCCGCAATGTCAAAATGAAAGATCAATTCCAGACCGGTGAGAAATGTAAATAAATAAACCAGCCATATAAATAAACCCTCAGAAAATCTTCGGTTTAGCCAGACACCCAGCCAAACGCCGATTGGAATCAATGGCAAGTAAAAGAGACTTAACTTAAATGTGTTCATGGTAATTATATTGTGAAAGATAAAGAACGGCAGTTTAATCCAATTCACCCAGGTAAAAATAAGAACATTTGTGCCGACATAAATATCCTTTGGAAGTTTTTGTGGGAGTAAAAAAATACTTACAATAGGTCCAGCACCGTGTGCAATGGCTGAGGTAAAACCTGTACCGATACCGAAAGGAATGCCGAGCAAGTAATTTGGTTCGAACTTTTTATTCATTCTGAAGATTTTTTCTTTTAGCACCTGATAAGTTGAAAAGGCAACTGCCAGTATGCCAATGGCCATGTTCAGTTGCCGTGGTGAAAGCAGCCCGATCAATTGCACTCCTATGATGACTCCAATAACAACACCCGGCAGTAAGTATTTAAGATTCGCTTTATCCCATTTTGCCCAATAATGACGCAGGGAAAAAATATCACCCGCACACAACAAAGGAAGTAGAATGCCTATGGCAGATCTTGCATCAAACGCTAATACACAAAGTGGCGTCGTAAGCATACCAAGCCCACCTCCAAACCCTGCCTTAGATAAGCCAATGAACAAAACAGCAAGTGCTGCAAGGATAAATTGTGATATCTCACCCATTTCCATGATTGAGTTTTAAATTATTTTTGAGATTATTCCCATTCAATAGTGGCGGGCGGTTTACTGGAAATATCATAGCAAACACGGTTAACTCCTTTGACTTCATTTATTATCCGGTTTGCTATTCGCTCCAGAAGCTCATAAGGCACTTTTACCCAATCGGCTGTCATACCATCGAGTGAATCCACAATTCTTAGAGCGACCGTGTAATCATAGGTTCGTTCATCACCCATCACACCGACGCTTTTAACAGGTAAAAGTACGGCGAAACTTTGCCAGACCTTGTAGTACCAACCTTTGGATTTCATTTCTTCAATGACGATAGAATCAGCGTTTCTTAGAATTGCCAGACGGTCTTTTGTAACTTCACCAATGATTCTCACGGCTAGCCCCGGTCCTGGAAATGGCTGGCGGTATACTATCTCCTTGGGCAATCCAAGCCCCAAGCCGAGCTTACGGACTTCATCTTTAAATAAGCATTTCAATGGCTCGACCAGTTGGAATCTCATATTTGGTGGAAGTCCGCCTACATTATGATGGCTTTTTATTTTTGCAGCAGGATTTCCACCAATTGGTACCGACTCAATCACATCGGGATACAAAGTGCCTTGAGCTAGAAATCTGCATTTGCCAACTTGCTTAGTTGCTTTCTCGAAGACTTCTATAAAGGTACGCCCAATGATTTTACGTTTTTGCTCTGGATCGGTAATTTTTTTGAGCCGTTTCAGGAATAGCTCTGAGGCATCTACATAGTGTAGTTTGATTTTAAAATTTTTTACAAAAACATCTCTGACCAAATCCTCTTCCTTCGCCCGCAGCAGACCATTATTGACAAATATACAGGTCAGTTGATCACCAACGGCTTCGTGAATAAGAGCTGCTGTTACACTCGAATCAACACCGCCACTCAAACCAAGAATGATCCTTTCATTGCCAACCTGAGCCCTTATTTCTTCAATAGCTTTGTCTCGGAAATGCCTCATGGTCCATTGGCAATGGCATTGGCAGATTTTCTTAAGCCAGTTCGCAAGGATTTCTTTACCACGCGGTGTGTGCGCGACTTCAGGATGGAACTGTAACCCGTAAAATTTAAGCAGTCGGTTCTCAATTGCTGCAAAGTTGGAATTTTCAGTAACAGCAACAGATCTGAAGCCCTCTGGCAATTTTGATATTTGGTCGCCATGCGAGTTCCAGACCTGAATTTGTTCTGGCAACCCTTCAAACAGCGGACAATCATGTTCTTTAATTGTTAAGATTCCTTTGCCATATTCTCGCTTGATGCCTGGCTGTACGCGTCCGCCCAGAAACCTGGCTAGCAACTGTAACCCGTAACAAATTCCAAGAATTGGAATACCGAGCTTGAAGATACCTTGATCCGGCATTGGCGCATCAGGCTCGTATACACTAGATGGTCCACCAGACAGGATGATGCCTTTTGGATTAAGTTCCTTTATCTTTTCAGCTGGTGCATCATATTTGAGAATGGAACAATAAACTTTGCACTCACGTATGCGTCTGGCAATAACCTGAGTGTATTGCGATCCAAAATCTAAAATGATAACCTGTTCAGTCATTACACAACCTCTGGTAAAATATTAATTGAACGCACTGGATCAAGCGGAAAAATTATCTTTTTTCTCGAGTGATAAATAGCAATATGCCTTTGCTCTGGTTTCTGGTCGGAGGTGAGTTGAGAAATAATTAGAAATTAATTTCCCTGGATCACGCGTAATTTTCCGGTCTTTGGATCATATTGATATTTAAAGCCTTTTGGCAGATCTGGAATACGGCCAAGGTAACGTTTTTGAACTAATTCGTCCAGAGACGTGGGAAATCGGCCTTCCTGAGCATTAAACAACTCAATTGCCTGTGCAACAGCGGTAGTGTCGATTACCTTAATTGCAGTTTTTTGGGCCTGTCCAACCGCTCCCAAATAATCCACTGGCGCAGTTATCGGATTGCCAGTTGTATTTGTTACCTTATTTGTGCTTTGAGGGACATTGGGTTGCTCAGATCTTTTGCCACAACCAACCATATTAACCAATATGGCAAGCGCTAAGAGTAAAATTTTTTTCATGCTTAAAACTTACTCCTTATTTTTCAGTATTCCAAGCTAAAACCACATATTTAAAACCTGTGTAACACATCCTTTTGTTGTGCGTTAGAGTATGATCAGCCAAGCTTTATAATGGGTCGGGGTAATTCAATATTGAATTTGGCAATGTATTATCAGTCTGATACAATGCTATCCACTTTGTTATGAAAAACTTAATTTTTAATGTGTTTATTTTGGAAATCTTTATTGTTCAATGTAGTGCTATGATTACGAATTTGAATGTTCAGGTTGACCAGTTTTTGGAGTTAGTTAACGCCGGTTATAAGGCATTATACCGAATAGAAAATGAAGCACAGTGGTTGGCAGTGACAGATGTTAAGCCAGAACATGTAGCTGCAGCAGAAACAGCGAGCAAGGCTAAGGCTGCGTTTTGCGGAAACCCTGCCATAATAATCAAAGCCAAGGAGTTTCTTCATTACAAAGATCAACTTTCTCCATTGCAGGTTCGGCAGTTGGAAAGGATACTCTTAAACGCTGCGGAAGCACCAATGACCAATCCATCCCTTGCAGAGGAGCGGATCCGCGAGGAAGCCAGGCAAGCAGCATTGATGAACTCATATGAGTTCAAGCTTAATGACAAAGTTATCACACCAAATGAGATTGATAATATCCTGAATTCTTCAACAAATTTAACTGAACGCCTTGCAGTTTGGAACGCATCAAAAGAGATTGGCAAACAGCTTAAACCTGGACTGGTTAAACTTCAACAATTAAGGAATAGAGTTGCTCAGGAATTAGGATATCCTGATTATTTTTCATTACAATGTGCAGCTTATGGGATGACTGCAGATGAGGTTTTAGCTATGCAGGATAAATTCATGGAAGAGCTGCGTCCGTTATATGTCCAATTACATACCTGGGTAAAGAATCAGCTTGCTAAACGTTATAACCAGGCTGTTCCAGATCTTATTCCTGCTCACTGGATAAATAATAGATGGGCACAAAACTGGCCTGGCCTGGTCAAGTCAGCCGATTTCGACGACGGGTTTAAAAATAAAAGTCCGGAATGGATTGTCCATACTGCAGAAGGTTTTTATAAAAGCTTGGGTTTTGCCGGGTTACCACCAAGCTTTTGGGAAAAATCCGATCTCTATCCACTGGCAGCAGGCGCAGCCCGCAAAAAGAATACACACGCCTCTTGTTGGCATGTAGATTTAGAAACAGATATTCGTTCACTCATGAGTGTAGAACCTAATATGCAATGGTTTGAAACCACGCATCATGAACTTGGCCATGCATATTATTTCATGTGTTATAGTAGGCCCGAGATCCCAGCTTTATTGCGAAACAGTGCTTCACCCGCCTTGCATGAAACTATCGCAGAGCTTATTGCCCTGGCCAGCTCGCAAATACCTTATTTGAAGAGCGTTGGAGTAGTTCCATCGGATTTTAATATTGATCCAGTAGAATCTCTATTGAATGAGGCGTTGAGTAGCACGGTTCCTTTTATATTTTGGAGCTCCGGGACAATGACACACTGGGAATATGATTTTTATGTGAAAAATATGCCGCAGTCAGAATGGAATAAAAAATGGTGGGAATATGTCCGAAAATTCCAGGGTGTGGTACCACCGTCGGATCGTACAGAAGACTTTTGCGACCCTGCAACAAAGACGCATATTAATGATAACCCTGCCTATTATTTTTCTTATGCAATTGCAACTGTGCTTAAATACCAACTGCATGAGTATATCGCTTCAAAAATTTTAAACCAACCCATACATGAGTGTTCTTATTATGGGCGACCTGAAGTTGGGAATTTCCTTCACAGGATTATGGACAAAGGCGCTACCGTGGATTGGCGTGAACTCATCCGTGAAACTACAGGTCAGGATGTATCAACTAAGGCAATGGTAAAATATTTTGAGCCACTTTATAACTGGCTGGTTAAACAGAATAAAAACCAGGTATCCGATTGGCGCTAGGGTCTTAAAAAAATGATTAGTTTGATTGAAAATCAGGGGCTTCCGCCAGAAGTGTCTCTTGTGCAGACAATTGAGAAATTTTTCTCTGAAAACGGGACCATTTCAAAGATTGACGGATTTGAATACCGTCCTCAACAGCAGCAAATGGCAATGGCAGTGGCTAATGCGTTAGAGTCCGGTCAACACCTCATAGTCGAAGCTGGCACAGGAGTAGGAAAAAGTCTGGCATACTTGGTCCCGGCAATCATTTTTGCCAGAAGCCACAAGCGTAAAGCCATAGTCTCTACTTATACCATCAGCTTACAGGAACAATTAATAACTAAAGATTTACCACTGCTGGAGAAGATCATGCCTGTCGGCTTCTCATATGCAATGCTTAAAGGCAGACAGAATTATCTGTGCACTCGCCGTCTGTTCAGAGCTATGCAAAACGCTTCAAGCCTTTTCACAACCCCTGAAAATCAAGAATTGAAAAGAATCTGGGAATGGGCCCAATCTACAACCGACGGAACACTCTCTGACCTGGATCCAGCGCCAGACCCCGCGGTCTGGGCGCAGGTTTGCTCGGATCGCGGCGTTTGTTCTCCCAGGCTTTGTGGACCTAAGTCAGACTTCGCTCAACAACATCGAGCATGCTTTTACCAGGAGGCAAGAGCTAAATTTCTTACTGTTGATCTTTTGGTATTGAACCATACTCTGTTTTTTACATTGCTAGGACAACTGGATGATGAGGTCGGTACAGATGGTCTTCTTTTTAAGGACGATTTTTTGATATTTGATGAAGCGCATACCCTTGAAAATGTGGCAGCAAAAAACTTAGGAATTGGCCTGTCTCATGGCCAAATCAAGTTTTCTTTACAGCGTTTGTGGAACCCCAGAACTCAAAAAGGATTACTTACAAATTTATTCCAAGGCAAAATTGTGGAGCTTGTCTCTGGACTCTTGGAAAAAAATGACCAATTCTTTACAGAAATCGAAAACGCATGTGATAAGATTGTTAAAAGCCAGAAACGTGAGGAGAAAAACCCGACTCTCCAGAGCCCAGCTTCAAAGGCATGGACAGAAGTGCGCATTCGTAAACCAGATTTCATTGAGGATATAATAACTGGTGATATTCAACGACTTCGTGAAGCCCTGGCAAAGTTGATTGAATCTACAGACGATAAAGAGTCAACAGATGAATTAATGGAATGCAACCGGAGATTATCAGAAATAAGAGAAAGCATTGCTATGTTCATTTCTCAGAGCCAGGAGGATCACGTTTATTGGGTAGAACGTTCTGATGCTGGACATAAAAACCTTACACTTTGTTCAGCCCCAATAAATGTTGCTGATGAATTGGAACGAAGGGTGTTTATTGAAGGTGTCCCCATAGTCCTGACAAGCGCTACACTCTCGTTATGTACTGATTCAGATACACGGACTACACATTTAGACGACCCCGGAGTTTCCAAAACACGCACACGCAGTAATTACAAAGGCCTGGATTATATTGCAAAACGATTAGGTGTAAAATCTGCTCAGAAGTTAAATGTCGGATCGCCTTTCCAATACCGCCAACAAATGCAGGTGTATATTGTCAAACAAATTCCCGATCCCAGAGACCCAGAGTACCAGTCTGAATTGATAAAATGGATTGAACATTTTATACGAATGACCCATGGCAAAGCCCTGGTCCTTTTTACTAGTTATAGCCTGCTCCGTCAAACAAGCATGAAAATGCAGGAATTTTTCGAGTCTCTAGGTATCACCTGCTTTGTCCAGGGTTCCGGAACGCCACGAAAAACTCTACTCGAAAAATTTAAAAAAGATATTAATTCAGTCTTGTTTGGTACAGATACTTTCTGGCAAGGAGTGGATGTCCCAGGAGAAGCATTATCCAATGTAATTATTACTCGCCTTCCTTTTGCAGTGCCAGATCATCCATTGATAGAAGCACGTATCGAAAAAATTGAGGCAGAAGGCGGCGATTCGTTCATGGAGTATTCATTGCCTGAGGCCGTGTTGAAATTCAGACAGGGCGTCGGCCGACTAATCCGTAAGACATCAGATAAAGGTATCGTCGTCATTCTTGATAACCGAATTTTGCTAAAACGATACGGCACATGGTTTCTTAATGCCCTTCCAGACTGCGAAATAAAAGTTATTTAAACGCATAATGTTGACTTTATGCTAAAGTTTTAACAAGATTTGTTGTTGATTTAATGGACTCATCTTTTTGCAAAATCTTAGTTGCAGTAGCAGACGATAAAGCTTTCCTAAAGCTTATAGGAAGGGCTAATTTCTCACAAAGCGTAGATTTTAAAAAGGTAATGACTGGCCTGATTGATAAAGGATTTAAATCCTTTTACTTGGATTTGACTGATTGTACAACAATGGACAGCACCTTCCTCGGAGTCCTTGCCAGAATCGTCATAAGAATTGCTGGCACTTCAGAGCCAGCTAAAGCAACAAATAAAGTGGTACTCTTAAACCCAAATAAAAGAATTGTTGACCTTATCGATAGCTTGGGAATCATGGGATTATTTAACGTTTCATCTGATATACCAACTCAACAGGAGGTTAATTTTAAAGAGTCTCCCCCTACCCCAGTAACAAAAAAAGAATTAACTGAAACTGCCCTCCAGGCACATAATACCTTAATCGAATTGAACCCCAGCAATTTGGCTAAATTTAAAGATGTCACCAAGTTTTTAGAAGAAGACTTGAAGAATTTATAGTTTGACTTCAGTTGAGGGAAAATATAGACTGAAGCATTAAAACATACTCCGGTTTGAAAATATTATGAGCCAGAAGTTTAAGGCAATCGCATCTGTCATTATATGATTCGGGTAATGCATATTGATGATTCAGGTGAAGACCGTAAACTTGTCAGAACTATTCTGGAGTTGGCAGGAGGTTTCGAGTTCGATGAGGCCGAAAATATCGAAGAAATGGATGTCAAACTTAGTAATAAACCTTTCGATGTGATAATCACGGATTTTTGGATGGAAGCATTTGATGGCTTGACTGTATTGGACCATGTTAAAGAGCATTACCCGGAAATTCCAGTGATTTTTCTTACAGGCACCGGATCAGAGGAAGCTGCAGTTTTATCTCTTAAACAGGGTGCCGCAGATTATATTCTAAAAAATCCTAAGCATATATCGCGGCTCCCACATATTATCGAGAATGTTATTCATAACAGACAATTGGAACGCGAACGGCTTGAAGCACTCCAGAAACTTAAAGAAAGTGAAGCCCGTTACCGTAGTATCGTTGAAACTGGGACCGAAGGTGTGTGGATTGTAAATAAACAATGGGCTACTGTCTTTGTTAATCAACAGTCGCTTAAAATGCTCGGAGTTTCTTCTAAAGATGTTATCGGTAAAAAGCCGATCGACTTCATTTTTGATGAAGATAAAAATATTGCTGCGCTCCACTTCAAACAATGTGAAAATAAACAAGTTGCTAAATTCGATGCCCGACTCCTAAAACCCGACGGATCACAACTCTGGGTAATGATATCTTTAAAACCGCTTTGGGATGAAGCAGGTATTTTCAACGGAGCCTTAGCAATGCTCACCGATATTAGTGAACGTAAAAAAATGGAGTCGGACTATAAACAACTCTCAGAACAACTCCGAAGCTATAACCATCTCAGTCGGATGCTCATCCACAGGTTGTATAACCTCAAGGAAGAACAGGATAACTATTTGGCCAGGACATTACAAAATGAAATAGGCCAGTCATTTTCAAACATAAAGATGGTGCTCAGTTCGATTTCTCAAATGTTGTCTGAACCTTCTTCCCGAGAGCTGTTGGAAAAAATGCAAAATCAGATTACTGAACTTTCAGCACTTATCGATTCGTCAGTCAATACTTTACAGCGCTTATGCGCAGATTTACACCCTGCCGTCTTAGATAATACTGGAATCGTAGCAACTATCGAATCACAAGCCAAAGATTTTGCAGCAAAGAATAACCTTAAGTGCAATCTTACCATGCCCCAAATTGAGGTTAATCTACCAATGGAGGCTAAGATCTCAATGTTCAGGATTTTTCAGGAAACCCTTTCAAATATCTTGCGCCATGCTAATGCTAATTGTGTGAGTGTTAATCTTGTTGAAAATGCAAACTCAGCCATGCTCGAAGTCTCAGATGATGGTATCGGATTTGATCCGGCAACTCTTTCAGATGATAAAGCCCTCGGACTTATTGGTATGCGTGAACGAGCAGAACTGTGTGGAGGGTCTATTGAAATATTTAGTGCGCCAGCTAAAGGGACAACCGTCAGAGTTTTAATGCCTAAAAAATAATCCTGAGGCACTTAAAACTGATGTTTGAGGGCTTCCCTCGTCACCCAAATTTTATCAGAAAGTATTCTGTATGGAACCAGTGCGGACCTACCCAAATTGTACGGCCACAAATAATACCAATTTAGAATGCAGTAATTAAAGCGTGGTAAATATTGGGCAAGTTTATAACATAATCCTGCAGTCATCGACTGATTAATCCGCAGGATTGGATTTAACTCATGGACTATCAATTTCAACCATATCGCCTTTGCCTGAATGCAAGGTCTCTAAAAATCAGCTTGCATTTGCGTGAACGGTATAATATGCAGTTAAAGCATATCAATGGTGCTAAATCATGGGCCTGGCTATGTAAGTTCGTGTCATGCCGAACAAATATATTGATGCGAACTGACGGGCGCGGAGCGCGCATCATTAACACCCATGCTAACCTGTCTATTTAATCCATCGAGCTATACAAAGTTCTATCTCGTCCGGCTTGATCAGAAAAAAGTAAAAATATTTTCTTGCAATTTGATCCTGATTAATTATAAATGGTACAAATTTTAGTCTGATTGTTATTTGAAAATTTGCCACATATCTGGTAGATGAATTATTCATTGCCGGCATTATGTGGAAAAGGGAAAGGTAACTATAAGAATAAAAGACGAGTATGAACTACAAGGAGGTATTGGAAGGATTGATTTGTACTGGTCTAACACTGGTATGCGCCTATGCAATAGGGTTGCATGCTGCAAGCAAAAGTCGGGGTTTAAAGACTCGAAAAATCAGCACGAAGAGTTAAAATGTAAAATTTCAAGGGCTGACCCCGAATGTGGGACAGCCCAGGACCGCAAGAGAACGGTGTCTCCTGCAAAGCCACCGGCTGCCCGGATGCCTCCGGGCGCGGCCTGGAGCACTGGTTGGCAGGCCGAGCGGTGGGGCGGTCAGGCCGGTGCAAGTGAAAAAAAGACAGGTACTATGAAAACAAGAACTCAGATTCGTTATGATGTGAGGCTTGCGAGGCTGTTTGCCGATCGGCAGGCTGGAGTATGTGGTGTTAAATTGTCCTGGGTCTGGTTGGTATTGGTGATATTCCTTCTGGCGTTGCCAGCCCAGGCAGCCGATCCTGTGCTGGTGGGCCAATGGCCCGGCTGGCAGCGTGGGCCTGCCTGTGGAGTTGCTGTCAATGGCCACTACGCTTATATGGCCCTTGGGAATGCAGGTATGGCCGTGATTGACGTAAGCAATCCGGCCAAACCGCAGCGTGTGGGCGGCTGCGACACAGGCGGGTCTGCTCAGGGCATTGCGGTGAGCGGCAACTACGCCTACGTGGCTGATGGGTCTGCGGGCTTGGTGGTGATAGACGTGAGCGATCCGGCTAACCCGCAGCTTGTGGGTGGCCACGTCACAATGTTGGGGGCCGAGGGCGTTGCAGTGAGCGGCAAATACGCCTACGTGGCAGATGGGCCTTTAGGCTTGCTGGTGATAGACGTGAGCGATCCGGCTAACCCTCGGTGCGTGGGCGGCTGCGACACAGACGGCTGGGCCAGTGGCGTTGCAGTGAGCGGCAACTACGCCTACGTGGCGGATGGGTCTGGTGGCTTGCTGGTGATAGACGTGAGCGATCCGGCTAACCCGCAGCTTGTGGGCGGCTGCGACCCAAACAGGGCTGCTCGGGGCGTTGTAGTGAGCGGCAACTACGCCTACGTGGCGGATAGGTCTGCGGGCTTACAGGTGATAGACGTGAGCGATCCGGCTAACCCTCGGCGCGTGGGCGGCTTCGCTATAGACAGCTGGGCATATGGCGTTGCAGTGAGCGGCAACTACGCCTTTGTGACGGGTTATTATTCAAGCTTACAGGTGATAGACGTGAGTGATCCGGCTAACCCTCGGCGCGTGGGCGGCTGCGACCCAGGCGGGTATGCTGAGGGCGTTGCAGTGAGTGGCAACTACGCCTACGTGGCGAATGGGTCTGCGGGCTTGATGGTGATAGACGTGAGCGATCCAGCCAACCCTCGGCGTGTGGGTGGCTACGACACAACCGTGTCTGCTCAGGGCGTTGCAGTTATCGGCAACTATGCCTACGTGGCGGATGGGTCTGGTGAGTTGCTGGTTATAGACGTGAGCGATCCGGCTAACCCTCGGCGCGTGGGCGGCTGCTACACAGGAGGGTTTGCTCATGGCGTTGCAGTGAGCGGCAACTACGTCTACGTGGCGGATCATGATTGGGGATTGATAATTTTCCAGTTGATGCCTGAAACCAATGCTCTGCCCCAAATCACTCAGCAGCCTCAATCGCGTACAAATTTGGTGGGCACGACGGTCACGTTCACCATCACGGCCTCCGGCACTACACCGCTGAGTTATCAGTGGATTAAGAATGACACAAACTACCTGACCGACGATGGCACTCACATCTTTGGTGCGGCAACGGCAAGCCTGACCTTATCCAATGTGCTCAAATCCGACGAAGGCAGTTACAGGGTGGTTGTGACAAACGCGGCTGGCTCGGTGACGAGTTTGATCGCAACATTGACAGTACCGGTATATATTACGGGCATGGTGTCGAAAGGAACGAATCTGGTTTTGGCCGGTACTGGTGGTTGGGAAGGTAGGGATTACTACGTACTTGCCTCTACGAACTTGGCGTTACCGATGGCCAACTGGGTGCGTGTGGCGACGAACAGGTTTGGCGTGGGCGGTACATTCAGTATGACCAACGCGATTGACCCTGCCATGAGGCATCTGTTCTTTCGGCTGCAAGTGCCTTGAAATTCAGAGCGCTCAGTAAACTTCTTTACTGGATGGCCAAGCATTGCTGTTCTTTAATTGCACTGTGAAAGCTGCAGTGTCAGAGAGAGTGTTGTTAGATTTATTGAACACAAACACGACTGCCTGGCAGGTCGTGAATGAAAATGAGATAGGCGGGGTGCCCATAAGCAGTTTCGGCGTGACCAAACGGAGTGGCGGTCTTTCGTGGCGAGGTATCGCTGGAGAACAACGGCGGGTTCGCCTCGGTACGATCGCAAGCCGCGCCGTTCCAACTGGAGGTGGCGTTGATCAGGGCGTCACTTTCTGCGGGTCAATGAGAGCGAATGTCCTGGTGACTGGCGCGATCGGCTTAGTCGGCCGAGCTGCATTGGCGTGAAGCGCAGGATTTGTATAGCTGACCTGAGGCGGTTGAACTACAGTTGGAGATTCGGGCTCTTGATAAAGCATACAACGGCTATTGACACGCATGGCACTTAACTCGCGATCAGGCAGCAAACGTAAAGCGAGACGCCTTCTCGGAATTATTTTCTGGAATCCGCTTCCGCTCGCAATCGCACTCTACGGGCTAAAATGCATCGTCACATTGAATGGGTATCTGACAGAACCAGGCCGTCGAGAGATAATGAACATGTTTAATCTCGTGCCGGTTCATGGAATTGCTGCGGTAATGACTGGCCTCGGCTACATCACACTGGCTTTGTTTGGTTATCTTTCGTGCGGGTCTGCGCCTGCAGAAGATTGCCCGCGTGTGTGGCGAGTGGCGCGTGCGATTCTGCGGTGGGGAAGTCTCGCGGCTACATTTGTCTTGTGGCATCAAGCACATGAATTGAGGCTGAAGATTTAATGAAAAGCAGTCAAAACAATCGCGGTTTTACACTGATCGAATTGCTTGTTATCATCGCGGTCATTGAAATTCTGGCGGAACTTATTTTACCTGCTCTCGGCCAGGCGAAAGAAAAAGCAAAACGCATCTTCTGTCAGAGCAACCTGGGTCAACTGGCGGTCGCCCTGATGGCGTACGGAGACGAGTGTCACCGTTATCCGCCGTGCTCCCAATATTTTCGCGTGCGGAGTGGATCGGTGAGCTTATGGAATACTTATTTGTTGCCCTACGTTGGCTACAACAAACAACTTTTCGATTGTCCATCGTTTCCACAATTCTTTCGCTGGACAACCACGGCTACTGCAAATAGGAATCTTTATCCAACGAACATCGAGGGCGTGCGACCTTTTTGCTATGCTATCAACCAAAACGGTGTAGCGCTTGGCGGGCTTGGCTTGGGCACTGGCCAGGTAATCCCGGAAGCGACAAGCCGAACGCCAGATGAGATTCAATCGCCTTCAGATATGATTGCTATCGGCGACGACACGAGCGCGACAACGAACAGCCTGATTGACGGCTGGTGGAAAGGAAGCGGCTGGGGAATTTTCACGTTCACTTACGTGTCGATTACGCCTCGCCCGCCGGTTGTTGGCACAGTCCACAACAAAGGCGGGAACATGGTATTTCTCGACGGTCATGTTGAATGGGCGCGTTGGTTCAAGTGGATAGAATTCACTGACGCTGCGGCCTGTCGCTGGAATTACGACAACCAACCGCACCGGGAAAGGTGGGGTCAATGAGCGACGATCTAAGACCGTATATCCTGATAGCGGCTTCACTTGGGATATTTGGTGTGCTTTGGTTTTTGGGTGCTATGTTCCACCGCGAAGCGGTGAAACAAGAACTGCGGGAACGTTGCTGCGAGCCGCTTCACATTTGGTGGCAACCATTTGCATACTGGGCCATTGGCTGGGGATGGGGAACACCTTTTCGAGTGGTTTATCGCGACATGGAAGGCCGCTTACACAAGGCCTATTGCTGTGTTTATAAAGATCTTGCTGGATCACCTTTCGGTCCGCGCCTTGTCGAATGGATTCAGGATGAAGTGATCATTGATGTATGAAAATTACGTTTCCAGTGCAAACGTCTTTGTCATAGCCATGGTTTTGGCCCTCATTCGGAGCAACTGCTACGGAGTGCAGGGCGACAGGCCGGGAGTTTCTGGAACTGCAGCTTTTCGAGAAAGTTTCGGATAAGGCAATAGCCTGCAGTATCGTCTTCGACTTATTCACCGTTTCCTGAAATTACGCTTTCGGCACAGAGCCGTTCGCCTGCTGCTGACGGCTTGCAAGTAGGCTTTGCCGTTCATGAGCAGCGGTGCGAATGGTGAAACACGTGTTTAGATTGCCGTTGAAGTTGAAGTATCCCGCGCAACCGCCATACAACTGCACAATTGCGTCAGCCATTAAAATATGACAATCTTGTTGAATCTGCAGTCGGGAACGGTAAGTCTGTGAAGCGTTATGGAAAGAAGACTCCGCGTGTTGTTCGAAGGCACAATCTACCACGTCGACATCCGCGGCATAGAGCTGCGACGGTGGTTCGGCTCGGTCGGTGGCGGTGCTGCTGTTGATACTGGAGGTGACAGGGACTCTTGGCCTCGGAACTGGGGCAGCGGTATCGAATCAAATCCAGATCCTGCGTCAACGCATGGCGGAGGAAGCTGACTTAAGTTGGCGAGTGAACGGCTGAAAAGCAAAATGAAAAGAATTGAAAAATCAGTACGAAGAGGTAAATGTCAAAAATCAAGGGCTAACACTGAATATTGGACACGAAAATGACTAATTCCAAATGTCTTAATTGCTGAAACCCAACATTACCGGAGTCTTGAGTTAAGTCCGACAGACTCCTGGTAGGTAAGGGTTCAGGATGCGAAAAAGCTACGCGTCTTCCTGGCATGCGGTTTACTTATAACAATAGCACCACTGAATATGTCAAGGGAGCAAGATTTCGCAGTTTAAAATCCTCAGCGATTCCAAAGCGCGTTGGAAGAAACAACGGTTCCGTAAGCGCGGTTGTCCCGGTATGTTTGGTTGGAAGACATGGCTAGTTTGCAATGACAACGGGCACACGGAGTCTTGACATTAAAGTTCAAGCGAATATAGTCGGCTCATGCTGTCAGACGCGAAAAACCAATCCGCATTCGATCCTGCGACAGTGTTTGAAGAGAATCTCAGTCAACTGATGGCGCTAGTACAACGGCGTCTAACGTTGGAATTACAGTTCCACCAAAGGCAAGACCTCGAACGATTGGAATCAGACCTGACCGAATTGGTCGCTGAATTCGGTCAACTGTTGCGGGTGATCTACCGCTATGATCTTGGCGAGGCGCTGGTGCATGAGGCGGCATGGTTTGCGTCGGTGCTATCCGCGCGCGGTCCGGGCGTGGACGCATGGAGGTTACTCCTTGATAGCTGGATCATGGCGATCCAGGGGGTAATCAAACCTCCAGAATGCAATCAACTGGCGGCTCCGCTCCAGGACTTGCGCGAACGAAGTGATGAATTCTTTGTTGGAGCGCAGACCGGGAACGATAGGCCCGCAGCACGGCCCGTGCAGGAGTTGGTTGATCGCCTTGTGGTAGGTGACCGGAACGGCGCCTGGCAGTTGTTGCGAGTGCAAAGGAGTGCCGGTGTACCAGCAACAGACCTAATTCTGCGATTGATTCTGCCGGCTATGGCTGAGGTTGGTCGGCTTTGGGAACGAAATCAACTGGCGGTTTTCGAAGAACATCTCGCTTCGGAGACATTACTGCGTTTGCTGGCGGGCTTGACGGCTGACGAAACGGTTCCTGTTCGAGCGGGTCGCACAGCCATGGTTAGCTGTGTGCCCGGCGACCAACACCAGATTTTGCCGGCGGCGTTGACGGCGTATTTGGAGCTGCGCGGCTGGGACGCACGTTCACTCGGGCGAAGTTTGCCGTCCGACCAAATCGCGCTGGCTGCTGCTGGGATCAAACCGGCTGCCGTGTTTTTGTCCATGACAATGCTGGCACGGTTACCTGAGGCATTGGCAGTGGTAGAAAAAGTGCGGTCACAGCTGCCGGGGTGCGTCGTGATCGCAGGCGGTCGCGGCACGGTTTGGGGACGGCGTTTGTTGGAAACCGTTGGAGCTTGGGTGACGCAGGATTTCGACGAGGCGCACAGGCTTGCCAGCGGGGAGGAACTGAATGATGCGTAGTTTGACGGCATTGCGGATGGTTCTGCACGACCGCTCATCAACGGCGGGCGCTTTGCTTGGAGTGGTAGCGATCGTGTTTTTGGTGGGGCAACAGTTGTCCGTGCTGTTCGGGCTGCTAAATTATATGTCCGTGCTGGTGGATCACAGTGGTGCAGATGCATGGGTTATGAGCGGTAACCTCCGGAATGTGGATGCTGGCAATCTCATTTCCGGCAGGTATCTAGACAGGGTCATCGGGCTGCGCGAGGTTGCGTGGGCCGAGCCGATATTGATTGGCAACGGGCTGTTTCGCACACCGGACGGTTCGTTTGAATCGGTGCGCGTGGTTGGAATACGGCGGCCTCGGCTGGTGGGCGGGCCATGGTCGTTCGCGCAAGGTGATGAACGAACATTGCTCGACCTTGAAAGCGTGGCTGTGGACCGACTTGACCTCGAGAAGTTAGGCCAGCCGTTACCAGGTACCATCACCGAGATTGGCGACCGGCGAGTGCGGGTCGGTGCGGTGACGGATGGCGCGCGCGGGTTTCAAGGCACGCTCGTCTTTGCAGCGCTGGACAAGGTCAAGGACATCGCCAAGACGCCGCCGGGACGGTATTCGGCGATTCTGGTTCGGTTTGAACCCGGCGTGGATGCGGGGACTGCCCTTGTACGATTGCGGGCGATTTTGCCCGAGTGTTCCGTGTACAGCACGGCGGAGTTGTCGCGGCTTACGCGCCGATACTATTTCACGCAAACGGGCATTGGAGGAAGTTTCGGGTTTTCAACGCTAATTGGAGTGGTGATTGGGGTCGTGATAATATCACTGACATTGTACACCAGCGTGCTCGGGCGGGCTCGTGATTTTGCGGTGATGCGGGCAATAGGCGCTCGGCGAAGAGACGTAGCGGTGGTGGTTATAAGCCAGACATTGATTATTACGGTCACGGGATTGTTTATCGGGTTCCTGTTACTGTCAGTGCTGTTGGACGCGACCGGGCGTTCAGCGATTCCTAGCTATTTCCCTTCGTTTGTTCCACCGATCCTTGCACTTGTCACCGTGGCAGTAAGCTTGTTGGGCTCGTTGATTGCGTTACGGGAAGCGCTTCGGGCAGAACCAGCGGCAGTGTTTCATTAGTGGAGAACATGCATGGCACGTTTGAGCCTGGAAAAAATTGCACGTGATTTTTTTGACGGGCGGCAGATCCGACGAGTGTTGTTTCCCACGACGTTGGAATTGTTGCCCGGGCAACTAACCGTGATAGCGGGACCGTCAGGCAGTGGCAAGACGACCTTGCTCTCGATCATTGGCCTTGTGCTGCGCCCGTCGGAAGGACGGATGTTTCTGGACGATCGCGAAGTCTCGGCTCTGGGAGATGAACAAGCCGCCACGCTGCGGTTGCAAAGATACGGGTTTGTATTTCAGCAGCCCATGTTAATCGAGGGATTGACCGTGCGTGAGAATGTCCTTTTGGCACTGAGTGTTCAGGGCCAACGTTTGTCCCGAGAGGCGGTCAAAAAGGCAGATGAATTACTGACGACGCTCGGGCTTGCCGGCACAGCGCTTGTGCAGCCAAGGATGCTGTCGGGCGGCATGAAACAACGTGCTTCAATAGCACGGGCGTTAATAAAAGACCCGGCGATTCTGCTGTGCGACGAACCGACATCGGCCCTCGATGCTGAGAGCGGACAGGTTGTAATGAAGATTCTAAAGCGCATTGCCATAGAAGAGAACCGCGTGGTAATCGTTGTATCGCACGATGCACGAGTGTTTCCCTATGCGGACCGGCTGATCAAACTTGAAAACGGTGCGATCGTTTCCGATACCGCTGAAAACTACGTGTCCGAAACGAAAAGAAATCTATGAAACTGCGAAGAATCATTGTATTCCTTGTGGTGTTGCTGGTGGTCCTTGCAGCAGGGAATTACGTCCGCCTTGCTCTGAAACGCGCGGCTGCACCTTTGATGCCGGGCAAAACACCCTCATTGGACGAAGCGCCGGTGCGCGTGTATGGGCTAGTGGAGCCGCTTGAGCGCGAAGTGTTCGTCGGCCCGTTGCAGGCGCGGCGCGTAACAGAGGTGGCTGTGAAAGAAGGCGACGAAGTGGCGGCGGGCGCGGTCTTGTGTCGGCTTGACGATGACCTTGAAAGGCAAGCGGTGGCAGTGGCGCGCTCGCGGTTGGAGGAAGCCATGCGCCGGTTAGAAATGACCCGTGATGAACTGCAGCGTATACGCAACCTCGCTGCCAAGGAAGTGGTCGCCGAGTCAGAGCTCAGCAGCATCGAACTCAAGGCAAGGTATGAAGAACAACTGATCGAGACTGCCCGTGCAGAACTTGCTTTGCGGCAGACCGAGCTTGAAAAACTGGTGTTGCGCTCGCCTGTAGCCGGCATTGTGTACAAGATGGATGTCCGGCTGGGCGAACACCTTACTCCGCAGGATTACCAGCGAATCGTCGTGGGCAGGCCGGAAAAACAGGTGCGGTTGTTTGTCGAAACTTTCTGGTTGGGACGAATTCGAATAGGCGACAGATTCGTGGTTCGGGAGACCGAGACCCTGCGTGAACTGGGCACCGGGATCGTTACTGCCATTTCGCCTCACGTGGGTGCGCGCGATTTCCGCACTGAAGACCGCCTGGAACGCCTCGACACCAAATACGGCCAGGTCATCCTGCGTCTTGATGGCGCTTCGTCATTGCCGATCAATCTCCAGATGCTTTGCGAAAAACAGCCGCACGAGACCCAATAGCTCCAGTAATCTCAGGACATAGCTCAACATGGCGCAGGCGAAAAAAAATGATCTGGGCGTAAGGCATTGTCCAGATTATAGGGGTACCGTTGTATCGCGCAGCTTTGCAAGGGGCGACTTCGGCTCCTTGGGGAGAGATGCGAGTCGGATCAGCGGGCGAATGATTCGCGGGCAAAAGTTTCGAACCACACGCTGATCTGCTATTTCCTCAACGATTATCCGATATTATATTCCAAAGGCCACGCTGTCTTGACCGCACTAGTCGCTGTCGTCCACGAACACTCCGACCAGTTGATCACGAACCTGTACGATGCACTCGGCAGAGTCACTAATGTGATTGATGCCATAGGATTTTGATCCCAAAGGCAACCTCACCAACGTAATTGGAGGCACCAGATCGAACTCGTGGGCTTATGATGCATATTACCGAGTGGTCTGGTACCGCAACAGCGATAGTAACGGCATACAATACCGCTATTACGCAAACGGTAATTTAATCAACCTGGTCTACCCCGGTGGTAAAAACGTGTTCTATTACTACGAAAGTCACAATCGGCTGACTAACTTGACTGACTGGGCAAATCGCAAGAAAGGCTTAGAGTACAATCTGGCTGGCATGCTTACCAAGATAGTTCGGCCGAATGGTACTGTGCGGCACATGCAGTACGATCCTGCAGGTCAACTGACAAACATCCTTGAGGTTACGGCATTGGAAGAGCCGATTGTGTGGATCAAACAGGGCTGGGAAAATGCAGGTCGGCTGAACTGGGAATTTACTGCGCCGTTGCAACATGCTTATACTCAGCCGTTGCGGCTCATGACGTACGATGCAGACAATCGGCTGGCCAGGTTCAATAATCAGGCTGTAATTCACGATCTGGATGGCAACATGACTTGGGGGCCGCTGACGAACAACGCCTTTGTTAGCTACACCTATGACACCCGCAATCGGCTGGTTCAGGTTGGAGGGACGGGTTCTTCGCTGTCGATGGGCTCAATTATGAACCGATGTAAAGCTGGATGGCTATGACGAACTTTAGCAATGGCCAAGTGACCCGGTTTGTAATCAATCCGAATGCGAAGCTGAGTCAGGTGCTCATCCACATCCGTTCCGGATTGGCGAACTACAACGTGTACGGTTATGGCTGATATATGAGGTAATTGAGACTGCTAAGAACAGCTACCTGCGGTAATTACCAATACGAATATCGAGGATCTACAGTTGCACTGACAGACCAGAACGGCAATGTTACTGGCCAGCATGAGTACTCTGCTTACGGGACTTTTACCTATCGCACCGGCAATACCGATACGCTATTCCAGTTCAATGGCCCGAATGACGTGTGGATTGCGCCAAATGGCGGGTTGTATTTCACCGACCCGTTTTACCGGCGTGCTTGTGGCAGACACCGGCAAATGCCTCAGGACGGTCAACACGTGTACTACGTGACGCACGACCGTAAACGCATTGTACGTGTTGTAAGCGACCTGAAACAGCCCAATGGAGTCCCTGGCACATCGGATGGTAAGCGCCTGTTTGTAGCCGATGTTGGCGCAGGACGCATCCGGACGTGCGATGTCAACCCCGACGGCGCGTTCACAAAAAGACGTTGTTTTACGAACTCGGTTCCGATGGCATGACAATTGACACGAGGGGAAACGTGTACCTGACAGGCAAAGGTATCACAATCTTTGACAAGACATGGCGTAAGATCGAGCACATTGACTTGCCTGAGCCCTGGACGGCAAATGTTAGCTTTGGCGGGCCTGACCATCGGACACTTTTCATCACAGCAAGCAAATCGGTTCATTTAATTCGGCTAGGAGTCAAAGGCGCGAACCCGACCAAATAAAAAGGCTTAACCAGTGTCCAAAACCCTGGCACCAAATGTGCTTCTGTAATACAGATATCCTTTACAGAAACAGATTTAACTGTACGGCTGAAAAACAGAAAGAACAGATTACTTTTGCCATGAAAGTTAAAAAACTGCTGGTTCTACTGGGCCTGTGTTTTACCTGTGCAACACGGGATGTAGTTGCAGTCCAGACGTTAACGCTCGATGCCACAAACACCGGCATCGTATCTTTTCCTGGACAGGAACTCCGATTCGAGTTTACCGGGACACAGGGCCAACAGGTATATTTTGATTCGCTACAGGTTAACGCGGCGCAGATCAGTGGCAGTCTTGTTTCACCGAGCGGTGAAGTTTTATTCGACGTACCGCTGAACCTGGAAAGGCCGCCTGTGTACCTACCACAGGACGGCACGTATACCGTGATAATTCGCGGTCAGGGGGATGCCACAGGTGGTTTCGCGTTCAGGCTTATTGATGTTGGTGCGCAACCGGCCATCGGCATTAACGCGACCAATTCAGTTACACTTTCGCCATCGTCCCTGACTGTGATTCGCAGGTTTAGTGGAACTGCCGGTCAGCTCATTACTCTGGACGCTGTCTCATGGTCAAGGACCGATGCAAAATGGTTATTGATAGACCCTGCAAACCAGATCGTAGTCGAACAATCAGTAAATTCTAATCTCGGTGCAAATCTACTTAGGGTCACGGGCACTTACCTTGTCGTGGTCCGGGGAACTGTTCAGGATGGCGCGCCGGTGAACTTCCAATTCCGGGTCCGCGATGGTGTAACACCCTTGGAATTCGATGCCGTTAATAGCGGGAATATAGGTGCCGGGTGCACGAACACATTTACGATCACTGCCTCGGCTGGAACACCAATCTATTATGACGCTCTTATGCGAGAAGGTTCATCGCGCATTGGTATGCAAATCGTTGAGCCCTGTGGCGAGATAATTGTTAATCGAAATTCGGGGTATTGGCGGAATGAGGCCTCTTACGATTATGGTCCGATTATTTTGCCGCGCTCGGGCACATATACGCTCCGGATAATCGGCAACTCAAGCGGCTTTTACAGGTTCAGAGTGCTCAACCTGTGGAGCAATTCAACCCCAATCGTGTTCGGCGCGACCAATAACGGTACGTTTACCGAGACCAACTCAACCGTAGTTTACAGGGTCGACGTACAACCCGGCCAGCGTTTGTACTACGACGCTTTGGTCCCGGGGCGCTACGTCCGTGCACTTGTCTGGCGCGCGACAACGTCCGGCGCCTCGTTTGTTTATTCAAACAATAATTGCGGGGACTTCTGGTACAGGGCCGACACATCAGAGACGCTCTATTATATGTTCTCCTGCAACACGATGGATCCAACAACCAGCTATCGGTTTCGAATACTCAGTCTCGATCAGTTACCGGTTGAACAGGTTAATCCGAACGTCACGGTCTCGAATTTTCTGGCTGATCCGTATGCTGTACAGATTTACAGGTTCGAAGCATCAACGGGTCAATGGATTTTCTTCGATTTTACCAGCAGCCTTTCAGGCCGAGGTTATTGGCAATTGTACAACCCGATGTCGAAAAAGATTAGTACAAGGTATCTTTGCTCCGACTACGTTTTACCATGGACCGTAGCCGGTACGTACGCTATTGTCATTTCGCCGTGGGATTCGGATGAGCCACCCAACGCTGACTTTTCGTTTCGGTTAGTCCCGATTTCATGCACTATCACAAACGCACTCGTGTTTGGCCAGGCCTATTCCAATTCAGTCACCGCTGTCGGGCAAGAACATTGGTACTTGTTTACTGGATGTGTGGGCATGCGCCTGTACTACGATGCATTACTTAACACAACCAGCCAGATCCCGGTGCGATTAATAGCGCCGGATGGGGCGGTTGTTTGGATGCTGTCTGATGCGGACAATGAATACAACCCAATAACACTAAACCAAAATGGGACTTACACATTGATCTTTGGTGGGCAGACAGACGCAACTGGTCCGTATTCATTCCGCCTCATAAACATTGACCAACCACCGGCTTCAGACCTGACTTTCGGTTCCGTTATCCGCGGCACAAACAATCCATACTATGCAAGCGTGTTCCGGGTATCGGTCCGAGCTGGCAGCCAGTTGTTCTGTGACAGCAGGCTCGAATCTTATTCAGGCAGTTGGGCAGTGTACGATACCGATGACACACAAATCACAGCAAACAATCTCGCATCCGACATGGAACCGATCCCAGGCCTCAGCGGTATCGGTTTGCTTGTTATCAGTGCGTCGGGCGAATCCTGCCCATACGAGTTCCGCGTGCTTGATCCGACCAGAATCACTAACACTGTTTCGATCGGCACGGTAGTGTCGAACCAGCTCGCTGATGCGGGGGATGAACACTACTTGACATTCAATGCGGTGGCGGGACAAAGACTCTACTTTGATGCCCTGGATTCAAAGGCTAACAACGTCTTGTATGCGTTGATATCGCCGGATGGGAGGTACTGGATTTGGAACGCTTGGAACGACCGGGATTCTGGCATCTCCACAATGCCAGTTAGCGGGACCTACATACTCCGGTTCCATAATAGCTCGAGTGGCACGGCAAGTTACAGGTTCAGGATTCTTGATCTGGCGACGCAACCTGTTTTGCCGTTGGGCACGATCCAGTCTGGTCGGCTTGACCCGCTAACCCAGACACACATTTACCGAATCCAAGCTGCTGCGGGTCAGAAAATCCAGTTCGCCAGCGTGTATGCCAGCTCCAGCTACGTAACCTGGTCGGTACAGGACCCGTGCAACAACCAGCTCGTTTCGGGTAACATTCAGGATAACCTTGGAACGGTTTTCTTCCCCGCCAGCGGTACATATGCATTGATTATCAGCGGTTGGGGGCAAGGCTCTGGAACACTCGATTACCAGATCCTTGCCACGGATGTGACCGACGCACCTATGACGCCAGCCGGCTTCGGTACATACGCAGGGATTGTTAACCCCGGCGAGGCGAACTACGTGTATTTCAATGCAACCGCCGGCACCCCGATTTATATTGATAGCCTGACAAATAACCGGTCGGTCATGCTAAGGGTGCGTGACACGAATGGTGTGGTTGTGCTCGAAACCGACGGCAGTGCTGGCTGTCCGGATCCGGGCTTCTGCATTCTACCTTCCAGCGGTACTTATACGGTCGAAATTGTAGGTACTTCCGGGGGTGATTACGCATTCCGTATTCTGAACTTGCTTGCAGACGCACCAACTTTGACCACAGGAGTTGAATATGATGTATCGTTCGCACACGGCTTCCAGACCGATGTGTACCTGGTCAACGGTACAAGCGGGCAACTCCTGGTCTATGACGCACTCACGGACGGCAGTTCAGTGTACTTGTGCATGCTTAAGCCGAATGGTGACCGGTTATTCGGCGGAAACATCCAGCAGTGGGACGGTTATTGGGTTTCAGCGTATTCGGACAATGGCCCGGTTAGGTTGCCAGCCACAGGCACATATTACCTGATTGTGATGAACGGCACCGATCAAGCGCCGAATTACAAGTTCCGATTATTAGACCTGGCTTCTGCATCGCGAATCGATCTGGGCTTAAATTATACTAATTCAATTCCCCCGTTTTGCGTGAGCGTTTTGTGTTTCACTAATCCAGCAGCGTCATATTTCTTCGATGCGATCGATCTTCCGAATTTGCAGTGGGAGCACATTCCTCCTGGGTCAGAGTATCCCACTGCTGAAGGTGGTAACGGAGACTTTGAATCCAGTTCATCAGTAGCCGGTACAAATTTTGTCCTGATTCGGAATGAGACTGATAGAGCGCAAACTTACGCTTTCCGGGTGGTGCTTCCGCCGATCTCGCTTACAAACTCCTTGAGCTTTGGTTCTACGTACTCAAACATTATTTCTCCAGGCCAGGAACATTGGTACAGCTTTACAGGTGTTGCTGGGCAATGGATTTACTTTAATTCGCTGCTGGAATATCATGGGTGGGTTCCTAGTTTTAATGTTACTATCTTTGACCCAACAGGTTATCAAATTTGGACCGGCGATTACTGGGATGACACGATTCCACCTTTGAGGTTGGTTAAAAGTGGGTTGTACATGGTACGATTGCACAATTACGCCGATTCCGATCAGTCGTATGATTTCCGCATCCTTGATGTGGCAGACCAACCGGTAATCTCCATGGATGCATTTTACAGTGACACTGTCACCCCCGGAACTAAAGCCCAACTTTTCAGGTTCACGCCGGGCCCTTCGATGAAAGTATTTTTCGACAACATGAATAATTTCAGCTCCTACTGTTATATATACGATCCTGCGAACAGAGAACTCGGTAAAAGTTGGGGTAACGATTTCCAAGTTAGCACAACGCTTGACGGTGAACATTTACTAATTCTGTGGAGGAATGATACAAATGACTACACGTATGCATTCCGGCTGGTGTATGGTAATCACGCGCCTGGTTTCACATCGCCGACCAGTGCGACGGTTGCGGAACAAAACACATTGAGTTTCACAAACGTCGTCTCTGATCCTGAGATACCAAACGACCAGGTTACATTTTCCCTGGCAGGTGACGTGCCATCAGGCTTGACCATAAATCCTAGTACAGGTGTGATTACCTGGACCCCGGACGAAAACCAGGGGCCATCCACCAATACATTTACGATTGTTGCCACAGACGACGGGACACCGCCGTTGTCAGGTGGGGCACCGTTTACCATTGTGGTTCAGGAAATGAACCAGGCACCTACGCTCACGATGCCTACCAATCAAACGATTAACGAATTGACCACAATGTCGGTCTATGCATCGGCTTCTGATCCCGACATACCAACCAACACGCTCACTTTCGCGCTGGTCTCGGCTCCGAGCGGCGTGAACATAAATCCGAACACGGGACTGATCACATGGACGCCGAGCGAAGCCCAGGGACCATCCACCAATACAATCACGGTCAAAGTGACCGATTCCAACCCGTGGGCCATTAACGAAAACCAACTTAGCACAACAAATTCCTTCGTGGTGGTTGTAGATGAGGTTAACTCGGCACCTGTCTTACCTGCTCAAACCAACAGGACAATCAACGAGCTGACGTTGCTGGTTGTGACGAATACCGCGACAGATTCTGATATTCCGGCCAATACCCTTACCTACCAGCTTGTGAACCCGCCTGCGGGCGCCACCATCTCGACCAACGGCATCATCACCTGGACGCCGACTGAAGCCCAGGGTCCTGGCACTTACACAATCACAACTGTAGTCACTGACAACGGCACACCGCCCCTTAGCAGTACAAACAGTTTTGTGATAATGGTTCTTGGCCCGGTTCCTGACCGACCAGTCATCACCTCGATCACACGGTCGAACGAGCTGGTCACGCTAACGTGGACAGCAATTTCAGGAACAGTTTATCGAGTGCAGTACAAGACGAATCTTACCGATTCAACCTGGTCTGCAGTTCCAGGCGACGTAACAGCCTCAGGGCCGACAGCGTCCAAGACCGACAATACAGGCAACACACAGAGGCGGTTTTATCGGGTGATTGTGCCGTAGTGCCAGGGTGCGCGGCCGATACTGCTGGCATAGGCCGGCCTGCAGCGACCACCCAATTCAGTTCGACGCGGATTTGTTGCGTGTGCGTAACGAAGTCGCAGTTTGTGCGACGGCGCTGCCTGACATTGACCCAAATTGCCAGCGCATAACGCCAAGTTCAGCATGCGATTGCATGATTCTGTGGCCTTGTGAGGCGGTGCATGCCGGGTGCGGCACACAAAGAGCGTCCTCCGCCTGTCAAGCAGGTGACGGCCAGCTGCTGTAAAACGATGCTGATGGTAAGCTGATTCATTAATTTTAACAGGCAATCCGTATTATGGTCTTCTGGTACTGGTTTTATTTGGTGTAACGATGATAGACCGTTTATAGACTGCGTATGTGCTTGGGCTAAAAACTAACAAATAAGTAATAAAAATAGTTTTTGAAGAATGTTGCCGACCGAAGTCAAACTGCTAAGGCTGGCTTTAGACCATCGATTTTCAAATATTTAACCATTCAAAGCGTTTTTAAAGCTTTGAATTTTGCTGATTTGATTATGATTGTTATAGTTTTGGTTTTGGGATGGTTCTGGGTTAAGAGCTTGACTAGATATCTGAGTTGCATAAATTTTAAAATGCATTAGTTTAGGTTTTTGGAAAAATTTTATTATACTGGAGTGAGGTTAAAACGTGAAAGCTGAATTGTGTAAAAAGGCATTAGAGAAAGTTGGGAATCCAAACATTCTTGTTAATATAGTTTCGCGGCGAGTTCGGCAATTATCTCAGCCGGGTAGTCGTCCGTTGATAGACGTTCCGCCGAATGTTGGGTTAGCTGACATAGTATTGAATGAGATAATTTATGACAAGATTACATGGGAAGCGCAAAAGCCAGAACCGCCGAAAGAAAGGCCAGTAGTTCAACAACCGGCTAAGCGTCGTAAAAAGTCAGTTTAAGCTTGGGAATGACAAGGTTGCCTGGCTTTGGCCATTTTGCGTCAGAGGTTTTAAAATGGCCGATATTATTATAAAAAATCCGAAGGCATATCGGGATTTCCATATATTGGAAACGATAGAGGCGGGTATTGCATTGCGTGGCACGGAGGTAAAGTCATTAAGGCAAGGTAAAGGTTCAATAAGGGACGCTTTTGCAAGGATAGAGAACGGGGAAGCTGTGCTTTACAATGCACACATAAACGAATATTCTTACGGTAATATCAATAATCATAATCCAACAGCTCCAAGGAAGTTACTTCTTCATAAGTCTGAGATCCTGCGTTTACAAGCTCAGGTAAACCAAAAGGGCTATGCCTTGATCCCGTTGTCGATGTATTGGAAAAACAAGAAGGTCAAAGTAAATCTTGCTTTAGCAAAAGGCAAAGCTCAGTATGATAAACGTCAGGACTTACGGGAGAAAGAGACTGAACGTACCCTACGAAAGATAATGATGCAAAAAGGTAAATCTTAGGAAGCCAATGGCCTGGCATGTTCATTTAGCAGGTTGAATAAAATACCCTTCAGTAGGTTTGGTTGGATAGAATAAAAGGTTTTCTGGATTATTCTGGTTAAAGTTTTAAATACCGGGCAAGGCATAGTGCGCATTTTTTGGTAAAAAATAGTTAGGGTTGATAAAGGTTAATCATGGTTTTGACAAATTTTGGGTTATTTTGGCAAAGCTTCATTTTTGGTGGCAGGGCATGGTATTAGTAATTGGATAGTGTTAGAAAAGCCTTAACAAAGTAGTTGGGTATTTGATATTTTAGCATTTGATTTGTTATGAAAAAGACAATTAAGGAAGTCAGTAATGTTCCGAAGGCAATAGGTCCATATTCAGTTGCTGTTAGGGTGAATAACCTGCTATTTATATCTGGGCAGATTCCTATCGATCCTGTTTCAGGCAAGATAATCCATGGAGATATTGTTATTCAAACGAGGCAAGTATTGACGAACATAAAAAATATTTTGGCGGCGGAGGGCCTTGATTTTAAGAATGTAATTAAGACCACCATATTCATGACAAATCTGGACGATTTCAGTTTAATGAACGAGGTGTATTCTCAATTTTTCACCTCGGAACATCCTGCGCGGAGTACTGTTCAGGTTGCTGCATTACCAAAAGGGGCAAACATTGAGATAGAGGTTATAGCAGCATACGATTAATCAGGTTTTTAGAGATCTGCGTTAGAGTAATAAACATTCGTGGTTGAGTATCATTAAATTAGGTTTGTTTTTCCCGGGATAAAGACGCTGTAATTACCGTTGGCATCGGGTTTGACGGGGGGTTCCATATCCAAAGAGCACTCTTCTGGCCGAGGCGGGTAGTAAAAGTCAGATTTTGATATCTGGTCCCAGGTTATTTCTTTACCTGTGTAACAGGAGATCTGGCCCATGATGGCAAACAAAGTGCTTTTGGCCATATAATTTCCATTATTTATTGGGTTACCGGATCTTATAGCTGAGAACAGTTCTTTATGTTCTATTTTATAGGGGTTAGCTGGAGGGCCGCTGTAATGCCAATTATTTTCACCCTCAATTTTCATATTTAGAATATCAGCTTTGCCTTTTGATCCAAACACAAGACTTGATGATTCGTCGTAGCAACCTGTTATTGTTCTGCAAAAAGCGTAAAGTCGTACGCCATTGGCAAACTCGAATACTGCTGCGTGATGGTCGAAAACATTACCATACAGTTCGCCAAACATGGAAGATCTTCCTCCCATGCCATGGACTTTCTGGGGTACTTCTTCGTTCATAGCCCAACTTGCTCTATCCAGATTATGGACCAGAGACTGGACAAAGTCGTCGCCGGATAACCAGTTAAAATGGTATTGATTGCTGACCTGGTATTGAAGTTCTGAAAGGCCTTTTTGCCGCTCATAAATTCCGTAAGGTGCTCTGAGAAAGTTTTCCTCAATTGCTATGATATTACCGATAGCTCCTTCATGAATGCGGTTGATCGTTTCACGGTAACCAGGGTGGTACCGGCTATGCAATCCTGAGACAACGCAGAGTCTTTTTTGTTTTGCCAACTCGCATGCTTTATTTACCAATTTAATGCCAGCTGGGTCTATGCCATGAGGTTTTTCTACAAAAACGTGCTTGCCATGTTCGATTGCAGTGAGCATGTGGAGGGGGTGAAATTTTGCAGCATTTGCTATAAGCACTACGTCTGAAGATTCGATGACATGTTTGTATCCATCAAATCCGTAGAAACAGTGGTCTTGATTAACCAGGACCATGTTTGGTCGTTTTTGCTTTAAATATTGTAGCTTTTCCTGGACCCGGCTTTCGAGAACATCGCACATAGCCACAAGTCGCACGCCTGGGTCGGCATCCATTGCATCTTCAGCTGCTCCGGTGCATCTGCCACCGCAACCGATCATGCCCACTTTGATGATATCGGTTCCCTGCGCGTGAGCGAACCGCGCAGTATCTAACCTGGCTACAGAAATTGTAGCCACAGAAGTTGCTGTAAATTTTAAAAATGAACGTCTTGTTAATTTGGTATTAGTTTCTTTTTTCATATTGGCTATTCGATAAAAATTTTATTTACAATTTTCAGATGCCCATATAGCACCACGTGTTATTAGGGTGGCAAAGCCCTCATTTTTAACGGATTTAATGTCGTGTCCCAAAACACAGACAAAAATCCTTCCTTGTCCGTAGGTATGAGTGAAGGCAATCGGATAGTTTAATCCATCTACTCTGGATTTTGCAGTTGCGAGGATATCTATAGAGTCTGTTCCCTCCAGGCAGGTATAAAGTTCATCCATGGTTTCGAAGTCGTTCAAACCGCGGGTTATTGGGTGTGTTTGATTTACTATGTTTACCGTGAAGGCACCGTAAGGATCATGTTGACGCCTACCCGGAGGCGGTTTAGGACCGAACCATGTTTTGCCCAGGATTTGTCTATACTCAGGCCATTCATTGATCCATGCGCCAACGGCGAAATGCACAACCACCAGGCCTCCGCCTTTTTTTACAAAGTTAGCAAGATTAGTTTGAGCTTTTGGACCTGGCGCAGGTTGACTTCCATTCTGGAAATGCAGGAAAATGACTTGATAATTGGTAATTGCGCTTGAATCCAATAAATATGGATCTTCTATGATTCTTACTTCCAGTCGTGGGTCACTTATTAGGTGTGAGGCAATAATGGGTGTGGTTTGTTTCCAGTTATGTTCATCTATGCCGGTAACCAGGAGGAGTTTAATTTTGGTTGGAACTGGATTAGTTATCAGAGTTGGGGCGCCACTCTCACCAATAAGGCTATACCTTGTTGCCAGTAACAGCAAAAGGCATATGAAACCGATGTTAAGTTGTATATAGTTTTTCAACCTGTTCTTGGTTATCATGGGTTTTGTGTATGGTTAATTTATTAATTCCAACTTTGGCATCTAAATTCTGATGATGTAAATGCAGTGTGCATGTTGATAGAACTATTTAAGTCGTTGACTGGCGTGAAGATGCTTTTTCCGTAAAATGATTTGTGGTTTACTGCTGAGGGCGAATTCAACTGGTGAAGCAGATTGATATGAATTTGGTATAATGATCGATCTTTTTAGAAATGATTCCAGTGCCTCGATTGTTTCAAATAAAAGTATGCGTGTTTGATCAATTCTCATGATTAGCGTATGTGTTAAATCTTAGTATCAAAACCTAAAATTTTTTTAAGGCCGTCGGTGATAATTTTTTCTTCACTAGCTGTGCATGTATTTGGCTTAAAGATAGACTGTAATTTTATACCCTCCATTGCTGCAAGCATGAGGTCAACAGCCAGCTCCGGGTTTGCAACTTTAATTTTTTTGGTGGCACAGGCATTTTTAACTAAACCGATATAATATTCGCGGACTGAATCATAAAACTGCTGCCAGCTTCGGCGAATATCAGGGTCGTGCACTGATAGGGTGAGGATCTCCATAGTAAATATACGATTTGCTTTGTCTAGAAGGCATGACTTGATTGCTGTGTTTATGACTTGTTCCAGGCGTTCTACGGGATCTGTAAAGTCTGCAATAGTTTCATTAATTTTTCGGTGATACGTTTTGTAATAATGGTTGCAGGCAGCTAGCAGAAGATCTTTTTTGGAACTGTAATGCCAATACAGGCTACCTTTACTGACTCCAACATTCTTTGCTATTTCATCGAGACTAGCACCATCAACACCTTTTTCAGAGAAAAGTTTAAATGCGCTTTCGGCAAGAATCGGCCGCATGTCTTCTGGGATTTTATATTTAACTTTGCCTGAAGATTTTCTCATTATACTGCCGAGTATACTCATGAGTATGGATATGTGTCAAAAGCATAGTTCTTTAGATTTCGTTTTGATGGAAAGATTTAATGCGCGGTTCGAACGTAAGTATTTGAATTTCCCCAAACGGCGGGCTTTTGAGGGATTTTGTTTGAAATTAGATATTACGAGAGAGTTACTTTTGAGTTTTTTCCAAGCAGAAAGGAATTAGCAAGTGCAATCTGAATTTGTGGGAGCTTTTATTTTATTTGTGCACAAGGTTTTTTGAATAATATTCGTAGGTCATTGAATTAAATTTAATCGAGAGCGTCTAGTCTTTGAACAAGATTTTTAAACTTAAGTTGCTTATTGCTTATGAAAAATTTGATACGGATTTTAGCGTGTATTTTAATTACTTGTGGGGTGTCTGTCACAAATTATGCAACAGACAACACACTAACCGAGTTAGAGAAAAGCCAGGGGTTCAAATTATTATTTGATGGTAAAACCCTGAATGGTTGGGCGGGACTCAAAGATTATTGGACTGTGAGAAGTAATGCCATAGTTGGTAGAACGACGAAAGAGAAGCCGTTAAAAGAGAATTCATTTTTGGTTTATGTGGCAGAAGAATTTGGAGACTTTGAATTACGGCTTAAGTTCAAAACAATCCCAGACAATGATAGTGGTTTCGCAAACTCAGGGATTCAATACAGGAGCAAGCTTGTGAACTCAGATGTTTTCATCATGGCTGGTTATCAAGCCGACATTGATGCGGGTACCAATTACACGGGAATTCTTTATGAGGAACGGGGGAGAGGTATATTAGCATTGCGTGGGCAAAAAGTAGTTATTCGAGATGACGCAGCTTCATCAGGAAAATTTAAAATCGATGTTACTGGCACTACAGCAAGTGCGGCTGAAGTCGAAAGCGCAATTAATAAAACAGACTGGAATGATTATGTTATCATAGCCCGAGGCCGTAATCTTAAACATTTTATAAACGGGAAGTTAGCTGTTGATGTCACTGATGAATCTTCCGGGGCTGCTCTAAAAGGTTTAATTGGTTTGCAAATCCATGTTGGCCAGCCAATGCAAGTTATGTTTAAGGATATCAGGATCCACCAATTATCTACGTATTGAAAAGAATATAAATTTGCCAGTTATGAAATGGGAACGATTTACTAATAAATTAAACGAGCTGGCGTTGTTTTTAACTCTTCTTTTGATTTGCGAATGGGATTTATGTTCTGAGGTCCTAGAAAATGTTAATCGGGATGTTCCTAAAATACGAGTGGAAGGAGGCAGGTTTGTATCCGATAAAAATCAACTTTTTATTCCGTTTGGAGTAAATTATTTTCGTCCGGGAACTGGATGGGCTCCACAATTATGGAAAAAGTTTGATCCTGGACTTGTCAGACAGGATTTTCAGAGAATGCATGAACTCGGGGTAAATTGTGTTAGGGTTTTTATAACTTTTGGATCGTTTTTTTCGAGTCCTGAAACATTAGATGAAGCTGGACTGAGTAAGTTTGATGAATTTCTTAAAATAGCAGAACGATATGGAATTTATGTTCATCCGACTGGTCCTGACCACTGGGAAGGCGTTCCTGAATGGGCTAAGTCGGACAGGTTTTCCGATGAATTATTCCTTAAAGCTCAGGAACAGTTTTGGAGGCTTTTTGCTACCCGATATAGAGGTCGGAATATTATATTTGCATACGATCTTTTGAATGAGCCTGGTGTCTATTGGGATTCTTTCCATATAAAAAAAAGGTGGGCATCGTACTTAAGAACAAAGTATAAGACTCAACTCGACCTTGCTAGGGCTTGGAATTGTGATCCCCAAAAGATTAATTGGGAAGATTTGAAAATCCCTGACTTAACTGACAACAAGACTGTGTTACTTGAATATCAGCAGTTTCGTGAGAATATAGCCACTGAATGGGTTAAACGCCAAACCCAGGTAATACACTCTGTCGACTCGAATGCATTGGTCACAGTGGGCCTAATCCAATGGAGTGTTCCTGTAATATTGCCAGGTGTTCAACATTACTCTGGGTTTAATCCACGGAAGATAGCGCCTTATGTGGACTTCATGGAAATTCATTTTTATCCTTTAGCAACGGGGTTTTACGAATATCAAAGCCATGAAGATTTAACACTGAATCTGGCCTACGCATATAGCCTTGTCCAGGAATGTGCGTTGGCTAAAAAGCCGGTTGTGATTGCCGAATTTGGATGGTATGGCGGTGGAAGGCTCACAATTGATCAAGGCAAACACAGACCGGCTTCAGAGGTTGATCAGGCGTCTTGGTGCAAAAGTATTATTAGAACCACTTATCCAGTAGCAATTGGATGGTTAAACTGGGGGTTATACGATCATCCTGAGGCAAAAGATGTTTCCCAATTAACCGGGCTGTTGACAGTGGACGGAAAAATTAAGGCCTGGGGTTATGCGTTTAAAGAACTGAGTCAGTCAATTAATGCCAAATTTGGCTATGTCAAAAATTTTAATCACGAGGCACTAGATTGGTCGAATGCATTAGTAAATCCTGGCTTTGGCAGAGAACATTTAAATAAATATTCGGAACGATTTGCCAAGTATCTTAGTCAGGTAAGCGAGTAATTATATTGAGCTCCTGGAGTAGGAATCTGATTATAATGTAGTTTTTTCTCTTGAAATTCAATTACGTGTTAATGTATTTTCAACGGCTAGTCTCAGTGTTCAATGGTTGGTTGAATAGTTGGGACTTATAAAAACACTTAGCTAAAAATGAATGCTTATAAAATTTTAAAAGGAAGCACCTGTGTGCTAGCGTTTGTTTTATTAGCCTGGCAACAGGAGATTTTTGCTCAGGATTCTTCTTTAAACAAGATAGAAGAATTCATAAAAAAATCA
>Ga0315298_1000817_pt1 | contig 59727 bp, 66 predicted proteins | sample WHS_1_MG_FD_203077 | JGI IMG/M metagenome (GOLD analysis project Ga0315298, IMG submission 203077) | Extremophilic microbial mat communities from Washburn Hot Springs, YNP, Wyoming, USA - WHS_1_MG | ecosystem: Environmental > Aquatic > Thermal springs > Hot (42-90C) | place: USA: Wyoming... | reverse complement strand
CGATGAAATCGTGCGCCGCATTGAAGCGGGCGATCTGGTGATCACTGCGGATATCCCTCTGGCTGCTGCCGTACTTGAAAAAAATGGCCATGCCCTCAGCCCGCGCGGCGAGCGGTATTCCCCCGAGACCATCCGCGAACGCCTGCGGATACGGGACATGATGGAACAGCTTCGGGATTCCGGCGTGCGTACCGGCGGCCCCGCCACCCTGAGCCAGGCCGACCGCCAGGCCTTTGCCAACGCTCTGGATTTCCTCTTGCGTTAATAGACTGATAACGCTATCCTTGCGAACTTTTCCGGGCAGTATCGGCGAAACCCTTGTTGGAGGTTTGTGATGTACGCGGTCATTGAGAATGGTGGCAAACAGTATCGGGTGACAGTGGGCGACAAGCTCCGACTCGAAAGAATGGAAGTAGAGCCCGGTGTCGAACTCGCACTGGACCGTGTCCTCATGGTCGGCGTCGGCGATGATGTCCAGGTAGGTCGGCCCCTGGTGGAGGGTGCCGCGGTGAGAGCCACAGTACTCAGCCAGGGTCGTGCCAAAAAGGTACATATTTTCAAGATGCGTCGGCGCAAGCATTACCGCAAGCAGCAGGGCCATCGTCAGTATTTTACCGAAGTTCGCATCACCGGCATTGAAGCCTAAGGAGCACAATCATGGCACATAAGAAGGCTGGAGGTTCCTCCCGTAACGGCCGCGATTCCGAGTCTAAGCGTCTGGGCGTCAAGCGCTACGCCGGACAGGAAGTCATCAGCGGCAACATCATTATTCGCCAGCGTGGCACCCAGTTTTATCCGGGCGCCAACGTCGGTATCGGCAAAGATCATACGCTCTTTGCCACCGCCGAGGGTGTCGTGAAATTCGAGCGCAAAGGTCCGCGTCAGGTGCGCACCGTCAGCGTCGTTTCAGCGGCCTAAGCAGGCCTCTGCTCAGAGGGACCCCGCCCCGTTTCTGCGGGAGCGGGGTTTTTCTATGAAATTTATTGACGAAGTACGCATTCATGTGGCCTCCGGTAACGGCGGCCATGGATCGGTGAGTTTTCGCCGCGAGAAGTTTATTCCTTTCGGCGGCCCCGATGGCGGCGATGGCGGACGCGGCGGCAGTGTTTATCTGGTTGCTCAGGCCAGTCTCAACACCCTCATCGACTTCCGCTACCAGCGCCGCTATCGTGCCGAAAATGGCCACGGCGGCGCCGGGCGCCAGATGACGGGCCGCGCTGGCCACGACCTGGAGATCAAAGTCCCGGTCGGCACCCTGGTGTATGACGACGATACCCGCGAATTGCTCGGTGACCTGCGTATCGAAGGCGAACGGCTATTGGTCGCCCAGAGTGGCCGCGGCGGGCATGGTAACCTCTTCTACAAGTCGAGCGTCAATCGCACACCCCGCCAGTTTGAAAAAGGGGCTCCCGGTGAAGAGCGCAATTTACGCCTGGAGTTGCGCGTGCTCGCCGATGTCGGCCTGCTGGGCCTGCCCAATGCAGGCAAAAGCACCCTTATCCGCGCTGTCAGTGCCGCCCGCCCCAAAGTGGCAGACTATCCCTTCACTACCCTGTATCCCAATCTTGGCGTCGTCCGCGTCGCCACCCACGAATCTTTTGTACTCGCCGATATTCCCGGCCTTATTCCGGGTGCTTCCGAAGGCGCGGGGCTGGGCACCCGCTTTCTCAAACACCTCAGCCGTACCCGCCTGCTCCTCCATTTGGTGGACATGGCCCCCGCCGACGAGAGCGATCCGGCGAACAATATCCGCGCGTTAGAAGCGGAGTTGGCCGCCTATAGTCCGGCCTTGGCGGCGCGTCACCGCTGGCTGGTGGTAAACAAGTCAGACCTCTTCCCGAGCGAAGAAGCCGAGCTGCGCTTCCAGCAGATTCGCGCGGCATTGCAATGGGAAGGGCCCGCTTTCCTGGTCTCGGCCGCCAGCGGTGCCGGATGTGAGGCATTGGTGCATGCCATCTGGCAGGCCCTTCCCGACCTGCCCCCCGCCCCCGATCCCAAGCAGACCGAGGACTGGGGCGACGAAAACGACGAAGACGAGGTCTTGGAGGACTGGGAAGGGGACGATCTTGACGCTGAATGGGAGGAGGACGAGGCGTGAGCCGCGACCTGAAAACCGCACAGCGCTGGGTCATCAAAATCGGTAGCAGCCTGCTCACCAATAACGGCCAGGGGCTGGATCTCGCCGCCATCGAAGCTTGGGTCACAGAGATATTGGTACTCCGCCGTCATGGCATAGAGATAGCCCTTGTCTCCTCCGGCGCGGTTGCCGCCGGTATGGAGCGCCTCGGCTGGCAGACCCGACCTACGGCTCTGCACCAACTGCAAGCCGCTGCCAGCGTCGGCCAGGCGGCGCTCATCCAGGTCTATGAAGATTTCTTGCGTCGCGGCAGTGTGCATGGCAGCCAGGTCCTGCTTACCCATGAAGATTTGCGAGATCGTCAGCGCTATCTCAATGCCCGCGCCACGCTGCGCATTCTGCTGGAGATGGGCGTAGTTCCCATCATCAATGAAAACGACGCGATTGCCAGTGCCGAAATCCGCTTTGGCGATAATGATACGCTGGCAGCCATGGTCGCCAATTTGCTGGAGGCCGACCTGCTGGTAATTCTCACTGATCAGGCGGGCCTTTATGATAAAGACCCGCGCCACGATCCCCATGCCCGCCTGCTCACGGAAGTACAAGCCGGAGACCCTGAACTGCTGCGGATGGCGGGTGGGGCCGGGACAGCGCTAGGGAGCGGCGGCATGATCACCAAGGTACGGGCGGCGAGCCGCGCCGCCCAGTCGGGCGCTGCCACCCTCATCGCCCCCGGCAGTGCCGAAAACGTACTGTTACGCATCTGGGCCGGGGAGGAGGTAGGGACGTATTTTCATCCGGGCGTCGCCAAACTGGCGGCCCGCAAGCGCTGGCTGGCGGGGCAATTGCGACCGACCGGCACCCTGCATCTGGACGCTGGCGCCGCGCGAGTGCTCAGGGAAAAGGGCAGTAGTTTGCTCCCGGTCGGTATCACTGCCGCCGAGGGCGACTTTCAACGTGGCGATCTGCTCTGCTGCGTCGATCCGGAAGGCCAAGAAGTGGCCCGTGGCTTAGTGAACTTCGCCAGGCATGACGTTCTGCTTCGCCTGGGTAAGAGCAGTAAAGCGCTGAGTACCCTGTTCGGCGATGTGGATGAGATTGAGATCATCCATAGGGATAACCTGGTACTCAGCAGCGAACGCAGCTAATCCGTGCTATGCTGCCTGGGTAAGTCATCCCGCAGTGAACAAATCCCCGCATCCTGCATACCGCGACAGGTGCCATAGAGATAGAGGCTGTGATCGCTGATAAAAAAGCCCTGATTCGCGGCGATTTCCCGCTGTCGCTCTTCTAGTGCCTCATCGAAAAACTCCAACACTTTGCCGCAAGCCGTGCAGACCATGTGATCGTGGTGCCCCGTTTCGTTGAGCTCAAAGACCGCCTTGTCGCCCTCGAAGTGATGCCTACGCACCAATCCTGCCATTTCAAATTGGGTAAGCACACGATATACCGTGGCCAGACCCACCTCTTCACCGGCCTCCAGTAACTGCCGATAAATTTCTTCAGCCGTCAGATGGCGGGCTTCGCTGTCCTCGAAGAGGCGGAGTATCTTCAGTCTGGGCAGGGTCGCCTTGAGGCCAGCCCGCTTCAATTCATCGCTGTTTATCCGTTCGTCGTTCATTCGCTCGTAGCAATGGCCATACGTAATGGTTTAGGATAGTTGCACCTGACGCCTAAGACAAGGACTATGAGAAGCTTCCGCCTAATTACCCTGCTTACTTTCTGTGCCCTGTTGCTCGGCGCCTGTAGCATTTATCGCGTCGATGTACAGCAAGGCAACGTCATCACCGCCAAAGAACTGGCCGAACTGCACCCTGGTATGGATGAACTGCAGGTACGTGCCATTCTCGGCTCACCACTCCTGCAGGATCCCTGGCATCCACATCAGTGGGTTTACGCTTACAGCTTCAAGCCTGCCTATGGCAACACAGAAGTCCGCAAGGTTCTGGTGCTTTTTGATAAGGATGAGAAACTGGTCAGCGTACAGGGAAATGTACAGAGCGCCGCCTCACCGACAGCGACCACCACCTCTTAAGCCTCCTAGCGGGATGGCGCTTCACTGTCCGGCTTCTGCACCTCTAACGCGCCCGGCTGACCATAAACAGCCCGCGCGCGCTGAGCAAAGCGTTGCACCATCGTTTCCGCCGCATGCTTGAATATCGGCTCCAGAAAGGCGCCCATCAATCGGGAAGCAAACTCGAAGCGCATGTCCAGCATTACTCTGGTGCCTCTGGCGTCCGCCTCTAACTGCCAGAGCCCTTCCAGAAAACGGAAGGGACCATTCACCAGTCGCATCTCTGCCAGCTTGGGCCGCTGATAACGATTTTTCGTGGTGAAGGATTTGCCGAAAGCGCCGTGGGAGATGGTAATCTCGGCGACCACTTCTTCATCTTTCGACTGGATAATCCTGGTCCGTCCACACCAGGGTAAAAATTGCGGATAGGCACGAATATCCTCTATCAGGGCAAAAATTTGCGCAGCGCTGTAAGGCAGCACGGCGGTTTTGCAAATATGATGCATGAAACCCTCTCAATAACGGCGCTGACCCAGTGCATGCGCCTGCACCCAACGATCCAGTTGTGCCCAAAACCATTCGATGATTCGTCGCCAACGGGGGCGCCTGCGCCAAGGCTCCGGGTCGATTTCCCGCGCTTGGGCGAACTCGCGTAAAAACAAGGTGCGCAGCAAAAGCGCGGCAAGCGGAGCGCGTAATTCCAAGTTGAGTTCATGATTAAACCACAAACTCAGAAAATCAAGATTAGCGGAGCCGATAGACGCCCAGGAACCATCCACCAGCAGATATTTCGCATGCAGAAAGGCGCCTTCATATTCGTAAACATGCACACCCCGGCGCATCAGCTTTTGATAATACGCCTGAATTCCGAATCGCAAAAGTGGATGGTCGGTGATCCGGCCAGCCAGCAGGAGCCGGACATCCACACCGCGCTGCACGGCACGGTAGATGGCACGCAGGATGATCGGATCTGGATTAAAGTAAGGGGTGGCAATCCAGATACTCTGACGTGCGGCATGGATGGCAGCGAGCAGACGGCGGCGCACGGCGAGACTTCCCGGCGGTGCGCCCTCTAAAAACCGGCCGTGCCCCCACCACCACAGGGTATCGGGTTGAAAGAACGCCGCCGTGCCCAATCGCGGAAGCGACTCCGGGCGGTGACGAAAAAAAACCTGGCGGCCCTGTTCTGCTAAATTGCCGCGACAGGCAAAGAGCATCTCACGATAGGGCATGGTGCCCGGCGCGCCCGTGAGCCAGTCATCAGCGATCGCAAAACCGCCGACTGCGGCCCACTGGCCATCCACCACGACGACACGGCGATGGCTGCGTCGTAGCCTTTTTTCTAACCCCTTGAGTTGCAGATGATGATACCAGTGTAAATGAGCACCAGCGGCACGCAACTCCGCCGCCCAGCCACTCGGGAAACCGCGGCTGCCCAAGGCATCCAGGGTGATATAGACCTGGACTCCCGCCACCGCCTTATCACAGAGGATACGCAAGACACGCTCAGGCCAATCGCCTTCGGCAAAAATATAGTTCTCAAAGAGAATCTCGGCCTGCGCATCAAGCAGGCACAGCTCCAGCCATTCGATGATAGCCGGCATCTCGCTCAGCAGCACAGCTTCGGGAATGGGCTCCCAATGCCTTTGGCGATGCGGCGCGAAATGTTTTGGCAACGGGTTCGACAAATTTTCAAGGTCCGTAGTGATACACGCTGTTCACCTTCCACAGGAATACCGGCAAAGTCAATGCCACCTTTCTGCCCTGCCGTCTTTTCCCGTACAATACCGACTGACCGGCACGGGAGTAGCAGGATGAGCAGCACCATCGCCCTCAATCGCGAGGCGAAACACGAATACTTTATCGAAGAGCGCTTTGAGGCTGGCATGGTCTTACAGGGCTGGGAGGTGAAGTCGCTGCGCGCGGGTCGTCTCAATCTCAGAGACAGCTACATCGTCGTCAAAAACGCAGAGCTGTGGCTGCTCGGCGCGCACATCAGCCCGCTCCTCACCGCCAGCACCCATATAAACCCAGATCCAACACGCACCCGCAAGCTGCTGATGCATCGGGAACAGATCAATCGCATGATCGGCAGCGTTGAGCGCAAGGGTTTTACCATCGTTCCCCTGGCCATGTACTGGAAACAGGGCCGCGCCAAGGTAGAAATCGCGCTGGTGAAAGGCAAACAGGAGCACGACAAGCGCGCCACGACCAAAGAACGGGAGTGGCAGCGGGACAAGGCGCGCATTATGAAGGGTGGGGCGCGGGATGCCTGAACAGCGTCGGGGGACTTTTCTCTTTCAGTCGCTGATTCTTTTCCTTTTTGCCTTCTGGCTTTTGGCCTTTCACACCGGGGGAGCCAGCCTCTGGGACATTGATGAGCCCAATAATGCCCAGGCCCTGAAAGAAATGATGGTGCACCACAATTTGGTGGTGCCCACTTTCGACGAAGCACTACGTCCCGACAAGCCTATCCTCAACTACTGGCTGATGTGGACCGGGGTACACCTGCTGGGGATGAACAGTTGGGGCCTGCGCATTGGATCGGTAGCTATGGGTGCATTATTGGTACTCTATCTGGCCCTGGCCTTACGTCGCCTCTATGGGGAGCAGACTGCCTTGCTGGCGGGATTGCTGACCGCCACAACCCTGCATAGTCAGATTATCTTCCGGGCCGCTGTACCTGACCCTCTGCTGATTCTTTTCGTTGCGATCGCTCTGATTTCCTATCTGCGTGGTTATCTCTACCCGGAGGAAGGGCGCCGCAGTGTTCTGATCGCCTATGGTGCGATGGGGTTGGCGACCCTGGCTAAAGGCCCTATCGGCTTCCTCCTGCCCGGACTTATCATTGTGATCTTTCTGCTGCTGCGCCGCGACTTGGCAAGCCTCTGGCGCCGAGGACAACCGGTTTTAGGAATTCCTCTCTTCCTCGTCATCACCTTGCCCTGGTACCTGGCCGTAGGCATGGAGACCCACTGGGCCTGGGACCAGTCATTCCTTTATCAGCAGAACGTCTATCGCTACACCGCCGCCATGCAAGGGCATCGCGGCCCGGTCTATTACTATCTTTTCACTATCGCACTGGCGCTGCTGCCCTGGACGATTTTTCTGCCACAGACCTTCGCGGATCTCTGGCAGAGACGGGCCGCACTACTGCAAAAAGCGCCCGCCGATGCATTCATGCTGGTCTGGGCGATTACCTGGGTCGCTTTTTTCAGCCTCGGCGCCACCAAACTCCCCAACTACGTCTGGGAGGCCTATCCCGCCCTCTTTGTCCTCGTCGCAGCGCGCCTTTATACGGCCTTGAACGAGACAAAACCCCTCAATCGCCGCGGTGTAATCGTATCCCTCGTGGCACTATTGCTGGTGGGCCTCACTCTGGCAGCGCTGGGGACATGGCTGGTACCGGAGCAAATCCCGCCCCTGGGTGATGTGGCCTATCTGGGCTTTCCCTATATCGCTGCGGCGTTGCTCGCTCTTTTCTTCGCCTGGCGCCGCCTGCTGCTGCCGGTCGTCAGCAGTCTGGGGGCAGGCGCGGTGGCCCTCACCGCTTGTCTGATGCTCCTCGCCGTGCCCGCCCTGGATGCCCTCAAACCTTCCGTGACCATGGGCCGCATAATCCGCGCCAGCGAGGGCACACAGCCTTACGCAATTGCCACTTGGCAATGGTTTGAACCCAGCTTCCTCTTTTATGGTGGGCGTGGTGCCATGCGTGTGCATCAGTTGAAAAGCCTGCGAGAGATCCAGCGTATCGTTGCCGATGGCCAGGGCACCGCCTATCTCGCCTTGCCCACCCACGATATCCCGGCCGCGCGGACACAATTATCCAGGGCGCTGCATGTTCAGGAACTCTACTCGGGTTATGAGCTCTATAGCCGGGAATATATCGCCCTATTACGCATTCAGTCTCCCGCGCATCTGGAGAAAAAGGGATCATGATGACTGTCCGCACAGCGCAAACCTTAACCCGAATCCTGGCATTCTGTGGAGCCATCCTGGCCACAACCGTGGGTATCGCTCATGCGGCAACGGCGGCCGCAGATCATGATCTCGACTACTGGCAGGCGCTGAGCCATACCCACTACATCGAAAGAGGCAGCAAGGGGCCAATCGTCTATGATTTTCTTGATCCCAACTGCCCCTATTGCCACCAAATATACACTTGGCTGCAAAACCCCATTAATGGGGGACTGTTGCGGGTACGCTTTGTCGTTGTCGGCTTCTTGACGCAAAGTAGCAAGGGTAAGGCCGCCGCCATTCTTGCTGCGACCGATCCGCTGGCGGCACTTAAACAAACGGAGAATGGGTTTACCATGACCAAGGCGGGCCCCGAAGGCGGTATCAACCCCGCCAGTGCCGGGGTGACTGCAAAAATGCAGGATCGTCTGCAATTCAATAAATCCCGACTCCAGGGCAAAGAATTTCAGATGGCGGGAGCACCTGTCGTCAGCGTACCCTTTCTGGTCTATCGTAACGGCAAAACAATCCATTACATTTTTGGCTTACCCGATAACGCGCAATGGCGAGATTTACTCAACGCATCATGAATGCCAAGCATTTATCTTCACTGATCGCCGTACTGGTGGTGCTAGCCGCAATAGGCGCCTTTGCGCTGGTACTCTGGTTACAATTTGCGAGGGACTATGCGCCCTGTAGCCTCTGTGTGTATCAGCGCCTGGCCAATCTCGCTGTGCTGGTGGTCGTCGTGATGGGATTCTTCTGGACGGGCGCAACGCGGCGCGGGTTATGGATGCTGGCCAGTGCCTATGCACTGGCAGGCGCAGGACTTGCCGGGTGGCAGTGGCATCTCAGCACGGTAGCAAGCCGCACGCCGGAAACATGCACAGCCGTGAATCTCTTTCAGGGTGGGCGCAGCTTCGGGACTTTGGGCAAGGACGCCGCCTCGGCACTCTCGGGACAGGGTTCCTGTGCCGCCGCCGGGGTCCGCACCCTGGCCGGGTGGCCTGTCACCCACTGGAGCCTGGTCTTCTTCCTCGCCTGTGCCATGCTGCTCTGGCTTGCCCAATGGCTTGCAGGACGTCAAGGCAACCATTAGACCCTGGCCCTCGCCAAAACGAGGGTCCTGCTTTATTCAGCTCGGCCAATGCCAGTCGCGGCGCAGGGTTTCCAGCACCGCAATGGCCCGGCCGGTATCCGGGGCGAGCGCGCTCACATGTCCCATTTTGCGCCGCGGCCGGGCTTCATTCTTACCGTACAGATACAGCTTGAGCTGCGGATGGCGCAGTAGTGCCTCCCAGTCTGGATCGCCATTTTCCCAAAGATCGCCCAGCAGATTCATCATCACCACCGGACTGATCAGGCGGGTATCCCCGAGAGGCAGGCCGCATATGGCCCTGACCTGCTGGTCAAACTGGCTATGCACACAAGCATCTATGGTGAAATGTCCGCTGTTGTGGGGACGCGGCGCCATCTCATTCACCAACAGTTGTCCAGATCTGTCGACAAAAAACTCGACAGCCAGCACCCCCACATAATCCAATGCCCCAGCAATACGCGCCGCACTGCGCCGCGCCTGATCCTGAAGCGATTCCACAGTACCGGCGGGTACGATACTCAGATCGAGAATGCCCCGGTGATGAACATTTTCGGCCACCGGATAAAAGACCATCATACCATCGGCAGCGCGTGCCAGGATAACGGAAATCTCTTGTGCCAGGGCGATGCGTCCTTCCAGCACTGCCTCAGCCTCTCCCAGCGCCGCCCAGGCAGCGGGCAGATCCGCTGCGGAAGCAACCTCCACCTGCCCCTTCCCGTCATAGCCGAAACGCGCGGTCTTGAGAATGGCCGGGAAGGGTACGATAGCCGCTGCACCAGCCAGATCGGCTGTGCTGCGCAGCAGCGCGAATGGCGCAATGGCCAAATCCAGGTCACGGAAGAAGGCCTTTTCCTGCGCACGGTCCTGAGCAATAGCCACCGCCCTGGCGCCTGGCCGCATGGGTATCACCTGCGCTATGCGCTCCAAGGAGTTCGGCGGAACATTCTCAAATTCTGTGGTAACCGCCGCGCAACTAACCGTCATCTCCTGTAAGGCGATGGTATCCTCATAAGCCGCACAGAGGTGCCGGTCCGCCACCACCGCAGCCGGGCAATTTGGATCTGGATCTAGCACCCAGACGCTATAGCCCATGCGCCTGGCGGCCAAGGTGAACATCTGTCCGAGCTGTCCGCCACCCAGTATCCCCAGCGTGGCGCCAGGCAAAATCAAAGAGCAACCTCCGGCAATGTCATGGCCATCACCGCCGCCTCCTGCCGCGCCCGGAAATCCCGCAAGCGCCGGGCCAGCGCCGCATCTGCACCGGCCAGCATGGCGGCAGCAAACAGACCGGCATTGGCCGCGCCCGCCGTGCCAATGGCAAAGGTCGCCACCGGCACCCCCTTAGGCATCTGCACGATGGACAGCAGGGAATCCATGCCTTGCAGATGCCTGGAGGGCACTGGCACGCCCAGCACCGGCACAATGGTCTTGGCCGCCAGCATGCCCGGCAGGTGCGCCGCGCCGCCAGCGCCAGCGATGATGCAGCGCAGCCCCCGCTGTACGGCACTAGCCGCATATTCAAAAAGAAGATCGGGCGTGCGATGTGCGGACACGACACGCTGCTCGTAGGGAATGGCCAACGCCTGCAACTGTTCTACCGCGGCGCGCATCACTTCCCAGTCGCTCTCGCTGCCCATTACCACACCCACTACCGGATGTTCCATGCCCGCCCTCCTCTCTAGGCCCCAGCACTAAACGGGTTATAATGCCTGTCATGGAAGAAGCCCTCAAGACCAGCCATCGACCTATCCGCAGCTTTGTGCTGCGTCAGGGTCGTATTACCGCTGCTCAAACACGCGCTGTCGCGGAACATTTACCGGCTTGGCGGATAGATGCCCATGCCGTCTGGCGGGATCCCTGGAATGGCCGAAGGCCGCTATTGCTGGAAATAGGCTTTGGTAACGGTGAGCATCTGGCTGCCATCGCTGCGCAACGGGCCGGTTGGGGCTGCATCGGTGCGGAGGTACACACGCCCGGCGTGGGGTCCCTGCTGCTACAACTGCGGGAGGCCGGGACCGACAATGTCCGCATTGTCCATGATGATGTCGTCACCTGGCTACGGACGCTGCCCGAAGCCCTGCTGCAGTGCATCGTCATCCAGTTTCCTGATCCCTGGCCAAAAAAACGACAGCAAAAACGCCGCCTGATCCAGCCGGATTTCGCTGCATTGCTTTGCCGCTTGCTGCAGACCGGTGGCGAACTGCAGTTGGCCACAGACTGGGCGGATTATGCCGGGCAGATGCTCACCATTCTCAATGCCACTCCAGGCCTGCAGAACACCAATCCCGACAACGGTTACGCCGCCCGCCCCAACAACCGTATCCTGACCAGATTTGAGCACCGCGGACAACGATTGGGGCATGAAGTTTATGATCTCTGCTATCGACGCGTCCCATGAGCACTAAACAACCCGACTGCTTGCAGTGCGCCATGCGCGAGCACAGCATTTTTGCCGGCTTGAGCAGCGAGGATATCTGCCAGCTCGGCATGGACGTCCACGACATCCATGTCACGGCAGGAACGACGATCTATCACGAAAGCGACCCGGCGCAGTATGCCTACACGCTCCGTCAGGGCGGCATCAAGCTGGTGAAGAGCCTGGCCAATGGTCACGCCCAGATCGTCCGCTTGCTTCACCGCGGCGATCTTTTCGGCTTTGAAGGATTACGCAGTGACCAGCATCGTCACAGTGCCATTGCCCTGACCGGTACTGACCTTTGCCGCCTGGAACTGAGGGCGCTGGATGCACTTTCCCAGCGTCTCCCGGCCATGCGTGAGGCAATTTTCGCCCGCTGGCAGCAGGCCCTGCAGGAGGCCGAAGACCGCATCGTCGAACTGGGCGCAAAAAAGGCTGATGCCCGGCTAGCCACTTTCCTCTGTCAATGGTGCATCGCCTATCGGCAACAACGTGCGGCACCCTTCCCCCTCACCCGTCGGGACCTGGGGGAATTCCTCGGACTTTCTACAGAGCACGTCAGTCGCATTATGGCGGACTTTAAACGCCAGGGACTGCTCCATGAACACAAGGGGCAAATTGAGATTCCCGAACCCCAGAAACTGCTCCGGTACGCCTGTAGTGACGACACCAGCGCCTGACCCCCGCATCCTAGTAGTTAACAAAATTGATCAACTTTGATAATTGTCAATGCAGACACTCTTTCTACGCCTTATGGTGGGGATATGGGCGCCTCAGAACACAGGATGGTGCTCCAACACCATTGCCGACAAGGGGTGATATCATGCTTTTCAGACAGCTTCTTGAAACCGAAACCAGCACCTACACCTACATTTTGGGCGACCCGACCTGGCACGAGGCGGTGGTTATTGACCCTGTGCTGGAAACCGTCGATGAGGTACTGCGCGCACTCGATCGGGAGTCCATGCGGCTTGCGTATGTGCTCGATACCCATGTCCATGCCGATCACGTTACCGGCGCCAGCGCACTGCGTGCGCGCACTGGTGCGCAGGTCGTGATCAGCCGCGGGACCGCCGCGCCCTGTGCAGACGTACTGGTGGATGATGATGATTTTATCGTACTAGGTGATGACGTCATTCGGGTCATTACCACGCCTGGCCACACCCCGGGCTGCATTAGCTACCGTTGGCGCGACCGGGTTTTCACGGGCGACGCGCTATTGATCGGGGGCTGTGGCCGCACGGATTTCCAGGGTGGCGATGCGGGGACGCTCTATGACAGCATCACCGGGAAGATCTTCACACTGCCCGACGAGACTCTGGTCTATCCGGGCCACGACTACACAGGTCGCCACGTCAGTTGTATCGGCGAAGAAAAGCGTATGAACAGGCGCTTGGTGGGTAAAAGCCGGGAGGAGTTCATCGCCATCATGGCGGAACTTAAATTGTCAGAACCGGAGAAAATTCATGTCGCGGTGCCCGCCAACCAGCGCTGTGGAGTGCTCAGTGTATGAGGAGTACTTTAAAGATGAGCAAACAAAATTCCTTGCAAGGGGTGTCGACAGGCATGAGACGTGGTGGTAGTGGTGGTGGTGGAGGTCAGGAACGCGGTCAGGGTGGCATCCGCTTCGGAAATGCGCCGAGTATGCGTCCTGCGGGCATGAGTCTGGCCGACGAGGAGGCCATGGAAGAGCGGGGGCTGGCGGGCAGCGGAAATACGGATAAAAGAGTCCGTCATCAGCACGATCAGGAGGTATTTCATGCCCTGCTTCGCCATCACGACCAGATTCAACGTGAATTGACCCAGATTCCCGATGGCATACGTTCGCTGACCACTTCCGCCAACCCGGAGATTGTCCGCCTGCTGCATGACCATGTTCCCGCCATGCACCACCGGCTGGAAGAAAACTTTGGATTGCGCTTCTGGGATCCGGCCTTTCCGGAAATTTTCGCGCAACGGGAAAAAGTGCGGATGGTAGTGACCCTGGTACCCACTGGTGTCCTCGTGGAAGAGACCAGTGATGATCCTAATGCAGTGACCCTCATCCAGGCCCACGGCGCCGTCGTTAGCCTCTTTGTGCGGCGCGGCTTTGCCCAGGCGCAGGAGTCCAGCCCCCTGCCGGACAATTATCAGCGCGTTCTGGGTGCCTGAGCGATCTATTCTACGGCATAATGGGTGCTCGGGTTACCGGGCGCTTTAGTACGCTGCTGAGATATACTGAGAAGGTGAGGTCGGGCCGCGGCCTCCTTCCAGGCTTTTCGACTCTGAGGAATAGCACATGACCCAAGTGACCATTATCGGTGCGGGATTCGGTGGTCTGACAGCCGTCCGCCATCTGCGCCGCCAGATGCCTGATGCGGAAATCACCGTCATTGCACCCAAGGCTGAGTTTATTTACTACCCCAGCTTGATTTGGATTCCCACCGGGTTGCGACAGGGCGAGAACCTGCGGATTCCGCTGGACAATTTTTTTCGGCGTCGACGGGTACAATTCCATCCGGGCCGCGTCACCGGCCTACGCGACGGCGGCCGTACGGTCATCACTGATCAGGGCGAAGTCCGGAATGACGCACTCATCATCGCCAGCGGTGGGCGGGGACTCCGCAAATTGCCCGGTATCGAGTACAGTTTCGCCATCTGCGACGGCATTGATGCGGCTGAAAATATCCGCGATCGCCTGGCCCTGATGAATAAAGGCACTATTGCCTTCGGCTTTGCGGGAAATCCTCTGGAACCCACCGCCGTGCGCGGTGGCCCGGTGTTTGAACTGCTTTTCGGGATCGACACCCATCTGCGACGCATCGGCAAACGTGAGCAGATCGAACTGGTGTTTTTTAACCCGATGAAGGAGCCGGGCAACCGCCTGGGTCCCAAGGCGGTTGAGGGATTGCTCGCGGGGATGGAGCGACGTGGAATTCGCGCCCATCTCGGCCATAAAATCAGCGGCTTCGCGGCCGACAAGGTGATGACTGAGGGCGGGGACATTCCTGCTGATCTGATTCTCTTCATGCCCGGCATGACCGGCCCGGACTGGGCAGCCGACAGCGGCATGCCCCTCTCTGCCGGCGGCTTTTTTCAGTCTGATCTGCACTGCGCCGCTCCAGGCCATCCAGGTGTCTTCATCATCGGTGATGGGGGTTCCTACGCGGGAAGCCCGGACTGGCTACCCAAGCAGGGCCATACGGCGGACCTGCAGGCCGAGACCGCCGTGCATAATCTGCTCCTGCACCTGCAAGGGAAGACCGCAGACAAGACTTTCCGCAGCGAACTGGTCTGCATCGTCGATGCCCTGGACAGCGGTATCATGGTCTATCGCAGCCCGAAACAGGCCAGCGTCTTAGTCAATCCGCTCTGGCATGCGGCCAAGGTCGCCTTCGAATGGCGCTATCTGCTGCATTATCGCTGAGCGCGTCCAGTCCCAGGATCGCGGCCGCAAGGTCGGCGCACAGGGGGGTGATCAACCCTGTTCCTCAAACGACGATGCGCTGTGCGCTCACTGTTCCTCTCCAGGCGTACCGTAATGCCGTCCCTTCCATGCGCCGCCCCGGCCACCATAATGACGGCGGGCAGAATCCAGCGTCATGAGCATATAAAGCAGGGCCGCAACCGGCAGGCTGAACGCCCAGAACGGGTTCAGCGTGTAAAGACGCAAAGTGGGCAGATAGGCCGTCAGCATCAGCAGGCAGGCCGACAGCGCGGGCGGCACCAGCCAGATATTTTCCGTCCAAAGGCCAAACAGCAGTCCCCCTGCCGGCCAGGCATAGAGAAAAATCATCCCTAACGTCGCCCCGAGCAGGCGCCAAGGGCTGAACCGCAGTTGCACATAGGCGGAGCGGGCTACCATCCGCCATATTTCGCCAAGCCGCTGATAATCCCGCAGACTATGGCTCTCGGTTCCCAAACCCAGCCAGATCGCTCCATGGGGCTTCAGTAAGGCCGCTAACGTGCAGTCATCTATGAGTGCCGTGCGCATAGCGGCAAAACCGCCCGCCTTTTCGAGGGTCTCCCGACGCAACAGCATACACCCCCCGGCAGCGCCAGCCAGCGCCCGGCGCGGGTTATTGACCCAGGGAAAGGGATACAGCATCTGGAAGAAGAAGACGAAGGGCGGAATCAGAAGACTCTCCCAAAAACTGCGGCAGGAGAGCATTACCATCAGAGAGACCAGTGACTGATCCCGATCCTCTATCTGGGTAACGAGGCGCTGCAGGACATCCGGCCCATGCACAATATCACCGTCGGTGAACCAGAGCAGCGGCACCAGACCCGCCGCGGCCACCCCCTGGGCCATGGCCCAGACTTTACCCGCCCAGTTTTCCGGCAACGGCGCGCCGCTCAGCACCTCCAGACGGGAAGTGGCGCCCACCCGCCGCGCCGCCTCCCGTGCACGCTCTGCGGTGCCGTCTTCACTCTGGTCATCCACCACGATGACCCGCAGCACTCCGGGATAATCCTGCCTTAGCAAAGCCGTTACGCAGTCACCAATACCCTCTGCTTCATTGCGCGCAGGCACCACGGCGGTCACTTCCGGCCAGCATCGCTGCGCGCCATTTTCTCTGGGGGGAAGACGCTGATCTGCCCGCCAAAAGGCACCCCGCCCAAGGACCAGTATCAGCCAGGCTAGCAAGACTGACCACGCGGCCAGCAGAGCCCACCAGCCGCTCAAGACTGTATGCGCCACTGTCCTTCTGCAGAAGTGCTGGCACCAGGGTCTTCCAGGCCATGCCGCATGCATGCCTGCTTGATGGCAAGGCGCAGGTCATTCTGCGAATCGGCCCCGCGCAGGGCATCCTCATATTCCACCAACCCATCCATAAACAGCTGCAACAGGCTCTGATCAAAAGTCTGCATACCGACATCATTCGTCCGCGCCATGGCGTCTTTCAGCAAGCCCACTTCACCCTTGTAGATCAAATCGGCAATGGCCGGGGTATTGATCAACACCTCCATCGCGGCCACTCGCCCGCCCTGCCCCTTGATCGGTAACAGGCGTTGTGACACCACGGCACGCAAATTGAGCGACAGGTCCATCAACAACTGTTTTTTACGGTCTTCCGGGAAAAAGTTGATGATACGTTCAATGGCCTGATTCGCATTGTTCGCATGTAAGGTCGACATACACAAATGTCCGGTTTCTGCATACGCCATGGCATGATCCATGGTATCCCGACTGCGCACTTCGCCGATCAGAATAACGTCTGGCGCCTCACGCAAAGCATTCTCCAGCGCCCGCTCGTAATTCAGGGTATCTATGCCCACTTCGCGCTGATTGACGATAGACATCGCATTCTTATGAAGAAATTCGATGGGATCCTCAATCGTGAGGATGTGGCCCGCCGCATTCTGATTGCGATACTGAATCATCGACGCCAGAGAAGTACTTTTACCAGAACCAGTAGCCCCGACGAAGAGCACCAGACCCCGGGAAGTCATGGCCAAGTCTTTCAGTATAGGCGGTAGCCTGAGCTGTTCCAGGCTGGGAATTTGCGTCTTAATGGCGCGCAAGACAAAGCTCAGTTCACCGCGCTGAAAAAAACCATTGACCCGGAAACGCCCAATCCCGGGCGCGGAGATGGCCATATTAATTTCTTTCTCCTGCTGGAAGTCTTGCAAGCGCTCCATGCCCAGAATTTCTTTAGCCAGATTCAGCACCTGACCCGGCTTCAGCATCTCAGCCCCTAATGAAACCGCCCGCCCGTCAATTTTCATGACCGGCGGCGAGCCTACGGTGAGGTAAAGGTCAGAGCCGTTTTTTTCCACCATCAAGACCAGCAGATCATCTAGTACAGACATAAATTATCCTCAGGCCACATTCATAAAACTGTCTTTGTTCTGTACCCTACGCAGGGCATCTTCGCGGGTCACTTTGTGGGCACGCACCAAGTCGGCAAGACACTGGTCGAGGGTTTGCATGCCCTGATTTTGTCCGGTCTGGATCACCGAGTACATCTGCGCCACCTTATTTTCGCGAATGAGGTTACGGATAGCCGGAGTGGCAATCATAATTTCATGCGCGGCGACCCGGCCTTTGCCATCGGCCGTTTTGAGCAGGGTCTGAGAAATAACTGCACGCAGGGATTCTGACAGCATCGCGCGAACCATATCCTTTTCTCCCCCAGGGAAGGAATCGACAATACGGTCGATGGTTTTCGGCGCAGAACTGGTATGCAGCGTCGCAAACACGATATGGCCCGTTTCCGCCGCGGTCAGAGCCAGACGCATGGTCTCTAAGTCACGTAATTCGCCCACCAGAATAATATCGGGATCTTCGCGTAAAGCTGAGCGCAGGGCATTTTCAAAGGAGTGGGTGTTGGCGCCTACCTCGCGTTGGTTGATGAGACATTTCTTGGGGGTGTGTAGAAATTCGATGGGATCTTCAATGGTGATAATGTGGTCAGCGCGATTCGCATTGATATGATCCACCATCGCTGCCAGCGTCGTTGATTTACCCGACCCCGTCGGCCCGGTGACCAGCACCAGTCCGCGCGGTACGTTGATGATCTCCGTAAAAGACTTGGGTGCATTGAGTTCCTCCAGACTGAGCACCTTGGCGGGAATCGTCCGGAATGCCGCCGCGGGTCCGCGGTCCTGGTTGAAGGCGTTAACCCGAAAACGCGCCACACCCGGCAGTTCATAGGCAAAGTCGATTTCCAGATTCTCCTCATATCCCTTCCGCTGAAAATCGTTCATGATGTCGTAAATCATGCTGTGTACGGTTTTTCTGTCCTGCGCCTCCACATTGAGTGAGCGGATATCGCCGTTGATCCGCAGCATAGGTGCCAGGCCTGCCGAAATGTGCGTATCCGAAGCGTTGTTCTTCACCGCGAAGGCAAGCAGTTCTGAAATGTCCATCATGTAACTCCCGAAATAAACGGCCCGTGATTTGGGACCAAAGGCTATTGAGCGTTACTATAGTCGACCTTGACCATTTCGCCCACGTCTGCCGGAGACCGATGCCCCTCGCCGAACGCCTAGCCCATGTGCAATGTGCGATTGCCGATCATCCACCGCAATGCCTGCTCGCCGCCAGCAAGCATGTCACAGCGGAAACGCTGCGTGGCGCCTATGCGCTCGGGCTCCGTCACTTCGGTGAAAACTACCTGCAGGAAGCCCTGGACAAGCAAACGGCACTGAGAGATTTGGATGGCGTCGTCTGGCATTTCATCGGCCGCATCCAGCGTAACAAGACTGCAGCATTGGCCCGGCATTTTGACTGGGTGGAGAGTGTAGACCGCCCACTCATCGCTGAACGACTCCATGCGGCGCGCGCGGGCATGGTGGCCCCGTTAAACGTGCTTATTGAGGTTGCCATCAGTGGAGAAGGCAGCAAAGGGGGTTGCGCGCCAGAAGAAGTTCCAGTATTGGCCCTCGCTATTTCCCGATTATCCCATTTGCGACTGCGCGGCCTGATGGCCCTGGTCCACCCGCAACCGGAGCGGGCAGGCGCCGACTTCCGCCGGATGGCAGAACTTTTCCTCACGCTGCAGCAGACCCAAGTTCATGCTGATCTGGATACCCTCTCCATGGGCACTTCGGCGGATTACCTCCAAGCCCTGCAACTCGGCGCCACCGAGATCCGTCTTGGCACCATCCTTTTCGGAACACGTACTCAGGAGTCCTTATGATTACTCAGAATATTGTCTTCATTGGTGCCGGTAATATGGCAAGCGCCCTCATCGCCGGCCTACGGCACCAAGGCGTTGTGGGTGAGCAGATTCAGGTTCATGCCCCCAGCAGCGTGCGCCGTGATGCGCTTGCGGAAAAGTTCGGTATCCGTAGCCTACCGGCCGAGGCGCAGAACTTGCCGACCAACAGCGTGGTCATCTATGCCGCCAAGCCGAAGCAAATCTCGTCGGTGCTTGCGCTGTGGCGACAAGCCTTTGCCGATGCCGGGGTGCTCTTCCTCTCTGTCGCCGCTGGTATCGGCAGTGCGCGCATCGCCGCAGAACTGGATGCCGGGAGCGCCATCGTGCGAGGCATGCCCAACACCCCGGCGCAAGTCGGCGCCGGAGCGACCGCCCTTTACGCCCGCGATTCAGTGAACGCCGCGCAACGCCAGACCGCGGGTGCCATCATGTCCGCGGTGGGACAGATTTACTGGCTGAGCGATGAGTCGCTGATGGATGCCGTTACCGCACTCTCTGGAAGCGGCCCCGCCTACCTCCTGCTGTTTCTGGAGGCGCTCGAAGATGCTGCCGTGCTGCAAGGCCTGGACCGGCCCACCGCCCGTGCCCTCACCTTACAGACCGTGCTCGGGACCGCGCAAATGGCTGCTGCCAGCGTGCTAAGCCCGACCGAGTTACGCCATCAGGTCACCAGTCCGGGTGGCACCACGGCAGCGGGTTTAGCCGCCTGGGAAGAGCATCTGCGGCCACTGGCGCAGCGGGCCCTGGCAGCCGCGGCCGAGCGCAGCCGCGCTCTGGGCGGCACCAAAAAGGATGTACCATGACCGAACTGAGTATTATGGCAGCACGCCTTACCAACCTTGTCCTGACCTTACTGTTCTGGGCAATTCTCATCCGTGCCATATTGTCCTGGGTACAGCCCGATCCGCGCAACCCGGTCGTGCAGTTTCTGGATCGGCTTACCGGGCCCATTCTCTACCCTCTGCAACGGATCATTCCCCCCATCGGCGGCATTGACCTCAGCCCGCTGGCAGCCCTGTTGATTATCGAAGTGCTCAAGGGCCTGCTGGTTCATGCCATCCTCAATCTGGGCGGGTAAACCCTTTACGACGGATTGCGGCGCATGACCTCCTCAGAAACACTCCCCCCATATCTGCGCGCAGACGGTAACGACCTGTATTTGCGCGTCCACGTACAGCCGGGTGCCAAGGCCGATGTCATCAGCGGATGCCATGGCGACGCCCTCAAAATTCGGCTGCGCGCCCGGCCCGTGGACGGCGCTGCCAATACTGCCCTTTCTGTCTTCCTCTGTGCTACCCTGTGCCTCAAAGGACCGCAGATCACCTTAGTGCAGGGCGAGAGCGCGCGGGACAAAATACTACGCATTCGTGCAGCACCCGCGAGCGTTCAGATCCAACTCAGAAAATACGCCGAATCCTCCCACCCACCTGCTCTCAACAGGGAAAACTGATGAACACCAGCACAGCACCCCAGACACTTGATGCCATCCTCGAAATCTTTGCCCGCCCCTTCAATGACCTGATTTTTGAGGCGCAAAGGGTGCATCGGCTGCACTTTGATCCAAACGCCATCCAGTGCTCCACCCTCCTCTCCATCAAGACGGGTGACTGCCCTGAGGATTGCGGCTACTGCTCCCAGAGCATCCATCACCAGACGGCACTCAAGGCCGAAACGCTGATGGATCTTGAACAGGTACGTGCTGCTGCGCAGGAAGCCAAAGCCAACGGGGCCCAACGCCTGTGCATGGGGGCTGCCTGGCGCTCCCCCCACGACAAGGATATCGAAAAAGTCGCCGCCATGATCAGCGTGGTCAAAGAATATGGTCTGGAAAGCTGCGTCACTCTGGGCATGCTCAAACCGGGACAGGCGGAACGCTTACAGCATGCCGGCCTTGATTACTACAACCACAACATCGATACCTCACCAGAATTTTATGGTGAAGTCATCCACACCCGCAGTTATCAGGACCGCCTCGACACACTGGAGGCGGTGCGTGACGCCGGCATCAGGATTTGCAGCGGCGGCATCCTCGGCATGGGGGAATCCCGCCGTGACCGGGCGCGGATGCTGCAAGTGCTAGCGCAACTGCCCCAAGCCCCGGAGAGCATCCCTATCAACGCCCTGGTCCCTATCCCTGGCACCCCGCTGGAGGCTGCGGAGCCCATTGACGGGTTCGAATTCGTGCGCACCATTGCGGCCGCCCGCATCGTCTTTCCCAAGGCCTATGTGCGGTTGTCAGCAGGGCGCGAGGCCATGAGCGACGAGTTACAGGCGCTCGCCTTCCTGGCTGGTGCCAACAGTATTTTCCTTGGGGATCGCCTGCTGACGACAGGCAATGCCAGCACGGGCCACGATCAGGCGTTGTTCAACCGCTTGGGGTTGCACCCCTGTGGGAGCTGATTTTCATACTTTAAAGTGGCCGGCCCCCGGCAAATCTACCGCCGGTATGCCGTCGCTCTGATCAGGAGTGGTCGCCAAAAGACAAGGGAATGGAGTAGTTCAGCATGACCTCGTCTTCACCAGGGTCCTCCTGGGCGATATAGGCGTTGGAAATATGGGCGATTTTGAGCCCCAATCGCGATTGATCCGCAAACTGATAGGCCAGACTCAACTCCAGGCGGAACTGGAAGACACCATCCAGATATTTGCCCCGCCCCTGATTATATCCACCAACGCCGAGCACCGGCGTCAGCACCCAGTGATCCCAGGCAACATCCGAGTACAAGCCGGTGTAACCCATGAAACCGCCATTGGTATTAGCGACAATACCCCAAAGCGCACCGATACCAAACAATTTTGAAGCAGACTGGTATTCCAGATCAATTTCGGGAAGGGTTGCATTACCCCGATGTCCGGGACCGGGCTCAACACCCGCCGCATTAAAGGCACCGATGCCAGCACTAAAATAAGCAGGACCACTCTGAATTACATGCAACCCCTCACCATCCGCCTGCGCCGGACTTGCAACCAGCAGACCTAGCGCTGTCACACCCAGCACCCCCGCCCAGATCCCGTTACCCTGCTTCATGACTGCTCCTTGTAGACTTACGTCCGTTACCTTGCCGACAGGAATCGTTTGCGTTATGGTATTAACCGAACGGTCAGTATGCGTTCACTCAGCATGCGTGTCAAAAAAATCTGACAGACCTAATCCACACAGACATTACCCGCAAGACCTATTTTAAACAGGGTCTTCGCATGAGTCGACTATCAGAAACAGGTCCGGAGAGTCACCCGGCTGCTTAGATTGCAACAAGGGACATATATGCGCTGGCTTAAACGCCTTTTGGTTCTGATCATCATCGTCGTGGTTGCCTTTGGCGCCTACGCCTACTTCCAGATTGCTGATTACTACCCCAACACGGACGATGCTTATGTACATGCCCATGTCGTGAACATTGCACCGCGGGTGACGGGACATATCGTCGCTATTTATGTGCATGACAATCAGCTCGTACAGGCTGGACAGCCCTTGGTCAAAGTGGACCCGCGGGCCTATCTCTACGATGTGCAGAAAGCCGAGGCCGAGTTGATGCAGGCGGAAAGACAGACTACAGCCATTCGGGCAAATATTGCCGGAGCACAGGCCAATATCAGCGCCGACCAGGTCAATTACCAGAATGCCCGGCGCAACGCACAACGCGCGGCGGCACTGGCGGCGCAGAAATACCTATCTGTGCAACAGGCAGATAATCAACTGACTGCCGCCAAAAGTGCCGGGGCGCGCTTAGCAGCCGATCAGGCCGCCCTGGCGGAGACACAGGCGCAGCAAGTCCTCAATGGCGCCCGCATTGCCGCCGCGCAAGCGGCCCTGCGTACAGCCAAGCTCTATCTATCTGAAACCACGCTTTACGCGCCCATCACCGGGGTCGTCAGTAAAGTGGACAATATCCATGTGGGCGACGTGGCCAATATCAATCAGGACCTCTTTCCTCTGATCGGCAACGAGGAGTACTGGGTTGAGGCCAACTACAAGGAAACCGACCTCGACCGCGTGCGCCCGGGCCAGAGTGCAGAAGTCACCATTGATATGTACCCCAATCATGGCTTCAAAGGAAAGGTAGTGAGCCTAAGTGGAGGTGCTGGCAACGCCTTCTCTCTGCTGCCCCCGGAAAATGCTACGGGTAACTGGGTCAAGGTGACGCAGCGGGTACCGGTGCGTGTTCTCATCTCCAACCCGGATCCCAAGTTCCCGCTACGGATCGGTACCAGTGCGTCGGTCACGGTGGATACGGGTGGAGCGCCGGGTTGGGTCAAGGCGCTGCAGCCTATCCTCTGAAATCAGACGCCAGCCGGTCCTGCCCGTAGCGCCAGGGTTAACGGCGGCGGGGTGCCAGAGGATGATGACGCCCCCCCCCCAATGGGGGCGGCGAGATATTCACCGGCGCACAGGCGACTCAAGTTCATCGCGTGTCAGAAATCAATGTGCCGACGCCCGCGTCGGTAAAGATTTCCAGCAATAACGCATGAGGTACCCGACCATCAATGATATGCGCGGCGTGTACCCCGGCGGCCACGGCATCCAGGCAGCACTGAATCTTGGGTAACATGCCGCCATAAATACGGCCATCGGCAACCATCCGATCCACCTCGGCAGCCTCCAGACGCGTGCGCAACTGGCCGTCCTGATCCAGCACTCCGGCGACATTGGTCATCAGAATTAGCTTCTCAGCATTCAGCGTCACGGCGAGAGCGCCGGCCACCAAGTCGGCATTGATATTGTAGGATTCGCCCAGGGAACCCACCCCGATCGGCGCCACCACCGGAATGAAATCGCCCTGATCCAGCAGGCGGATAATATCCGGGTCCACCCGGGCGACCTCGCCCACCAGACCGAGATCAACGCCATCCCGGCGCAAAGGACGGGCGTGCAGCAATCCGCCATCCTTTCCCGTCAGCCCCACCGCGCGGCCGCCCGCCCGGTTGATGGCTTGCACAATCTCCTTGTTGACGCGCCCGCCAAGGACCATTTCCACCACTTCCATGGTCGCCGCATCGGTCACTCGCATGCCATCCACAAAATGGGTCTGCACCCCGAGTCGTTCCAGCAGGGCACCGATCTGCGGTCCGCCACCATGCACCACCACCGGATTCATGCCCACCTGTTTCATCAGGGTCACATCGTAAGCAAACTGCTCTTGAAGATAGGCTTCGGTCATGGCATTGCCACCGTATTTGATAACGATGGTACGACCATGGAAACGCTGCATGTAAGGTAATGCCTCTACCAATATATGCGCCTGCAGGTGGGAATCATTGTGCATAGAGCTCATCACGTACTCGCCGTATCTATCGAAGACTCAGGAATCAGCCCGCGCAAAAGAATCTCCACAATTCCGGCGTCATAACCTGCGGGATCGTCGGCAAAGGTAATAGGGGGATAATGTCGCAGGATATCCCGGGACTGGAAAAAGAAAACATTCGCGCCCAACAACAGGGTTGCCACCAGGGCCGGGTCAAAATCCACCCGCAGTTCGCCCCGGGACTGGCCGGCTTCGAGCACTGCGACCAGTGCAGAAAATACATCAGCAAAGCCCTGTTCAGCAAACTCTTGCGCTCTGGGCGCGCCTTTTTCGAGAATTTCCCGCCATACCAAACGCACCAATTCCGGTCGGTCTAACAGTGCCTGGAGATGGCAGCGCGCAAAATGCCGAAGCACGTCCACCACGGCTCCGTGGGCGTCGACCGCATCATTGAGCAATTTCCTCAAACTTTGGCTGGCCGCACGCAATACCGCAAGATAGAGCGCATCCTTATTGGGAAAATAATGATAGATATTGGCTTTGCTGATACCCGCCTGCAACGCGATGGCGTTCATGGAGACGGCATCAAACGCTTTATCGGAGAAGAGCTTTTCGGCGGCCGCCAAAATCCGCTGTCGTCCCTCACCTTCGATTGCCAGTGGCAAATCCCCCACGATCCTCCCCTCCGCCCCCAACATATGACAGTCGCCCTTGCACAGTGCTCGACCAATCGGTCAATATCGGAGCAGTGTAGCACCACCCATGGCGATTGTCCCCCTGCGGACAAGGGTGGATAGTTATCCACCATCCGCCCGCAATTTGCTATTCTAGGCGCCAAAGATTTTGGCAAAGGAACCACGCATGTTTACCCATACTCCCAGCCAGGGAGATCTGTCTTTTTCTTTGTTGTTGCGAGCGCTTCGCGGCATCACCTTATGGCAGCCTATACTGGTGTACGTCATCGCCGTTTTCCTGGGCATGACCGGCTTGGAACTCTTCGCGCAATGGCCTGGCGGATGGGCAGGTGCCGCCATTGGGGTGATCATTCTACTGATCAGTTTTGGTGTCGGCTACCTGGGCGCTGGCGGTGTACTACTGCACGAGGCGCGCGGCGATCCACTGCCGGAAATAGCTAAAAGTCTCCGCTTTGGCATACGGGCCCTGCCGCGCCTGCTGGGGCTGCTGATTATTGAAAGTCTCTTGCTTTTGGGCATTTTTGTCGTAGAAGCATTGGGGTTTTTCGCTTGCAAGATACCGGGGATTGGCGCGATGCTCTTTGTGCCGCTCTTCCCTGCCATCATGTTGGTAAACGCCATTGTTTTTGTCCTCGCCGTTATTGTCTTCAATCTCTCCGGACCCGCATTGTGGCACGGCGAAAGCGTAGGCAACTCACTCCGTCATACCATCTCCATCGCCCGCAATAAACCAGGTTCTATTCTGCTGATGATGTTGCTGCTCGCCGCGTTGGCAACGGGCATGGGAATTATCATTGCGGTGATTCTCTATACCGGGTATAGCATGACACTAACGGCCGCCACCCCCGTGCTGGCTGATGAAATCAGCCGCAGTGCAGACATGTTCTGGCAAATGCTGGGGGCACTGTCGGGCGAGAGACTCATCAGCGGCGAAATACTTGCGCAACCGGTGGCAGCAAGCACCTCCCTATATAACGCAGGACTCAGCATGGGGCTTGGCCTGGCGGGTGCGCTGGTATTTATTCTTCCCAATGTGGTGTTCCTGCTGGGTATGGCACATATCTATATTGAGGCTCTTGAACTGGTAGCACCGGAGGATGTCTAATTTCGCCATGAAAAAATGGATACGCCAACTGGAAATTGAGAAAAACCGCTGCCAGAGTTGTGGCATGCCGCTGCAGTTTGATCCCCAAGGCGGCGGGACGGAGGCCGACGGCAACCATAGCACCCGTTACTGTAGCTATTGCTATGCGGCGGGTCAGTTCAGGGAACCGGAACTGACGCTGGGCGCCATGCAGCACCGTGTCCGCCAACTGATGCGCAACCGCAATGCCCCATGGTATATCCGCGCTTACATGGCGCACCGCGTACCAACGCTGGCGCGCTGGCGGGGATGCAAAAAGCGTTAGTGGAATGCCTTATTACAAAAAGCCCCCGCATGCGCATGCTCATCGCTTCGGGGGCCTCTGTACGCGAAAAACCGCTCAGATTGGGGATTAAATCGCGGAACGGGGACGACGGCCGCGACGGGGCTTCAGTTCCTGCATGAGCGCGTTTCCACGGCTATCCAACTCACCCAACAGATGGCCATTATCACCCACGCGGTCACGAACTTCAGCGACAGCCGCAAGAATCTGCGCAGGCTCCCAATCAGGCACTAGACGAGAAATGCGGTCCATCAACGACCGTCGTTGTGCTTCACGCTCACGACGTGCGCGCGGGTTTTCCTGCAAACTCCGCTTCTGCTGTTCGAATTTTGCCAACTGCTCACGCAGCCGCATCTCTGTCTGGCGTTGCTTCTCTTCTAAATCCGCCAGACGCTCTTCTGAGGTACGGCGGTGACGTTTTTTTGCTTGCGCTTCCATAGTCATTCACTCCTTAAAAATTAGGTTGCCATGGCGGACGAAATCACCAACATAGTAATTATGTCAGCTTGTTTTTGCTTTGGCAAATACAAATGCATCGGCAAAAATATGTTCTCGATCCAATCCTGCTCCCTGTAAAGCGTCGGATAAGGAAAACACCATATCGGGATGCCCACAAATATAGGCATCGATTGCGCCCGCGTCTGGAAAATCATGAATGACTTGCGCGGTAACATAACCGGTAGCTCCCGACCAGGAAGCATCCGGACGAGATACTATCCGGGTTACCTGAAAGTGGTCATGACGCGACTGCCATTCACTCAGTAAGTCCTGACAATAAAAATCCTCCGCATGGCGTACACCCCAATAAAAATGGATCGGACGTACGGAGCCCTGCGCGAAGAGAGACTCGAGCATACTCTTGATAGGTGCAAAGCCAGTGCCGGTGGCGACCATCAGCAAAGGACGAGTGGATTCCTGACGAATAAAAAAGGTGCCTAACGGGCCTTCAAAACGCAGGATGTCCTTTTCTTTCAAAGCACCGAACACATGCCCGGTAAAGGCGCCGCCAGGCACTTTTTTAATGTGTAGTTCTAGCAGCGCATCGTCGCCGGGCATATTGGCGAGGGAAAAACCCCGCCTGCCGCCATCTTTCAGAAGGATGTCGATGTACTGCCCAGGAAGGAACTGCAGGCGCTCCGTAGCAGGAATTTTTAGAAAGAGCGCGCGCACATCAGGTGCCAAATCCACTATTTTGACTACTCGCGACGGCAGGGTTTTGATCTGAATATCCCTGGCGGCGCCGATCTCCCGGACTTCTATCGTCACGTCGGACAAGGGCACTGCCTGACAGAAGAGCGCCAGCCCCGCCTCCTTCTCCGCAGCCGACAACGTTTTTTCTTCCACCTTCCCGTAATCTACTTCTCCGCTGAGAATACGCCCCTTGCAGGTCGCACAGGTACCATTGCGACAACTATAGGGGATGTTAAAACCGTGCCGTAGAGCCGCCTCCAGGATGGTTTCATCACTATCGCAATCCATCTCGTGGCCACTGGGTTCAATATGCAGACGGTAAGGCATAAGCACATCCTCTCATAACAATTTAAAATATTTCGGCGGACATTCTAACAGATGCGCGGCAGGTTGACCGTGCTTCAGGGATACTCCCGGTTGAGATCATAGCGATTCACAATGCGGCAGAATAATTCCGCCGTCTGGCGGGCATCATAGAGCGCCGAATGCGCCTGCGTGTGGTCCCAATCCAGACCTGCGGCCAGAGCGGCCTTGGCCAGCACGGTCTCACCATAAGCCAACCCAGCCAGACTGACGGTGTCAAAGGTACTGAAAAGATGAAAAGGGTTATTTTTAACGCCCGTCCGCTTTTCTGCTGCCTTAATAAAGGACAAGTCAAAAGAGGCATTGTGCCCCACAAGAATGGCACGCCGGCATTGAGCGGCCTTTATAGCCGTGCGCACCGGCCTGAAAACTCCGCGCAAGGCTTCCTCCTCGGAAATCGCGCCGCGCAACGGCTGAAATGGATCGATACCAGTGAATGCCAATGCTGCCGGGTCAAGCACAGCCCCGGCAAAGGGCTGCACATGAAAGTGGTGCGTGGCTATCGGCCGTAACTGCCCCACTTCGCCGCCGATTATAATCGCAGCCACTTCTAACAAGGCATTACGGTCAGGATCAAATCCTGACGTTTCCACATCGACCACTACCGGCAAAAAGCCGCGAAAACGTCCGGCCAAAGCCGCCATTAGCGTATTACCCCTCAATACGTTGAGAAAAAACCAGAGCGCGTGGTGCGGCCAGCAGGACCGCGGTGGAGACGCTCAAGGTTACCGACGCAGTCAACATCACCATCACTACCAATTGCATGGATACCGCAGCAAGCGGTGCCATGCCCGCCAGAATCATGCCTGCGGTAATTCCCGGAATATGAATCATGCCGACACTTTTCAAACTGTCGATAGTCGGGATCAATGCGCTGCGCACCACCATACTATACAGGTTGCGCATGGCCTGACGATGATTGGCACCCAGCGCCAGCATGGCCAGCAACAACTCCTCGCGCTGGTCCACCTCGCTGCGCAGGCGGTTAAGCGCCAGCGATACCGCGTTCATCGCGTTGCCGATAATCATACCGCCAATGGGGACCAATGATTCGCCGCGCCAGAAGACCAAACCGGACAGGAGCATCCAACCGAGGGTGACGGTAGTCGCCACAGTAATGCTGACCACCCCGATCCAGTAGGCGTGAGGAATACCGGCACCACGCTTACGATTAAAACGACCGGCCATCAGGATCATGGCCACCAGAAAGAGTACCAGCAAAAACGGCTGGTGCTGCCGGAACAGCCAGCCCAGCAAAAACCCCATGATCCCTAATTGGACCATCGCCCGCGCCGCGGACCAGAGCAGTTCCTTGCCTACTCCGAGACGCTGCCAGGCAGACAAAGCCCAGGCACTGCCCAGGAGACCCATCACTCCCGCCATGGTCCACGGCGAGAAGGTGTTAAAAATATCCGGGGCTGCGTTGTTCATTCGCGTTTATACGCCTCTGACAGCAGACGCCAGTCACCCGCTACAAAGCCTTCCAGAGGCCGAAAGCGCTTTTTATAGTCCATTTTTGGGCTGCTGGCGACCCAGTAGCCGAGATAAAGGTGGGGCAAGCGCTGTTTCCTGGTCCATTCAATCTGGCTGAGAATAGCGAAAATACCCAGGCCGCGTTGCGGCAGATCCGGCGTGTAAAAGGTGTAAACTGCAGACACACCGCCGTCCAGCACATCCACCAATGCCACCGCTAGTGGGTGTTTATCCTGCTCAAAGACCAGCAGGCGGGCATCAACGCCACCGGTTTCCACAATCATTTCCCGATATAAGCGATCCGCGTGCTCATCCATGCCGCCCCCCGGATGCCGCCAGCACTGATACTCCGCGAAGAGGCGGGCGTGGACGGCATCCCATTGCGGAACCTGTTCACGTATTTGAATGCCCTGATTCCGCGCCCAGGTGCGGCGCTGGCCGCGATCCGGCTGAAACTCCGCGACGGGGATACGCACGGAAATGCAGGCATCACATTGTGGACACATCGGACGATAGGCCACCGGCCCATTGCGCCGGAATCCTTTCTGCAAGAGTTGGTCATATTGGCTGCTGCCCACCATCTCGCGGGGATCGCTGAGCACCAGGAGTTCTTCCTGATCTGGCAAGTAGGGACATTTCTGCAAAGCAGACAAATAGAAGGCCATGTCTAAAACATCTCGTGCAAAGATGACGAGATTTTCCAGTCGGCTGGTGGGTGTTGGGTGCGCAGATCGGCAAGGGCTTGCAAGAAATCGCGGCGCGGCAATTCGCGTGCACCCATGCTTTGCAGATGTGGGGTGATGAACTGGGTATCGATCAGGCTAAAGCCCCAGTGCTGGAGGTGACGCGCCAAGAGGACAAGGGCCAGCTTGGAGGCATCAGGTACCCGGCTGAACATGGACTCTCCAAAAAAGAGTCCGCCGAGGGCGACGCCGTAGAGCCCACCGACCAGGCTGCCCTGCTGGTAGACTTCTATGGAATGCGCTGTTCCTGCGGCGAAAAGATCCAGATAGGCGGCACGCACCGCAGGAGTGATCCAGGTACCACCCTGTCCGGCACGCGGCTCCGCACAAGCGTCGATGACACCGGCAAAGTCGCTGTCCATGTGGTATTGCCAGTCCCTGTTACAGGCCGACTTGCGTAAACTGCGGCTAATATGTACCGCCGAAGGTTCCAGGACAGCACGGGGATCAGGGGACCACCAGAGAATGGGGTCCTCCTCGCCAAACCAGGGGAAGATGCCCTGCGCGTAGGCACTGAGCAGGCGCTCCCGGGATAAATCTCCACCGATGGCGACCAGGTTGCCGTCGGCCTGCTCCGGGTCGGGAAAAGGGGCTGACCGGTCATGACTGCGCAGGAGGACCGGACGTACGCCTTCAGGGCGCAACTGCACTGCCTCCTGCCTGCATCAAAGACCAATCCCCCATTTCGGTACTAACTACCGGTAACTATACCCGTTTTGAAGTGCTTGCAGGGCCGCCACCCGCGCTTCCAGACTGGGGTGCGTAGCAAACCAGCCGCGCCAGCTTCCGGAAATGTAGGCTGTCGCCATGGGATCGCGCACCACGTCATGCACCACATGCATGGCTTCCGCCTGCTGATGCAGCTTTTGCAGCGCCGAGACCATCGGGGCCACGCCCACCTGCTCGGCAGCAAAACGATCCGCCGCGAACTCCCGGCGGCGCGAAAACCAGGTGATGGGAATCAGCGCCAAGAAAGACAGACCAATCTGCAAAACTATGGACACCATAAAAGCGATCATGGGCCGGTCATCAAACTGCCGCGCGGCCAGCATGGACAGCCAGAATACAAACGTATTCATCAAACCTTGTAGTAAGGTGGTACTCACCATATCGCCATTGTATACGTGCCCCATTTCATGGGCCAGTACCGCCCGCACCTCATTGTCGCTGAGCAGGTTGACCAGACCACTACTCACCGCGACCATGCTATGATTGCGGCCCGGTCCGGTGGCGAAGGCATTAGCCTCGTCATTCCAGTACACCCAGACTTCCGGCATGCGGATGCCCAGGCGATTAGCTAGCTGTGCGACCGAGTCGTACACCAAATGTTCCTTGGCCGACTGTGGTGTGTCGATGCGTTGCATCTGCAGCCCCGCGCGCGCCAGATGTTTCGACATCAGCAGCGAAATAAAGGCGCCGCCAAAACCGATCACCAGCGCCCAGAGCAGATCCGCGTTGCTCACCGAGCCACGCAGGTCCACACCGAACAGCGGTAGAATAAAATTGACCAGAATGGTAAAACTGATCGACAGGCTGACAAATATCAGCAGGTTCGTCACCACCAACAGCAATATGCTCTTGAATGATTTCATGACACGCACGCTCCATCAGAATACCTTGACCCTTCCCGCGATATAGCGAACCGTTCACCCCGACATCGCGGCTGATTGCCTTTTGTTTTTTATGGCAATGCGGAATCAGTCTAACATCAATATAAGGACGCAGGAAGAGACAGATAAGGACTCAGAACAGCGGCGGACCAGTGCGGGATATAGGGCAACACCCCCAGGCAAGGCGCCGGTAAACACTGTTGCAAGGTCTCCAGGGTGCCCTCTGCGACCGCAGGATTCAAGATGTTCGCCACCCATCCGGCGAAGGACAGGCCCCGTGTGCGGATGGCCTCGACACTCAGCAGGGTGTGGTTGATGGCTCCCAGCCGCAAACCCACCACCAGCAGCACCGGGAAATGTAGGTCCTCGGCCAGTTCGGCAAAGCCCCAGTCAGCGCCCAACGGCACGAGAAAACCACCCGCGCCCTCCACCAGCACGCAGTCCGTCGCCACGGATTGCGCCCGGACGAAGGCCACGACGCGCCCACGATCCACGGTGACGCCCGCCCGCTGCGCCGCCCAGTGGGGGGCCAGCGGCGGGTCGAAGGCGTAAAGATTGGTTTCGGTAATGCTGCGCGGGGGCTGGCTAGCGGCGCGCAAAATTTCCACGTCCTCCCAGGTACCGTCGACTCCGACCCCAGAGACAATGGGTTTGAGGGCCGCAACGCGCATGCCGTGACCGGCGCAGAGCCGGGCCAGCGCCGCCGTGACAGCGGTTTTGCCGACACCCGTGTCGGTACCGGTAATGAAAAGTCCGCGCGCCTGACGCACTTGCTGCTTCGGCGAGGGCTGTTCCTGCGTCACCGGCGGCGATGCCGTTGGATCAAGGGAAAAGCTACACCGCCGTCTGCATGCGGAAGGGCGCGCGGTCCGCTGCTCCAGGCATGTCCGTAGACGACTTCATAGGTGGCCGGCAGGCGGCCGTCGGCGCGAAAACCCTCGTAGGCCTGCCGCAGTGCCTGTAAACGCCGGGGAGTGAGCAGGCCACGGGCGCGACCTGCGGCGGCATTGGTGGCACCGATGTTACGCAGATCCCGCAGGAGATCGTCTACCACCGCATAGGTGAGCTGATAATGTTCTACATCCAGGACCGGCATTTCGTAGCCCTGACGCACCAAAGCATCGCCAATATCATGCATGTCGATGAAATGACTGACATGGGGCTGGTCGTCCACCGCCACAAAGGCCTGACGCAGTTCTTTGAGGGTATCCGGACCGAGGGTGCTGAACATGAGCAGGCCGCCAGGACGCAGCACCCGCGCAAACTCGCGTAACACCTGATCCAGATCATTGCACCACTGAATGGACATATTGGCGTAGAGTAGGTCGATGCTGGCCGTCGCCAGTGGCAAATTTTCCGCGTCGCCCTGGCAGAAATACTGACGCTGACGCCAGCCTTTGCGACGCCGCGCCTGCTGTAACATGTTTGACGCCAGATCCAGGGCGAGCAGCCGCGCACGGGGATAACGGCGATTGAGACGGCGGCTTTGCAGGCCGGTACCACTACCCATATCGAGTATCCATTGGGGTTCCAGCTTGACGAGGTCCAGTCGCTCAATGAGCTGCGCGCCGACCTGATCCTGCAAGACGGCACTGGTTTCATACGCGGCCGCTGCCTGCTCAAAAGCCCGCCGCACGGCGCGTTTTTCCATGAAGAAGGACGGGTTACCGGAGCTCATCCCCAGGTCTCCAGCAGCGCGTGGGTACAGGCTTGCGGATGCGACAGAAAAGGGACGTGACCAGCCTGTTCCAGGAGGGTAAACCGGCTGCCGGTCAGATGCTGGTGGAGATATTCGCTGGCACCGACGGGCACGATCCGATCCTGTCGCCCATGCACGATATGCACCGGCATGGGTAGTCTCCTCAGTTGGCTACGCAAATCCACCTCCCGCAGCAGCCGCAGCCCATCGGCAAGACAGGTCTGATCCGGCATGGGCCAGGCGCTGAGGCCTTCCAGAGCGCGGCGTCCTTGTGGATCGTTCAACACTTGCAGGGCGAGGAAGCGCCGCCGGGTACCCTGGGGATCTTCGCGCAGGCGTTGCGCGAAATCCTCCAGAGTCGCGGCAGGAATGGCCGGAGACCAGTCGGGGCGCTGGCAAAAGGCGGGGGAACTGGATACCAGCACCAGTCCCTCCAATAATTCAGGGTGCTGTAAGGCGATGCCCAGGGCCAACAAGCCCCCGAGAGACCAGCCGAGCAACAGCGGCTTGGGAGCCTCCTGAGCAAGCATCTGGCGGAGACGCTCCAGACTGGCAGACCAAGCCAGGCCGGAGGGCGCACAGGGTGTCTGCCCGTGGCCGGGGAGATCGTAGCTGATGCAGGTGAAATGCGCATCCAAAAGGGGCCGCCAGGAAGCGAAGACCCGGTTTTCCATCCCCCAGCCATGGAGCAGCACCAGCGGGCGTCCCTGACCACTGACCTGACGCGCCCAGCTCATAAGACCTCCCGGAGCGCGGTAGCCAGAAGCTCGATATCATCGTGACGGTGTGCCGCACTGAGGGTGATACGCAGACGGGCACTATCGGCAGGCACCGTCGGTGGCCGCACCGCTGGACAGTAGAGGCCAGCACGGCGCAATTGGGCGCTGACGGTCAGCGCCCGCCGCGCATCGCCCAGCAGGAGGCCCTGAATAGGTGTCTCGCTGGCCAACCAGGGGGCGTCGGGCACTTGCGCACGCAGCTGCTGCCGGTACTGTGTCAGGCGCTCGCGCCGGGCATCCCCATGCCGTAAAAGGTCGAGCGCGACGAGGGCGGCAGCCGCCAAGGCGGAGGGCAGGGCGGTATGGTAGATGAAGCTGCGGGCGCGATTGCGCAGGAGATCCACCACGTCCTGACTCCCCGCCACGAAGGCGCCGTACACGCCAAAGGCCTTACCCAAGGTGCCCATGATGACGTCTATCCCGTGGATGTCCATGTTCCAGTGCGCGGCAGTGCCTTGCCCCTCCGTCCCCAGCACTCCAAAGGCATGGGCTTCGTCGAGGATGATCCCTGCGCCATACTGCTGCGCCAGGGTGGCGAGCTCAGGGAGCGGGGCGATATCGCCATCCATGCTGAACACCCCGTCAGTGATGATCCAGGCCCGTCCCCGGCCGCCGCGTTCCAACCATTGCGCCAGATGCGTCATGTCGCCATGCCGGTAGCGATGCAGGTGCGCACCGGAGAGGCGCACCCCATCCACCAGCGAGGCGTGGTTGAGACGGTCGGCATAGACGCGATCACCGCGTCCGACCAGCGTGGAGATGACCCCCAGATTGGCCAGATAACCGCTACCGAAGAGCAACACCGCCTCTACCCCCAGCCAGCCGGCCAGGGCGTCTGCCAGCGCCGCATGGGCGCGCCGCTCGCCACCGAGCAGGGGCGCCGCACCAGCCCCTACCCCGCCATGCTGGATCTCGGCGATGGCGGCGTCACGTAAGGCCGGTTCTGCGCTCAGGCCCAGATAATCATTGCTGGCGAAGGACAGGAGCGGTTCGCCCTGCGCCCCCACAAAAGCGGGCGGCCCACGCTCAGGCGCGGGTTGCAGGACCTGCAACTCCCGCCAGAGGTCGTGCGCACGCAAGGCGGACAATTCAGCGCGCCATGATTCTTCCCGTTCGCTATGCATAGCTTCTTATAGGGAGGGGCCTGTGCCTTGTCAATGGAGTGCTGGAGCGGGAGAATCGAACCCGATGACAATACCCGCCCTGCCAGATGGCTAAACAGCCCGAGGAACTTCTTGCAACGGATTCTTCCACACCTGTCCCGGCTACACGACGCAGTGGGGCGCTTCAACCACTGGCTGTTTCCGGAACACTGCCGTGCCTGTGCCGCGCCCGGTGCCCCGCTCTGTGCCGGCTGTTTCGGCGACTGGCCGCGTCTGCCCGCGGAGCGTTGCAGTTATTGCGCGCTACCCTTGTCAGACAACGGGGACTGCCCGGTCTGCTCGGTGGAAGCCCCCGCCTATGACCATGTCTATACCCCGTTTATCTATGCCGAACCCCTGAACACCGCCATCATCGCGTGGAAGTTTCAGCAGCGTCTGGACTGGACCAGGCCACTGGCCGATGCCTGGGCCAGTGCCTGGGGCGAGCATCCGCCGTCCCGCCCGGACGCGCTGCTGCCAGTGCCTCTGCATCGCCAGCGCCTGCGCGAACGCGGTTACAACCAATCCATGCTGCTCGCCCGTCACTGGGGCAAACGCTGGAGAATCCCGGTCATCCCCGGAGCACTGCAGCGTCGCCGCAATACCGGCCACCAACTCGGACTGAGCGCAGCCGCCCGGCGGGACAATCTGGATGCGGCCTTTGCCCTGCGCGGACGCGTTCCGGATCACATCGCCGTCGTCGATGACGTACTTACGACCGGAACCACTGCCGCGCAAATTGCCAGCACCCTGCGGGATGCCGGTATACAGCGCATCGACATCTGGGTGCTCGCCCGTGCCCTCTGAGAGTCCATTGATGCTTGAGCCATTTTTGCACGTCATCCTGTATGAGCCGGAGATCCCTCCCAACACCGGTAATGTCATCCGCCTCTGCGCTAACACCGGGGCCACCCTGCATCTTGTGGAGCCCTTGGGTTTTGCCTGGGACGACCGCCGCCTGCGCCGCGCCGGGCTGGATTATCACGAATTCGCGCAGGTGCATCGCCATGCGGACTGGGCGGCCTGCCGGGCATTTTTAGGCGATGCGCACGTCTTTGCATTCAGCACCAAGGGAACGCAGCTTTATCACGACGTCGCGTACCAGCCCGGCGATGCGCTGCTTTTCGGCCCGGAAACCCGCGGCTTGCCTGCCAGCCTCCTGGACGGCCTGCCCGCCACGCAGATACTGCGCCTGCCCATGCGCCCCGGCCAGCGCAGTCTGAATCTGTCCAACGCCTGTGCTGTCGCGGTCTTCGAGGCTTGGCGGCAAATGGATTACAATGGCGGCGTGTAAGTCAGGTGGTAACTGCCGCACGTATTTACTGGCGATGTATTGCCTCAACTTCCACCTGCCGCTGAGATCATCCCTTCCCACGCATCCGACCGGACGGTATCTTGTGTTAAACTGACTCACCAAGACACCAAGGACGTACGGAAGGGGAATACATGGTGCGTACACGTATCGCTGCGCTCCGTCTCGACGGCGAGCATGCTGAGCAGAAACGGGAAGAGATTCGCAGGGCCTTTCACGAGACTTTTTCACTGTATGAACAGCTTTTCGATCACCTGGCAGAACCGGCAGCGTGGTATGAGAAGGCCATTCCCCTGCGTCATCCCCTGATCTTCTATTTCGGCCATAGCGCCACCTTCTATGTAAACAAGCTCCAGGTAGCCGGACTGATCGGACAGCGTCTCGATCCACGTTTAGAGTCCGTTTTTGCGGTCGGCGTCGATGAAATGTCCTGGGACGACCTGGACGAAACCCACTACGACTGGCCCGCCGTCGACGACGTCCGTCAGTACCGGCAGCGGGTGCGGGAACTAGTGGACGGCCTGATCCGCGAGATGCCCCTGTCCCTGCCCATCACCTGGGATTCACCGTGGTGGGTGATCCTCATGGGAATTGAGCATGAAAACATCCATCTCGAGACCAGTTCGGTGCTCATGCGGCAATTGCCTCTGTCCCGCGTTCGGCCTGTGGAAGCCTTTCGTCCCTGGACCCCCGCAGGGGCCGCGCCGGATAACATCCTGCAGGCCGTGGCTGGCGGTGCCGTCCGTCTGGGCAAAGAACGTGCGGATTCCCGTTATGGCTGGGATAATGAATATGGCCTTCATCAGGCGGTGTTGCAGCCTTTTCATGCCTCCCGCTTTTTGGTGAGCAATCAGGAGTTCCTGGCTTTCGTGGAGCAGGATGGCTACAGCGAGGGCCACTGGTGGACAGTGGAGGGAGATCGCTGGCGCCGCTTCAGCCAGGCCCGGCATCCGACGTTCTGGGTCCCAGATCAGGACACCTGGCGGCTGCGCCTGATCGCGGAGGAGCGCCCCATGCCGTGGAACTGGCCGGTAGAGGTAAATGCCCTGGAGGCCGATGCTTTCTGCCGCTGGAAATCGGCGCGGATCGGGCAGAATCTGCGCCTGCCCAGCGAAGATGAATGGCGGCGCCTGCGTGATCTCAGCGGACTCGCGGACTGCGATACCTGGGATGATACAGTGCCCAGCAATATAGGACTTGTCGGCGGCTGCTCGCCCTGCCCCGTAGACCAGTTCAAACAGGGAGATTTCTACGATGTGATTGGCAACGTCTGGCAATGGACCGCAACGCCCATCTACCCCTTTCCCGGTTTCGAGGTGCATCCGGTTTATGATGACTTCACGGTGCCCACCTTCGATCAGCAGCACAACCTCATGAAAGGCGGCTCATTCATCAGCCTCGGCAACGAAATGCAGCAAGAGGCCCGCTACGCCTTCCGCCGCCATTTCTTCCAGCACGCGGGATTCCGTTATGTGGCCTCGCCCAATGCGCTGCCTGAGGTACCGGTCTATGAGAGTGACGCCCTGGTCTCCCAGTATGCGGAATTTCACTATGGGCGCGAATATTATGGGGTGGCCAATTTTGCGGCAGAGGTCGTAGGCATTGCGGTGGAGGCTATGGCCGACAGGCCGTTACGTCGCGCTCTGGACATCGGTTGTGCCGTAGGCCGCGGTAGTTTTGAACTGGCAAAGCACTGCCCCGAAGTCACTGGCCTCGACTTCTCCGCACGCTTCATCAGCGTAGGCGTGCAACTGCGCGAGCGCGGGCACTTCTCCTACACGCTGACCGAAGAGGGTGAACTGCAAAGCTATCAAACGGCAGATCTCGCTGCCCTGGGTCTGACCGGGACGGCAGACAGGGTCCACTTCTTCCAGGCCGACGCCTGCAATCTGAAGCCTTTGTATCGGGATTATGATCTGGTAGTGGCAGCCAACCTCATCGACCGCCTGCATCATCCCCGCAAATTTCTGGAGGACATTGCCGACCGCATCCTTCCCGGCGGTTTGCTGGTCATCACTTCGCCCTATACCTGGCTGGAAGACTACACCGCGCGGACAGAATGGCTCGGCGGTTTCAAACGGGATGGGGAGAATCTGAGCACCTTTGACGCCCTGCGGGAAATTTTGTCCGGACCATTCCGTCTGCGCGATGACAGCCCGCAGGATTTGGCCTTTGTCATCCGCGAAACGGCGCGCAAATATCAGCACAGTATCGCGCAGGTGACCATCTGGGAGCGCTTATGAGCGCGGAGCAGGACGGCGTCAACTTCGACAGGGTCATTTCACGACGCGGAACCGGCTCCCTCAAATGGGATGGTGCGGCAGAACGTTTTGGCGCTGAAGTGCTGCCCATGTGGGTGGCAGATATGGATTTCGCCGCACCGGACACGGTCATAGCCGGTTTGCGGGGACGTCTGCATCATCCCGTTTTTGGGTATCCGGGCAATGAAGGGGCCATGTTGCAGGCCGCTGCCGACTGGCTGGCTAGGCGCCATGACTGGCAACCGGAAAGTGATGCGGTCGCCTGCATCAGCGGTGTCGTTCCTGCCCTTTACGCAGCCGTACGTGCCTTCACCCGGCCCGGCGAGGCGATCATCATCATGCCTCCCATCTATCCGCCGTTCATGACCGCGGTGGAGGACAACGGGCGGGAATTGCTGCTGGCCCCGCTGATCGCGGATGATACCGGCCATTACCGCATGAACTGGGATGCCCTGGAAACCGCCGTCCAGCGGGCGAAACTGCTGCTCCTCTGCTCTCCCCACAACCCGGTGGGGCGGGTCTGGACACCGGAAGAACTGCAGCGACTGGGCACACTCTGCACCAATACTGGCTGCGTGGTGGTCAGCGATGAAATCCATGCCGATCTCAGCCAACATCCGCACTGCCCTTTCCCCAGCCGCTTCCCGCGCTCGATCCTCCTGACCTCTGCCGGCAAAAGCTTCAATCTGGCGGGACTGGGTGGCGGGGTCAGCGTCATCTCTGATGCCGGGTTACGGCGCACCTTTCAGGATGAGGTCCAGCGCAGCCAGATTCAGCACACCAACCTTTTTGCCCTGACCGCCATGACCAGCGCCTGGCGGCACGGTGCGGCGTGGCAGGCCGCATTGCGCCAGTATCTGAGCAATAACGCTTGCTTCATCAGCGAGTACCTGATGCGGGAGCTACCCGAAGTCGGCTACCGGCAACCGGAGTTCGGCTATCTGGCCTGGCTGGATGTGCACCATTACGGCGACGACGAGACGCTCGCTCGGCGACTGCTGCAAGCTGGTCTCGGCCTCAATCCCGGCGCCAGTTTCGGGCCGGGCGGCGAGGGTTTTGTGCGACTGAATTTCGCGGCACCGCGGAGCGTGCTGGAGGAAGGCATGGATCGCCTGCGGCGGGCGCTGCACCGGTAGTCCGGAAGTCTCGTCGCGGGCAACACCAGGCGAACACTGGGTATCCGAACGCCCCGCCCTATCCTACAATACCTGCCACAAAATGGAGGAGACCAGGGAAAAGTGGCTGAAGAGCAGGGAAATCTGCGGCAAAAGGCAGTAGCCTCGCTGGCAGCGGGCATTCTGCGCGGGGCGGGTTACCTGCCGCGGCGTTGGCGTGCGGCTCTCGGTGCAATGCTCGGTGACTTGGTACGGCTCAGTATGACACGGGCGCGCAAGGTGGTGGACGCCAATCTTGCCATAGTTTTCCCCATGATGAGCCTAGCCCAGCGGCATACTCTGCGGCGCGCGCATTTCCGGGCACTGGGCCAGGCGGCCCTGGAGTTGGGACCACTGTGGTACTGGCCCTTGCCCCGCGCCCTCGGCCTGATCCGCGAAGCGCGTGGAGACGATCTGGTGGACGCCGCCCTAGCCGAAGGACATGGGGTTATTCTCTTCACCGCGCACCTGGGAGCCTGGGAAGCCGCAGTGCTCTACATCGGGCAACGCTGGCCGGTAACCGTACTTTACATGGAAACCCGCAATCCGGCTGTCAACACGCGCATAGTGGCTGGCCGCGGGCGCAGCGGTGCGCAGTTGGTCCCCAAGGAGGGCGGTATCCGCCCCCTGCTCCACGCGCTGCAGCAAGGAAAAGTAATCGGCATTCTTCCGGATCAGAACGTCGATCCGCGCGAAGGGGATTATGCCCCGTTCTTTGGCCGTCCTGCCTGCACGACACCTTTACTGGGCCGGCTGGCAGCGCGGCGTGGAAGCCCTGTGTTCGGACTCTTCGCCTATCGGCTGCCGGACGGAGAGGGTTTTCGTATCGAGATTGTGCCCATGCCTGAATCTTTCCCGAGCGGCGATGCCAAGGCGGATGCCACGGCGATGAATATCGCACTGGAGACCGCTATCCGTAAAGCCCCTGAACAATACTGGTGGGTTCACCGTCGTTTCAAGGATCAGCCGGAAGGCTGGGACTATCCCTATTAAAATGCTTACGGAACGATATGATCTAGCAGGGAAAAAGTACGCCCCAGCGCACCACGCTGCTGCTGCAGAAACGCCAAGGCACGGTCGCCCATCTCTGTCGCTGGCTCCTGGGTAGTCAACCACTCACCCAACTGCGCTACCAGGGCCTCGACATCCACAACCTGAACCGCAGCGTCGGCCGCCAGCAAATCCTGGGTGATGCCCTTAAAATTATCCATATACGGGCCGAAGGTAACCGGGCGGGCCAGTGCTGCAGCTTCCAGGGGATTATGCCCCCCCGCCGGCACAAAACTGCCACCGATGGTCACCACATCTGCCGCCGCGTAGAAGTCCATCACCTCACCCAGTGTATCTATCAGAAAAACCGCGCGCGCCCCCACGTCCTCAGCACGCGAGCGCAAGGCAAAGGACACCCCCCTTGCCTGCATCCGTGCCATCACTTCCAGTCGCCGCGAGGGATGGCGGGGAATCAGCACCAGCAGCAGATCCGGCCATTGGCGCTGCAACTCTTCCAGCGCCGCCAGCGCCATCTGCTCCTCACCAGCATGCGTAGAAGCGAATACCCAGACCGGTCGCCCACCGAAGCGCTGCTGCCACTGGCGCCCCCGCTCCCGCGCGGCGAGGGGTTCCGGCAAGTCATATTTGATATTACCGGTCACCACCACATGCTCTGCCCCCAAGCGGCGAAAAGCCGCCGCATCCTCCGAACTCTGGGCCGCAACAGCGCTCAAACTGGCCAATGCGGGGGCAAAGAGCGTCCGGAAACGGGCGTAACCCCGAAGCGAGCGCTGCGAGAGCCGGGCATTGGCCAGCATCAGGGGCACGCCCTCGCGGCTGGCTGCATGACAGAGATTGGGCCAGATCTCCGTTTCCATGATGATTCCCAGGCGCGGTCGCTGGCAGCGCAAAAAGCGCGTGACCGCCGCGGACAGGTCATAAGGCAGGTAATACTGCAGCACTTCCGTACCCAAACGCTGACTGACTACAGCAGATCCCGTCGGCGTTGTGCTGGTCATCAGAATGGGCACCTCCGGATAACGTGCCTGCAAAGCCCGCACCAGGGGAATCGCCGCGATGGTCTCCCCCACACTCACCGCATGAATCCAGATAGGCCGATCCGAACGGCGCGGCCCCCAGCCGAAACGCTCCCACCAGCGCTCCCGGTAGGCAGGTCTTCGCCAGGCCCGCCAGAGGGTAAAACCCAGAACGACAGGGCTGAGCAGCCAGAGCAGAAAGGCGTAGAGACGGCGACTCATCATTCGCGGTGCAAAATACGGTCGGTCAGCCAGTCCAGACGATACCAGGGCCGGAAGTTTTTCAGGACGAGCTCGCGATCATACCCGTCCTTGATCCAGTCACGCAGGGTCAAGCCGGGCTGGCAGGCGGCAGCATCGTGGTAACTGATGAAAAACCAGTCGAGAATGCCGGTATTGGCGTGCCGGATATGACCGAAAGGCCACAAACGCAGTTGCCGCTGCGCTTCGCTGAGGGGTGTCCCCCGCACCAGATGCAGATACAGCACGCTGATGAAACCGGCACGATCCGCGCCGGATTTACAGTGCAGTAAAAAAGGTTGGGGTAATTGATCGAGTACCTCTATGCCCGCCAGCAACTTGTCGCGTTCCGGCAGGTCCCGGGAGCCAAAGCCGTGCAGGGTCAGGTGCGTCATGCCCAGGGCATCACAAGTCTCCTGCTCCAGACGGTAATGGGGTTCGTGGGGTGCCGGAGCACGCAGGTTCAATACCGTGCAGAGACCATGCTTTTGCTGCCAGTGCCGTAACTGGACCGGTGACGGCTGGGCCGAGCGAAACACCCCTGGCGCAATCTCGTGAAAGTTCGCATAAAACAGCTCGCGGAAAATACCGTGATCCGTCCAGAACTGGTGCCGCCGGTAGCGGCGGCGCTCGTCCGGCAGAAGCACCAGGGGGTTATTCATAATCGGTGCTCCAGCAAAGGGGATAAGGCCGTCCAGACCTGCTCCGGGCGCAACGCCTGCTGGCAGAGTATCAGGCCATTTTTCGCTTCCGGCAACGGACATCGGGATTTACCGCAAGGCGCACAAGGCTCGGGACTTTGCAGGCTGGCCTGATGGTCCTCCGCCACAGAAAACCGCCCCCTGGCCGTCGGTCCGTACAAAGTAACCCCCGCCAGCCCCAAGGCACCGGCGAGGTAAGAAAGTCCCGTATCCATACCGACATAGGCATCAGCCCGCACGATCAAAGCGGCGAGCTCCAGCAACGTAGCGGGGGGTAGGGCGACCACATTATCCGCTTGATCCGCAATGCGCTGTGCTCGCGCCGCCTCGCGCGCATTGCCTGCGGGCAGCAACAAACGCAATCCCGCCTGTCGCAACGGGGCGGCCAGTGCCCGCCAATAGTCTTCCTGCCATTCCTTATTCTCCCGCGAGGTCCCATGAAAACCCAGCACAAAGGGTTGCTGCACCAGCTCCTTCCAAGGCTGCGCCAGTGTGTCTTTACGCAGGCGCGCAGCGGCCACCTGCAAACCATAATCTGGCGGCGTCTGCGGCAAGGGGTAGTCTAGAGCCTGGGCGACCAGTTGGCGATTCCGGCTGATGGCGGACTGCCTCCAGGACACGGGAAAGCAGCGATGGTAAAGCCGCGTGGCTCCCGGTTCGCGGGCGCTGGCGGCATCCAGACCCCACAGCGGCGCCCCACCCAGGCGGCCCAGCAACGCACTTTTGTAAAGGCCCTGGGCATCGAGAATTTGATCATACCTTTCTGCTCGCAAGTCTCGCCGCAAATCCCGCAATGCGACCGCCAGCCCGTGCCACCGCTCTTTATAGTTGCGCAGAGAGAACGGAATCACCCGCGCGACCCCTGGATGCAGCAGCGCGATGGGCGCGAATGCGGGCTCCACCAACCAATGCAAGTGCAAATCCGGCCGGGCCTGCTGCAAATCGGTCACCGCCGGCAGGGTATGTAGCACGTCGCCCATGGAACTCAGGCGCAGCAGGAGGAGTTTCATAATCTATTGGCAAACCACACTAATCGTGATCTGTTTCGCGTTCGCGACATTCTATTTCATACAAGTAGGCCTGCTTTATGAATGAAGAAAAGGCACCTGCATAGGCAATCATAATTCCGCGATACCCATCCCGCCATGCACTTTTGAGTACCAGATCGCGAAGAAAACGAAGCCAAGGTGAGAATACCAGCTTAACCGCACTCATCCGGACACCTTTTGAATATTTAACCGAAGATGTTGTCCGCGCATAGGAAATAAGCTTAGCAAGCTGATCATCCAAATCCCGATAGGTATAATGAAGTAAGTCGCCACTCAGTTTGCACACCGGACCCGAAACCTCTATGTGCCCATGCGGATCCGGACCAACCCATTTCGCAGCCTCCCGACGCACCAGCCGAAGTCGCCACTCTGGATACCAAATATGCCAGATCCAACGTCCTAAATATTGCGTACGACGATTTACAAGCCATCCGTCACAGTCATCTGGAGGAGCCAACATTACCTGCCGAATGGAGTCACACAGCGTTGCACTAAGTGCTTCGTCAGCATCGATAGACAACACCCACGGCTGCGCACACTGATTGAATGAAAATTGGTTTTGTGCAACATTCCCAGGCCACGGATTACTAAAGAAACGCGCGCCGTAGCGCCTCGCGATCTCTTCAGTTGCATCGCAGGATCCCGAGTCTACAACGACGATTTCCGAAGCCAGGTCAACCACTGACCGCAGACAGCGTTCGAGATTACGCTCTTCATTTAGCGTTATAATAGACACGGACAACGGAAATCCCATGGCATATCCCATTCTGTTAACAATATCAAATACATTAAGCTCACGATAGCGTCATGCCCGTGAGGTTAATCCATCTGAATGACCCAGCCCCATTTTCAGGGTCTGCCACACTTTGGAACAATCACTTTATCAAAATCCGCTCAGGATAGCCTACCGGCAGGCGAGCGCACATTACGGTGCACTGAGCCCTGAAAGCTCAATCACAGACCTTTGGTATAGAGGCAAACCAGCCATCAACGCAATAGTAATGGCGTCAGCGTACCCCCAGCTCAAACCATCGAAAAGCCCACCAATGACATAAATGGCAAAGTAAGTAAGCGCGAACCAGTTCTGCGGAAGATCTCGCGACCTCCACATTTCACGCCCCAAGGACCAGAGGAACCAGAGGAAAAGCCCAAGACCGACAACCCCCAAAGATGCCGCTTCACTGATATAGCTGTTAGCTGCAGCATTCATGACAAAATCGGGAGTCTCCGGAATCTGGTGTGCCGCCTGCATTTTCAATATGACGGGATAAAAATCACCTGTCCCTACCCCAAAAAATGGATGTGCAAGGAACATCATCACACCACCGATCATTGCCAGAAGACGAATACCCCAGCTTGAATAAATAGCTGCATGGCTCAAATTAAAACTCAACAACCCCTGAACTCCAAGCATAAAATAAGAACGGATGTATGGTATTGCCAACAAGCCAATCACAGCCAAAGAAAAAGCCATGATCATCCAGTAGCGCCAGCGTCCGGGATAGAGCATCCAAATCGCTATAGGAAGCAGAATCACGAGCAGTAATTGCCCAGAACGCCCCGGTATAACGAGCAGTTGCGCAAACAGTAGCAGACCGACAAGCACATTAACCCAGCGGGGAAAGTTCCATTGCTTCCGGAAGTCCCAAGTCAGCCACAGAAGTGCGTGGGCGATTGCCAAAGAAAGGAAAATATGACCACAAAAACCCGTATAGTTCATACCGCCGGTATTCTTCCACGGAAAAACTCCCCAAGTCATCATGGCTGCCAGGAATTCGTTGATCAACAAACCAGAAAGAAATAGCCTGATTAATAATTTTATCCAGCGCGTCTTCCAGGGCAATGTGGCGCCTATAAATGCCAAAATACCGTAACTAGTGGCTTCCGCGACCTTCATTCCGAAGAACATATCTGTGGTCCATAGCAGACCGAGGAGCGTCCAACCGATGAGCAGCGCAAGTGGTATCGCCCAGGGCCGCGCGGAAATCTGGCGCCATTCCCGCCAATGGCCGCTTACGGCATAAAGCACCAGCAAAAGCCCTACCGAGACACCGGCACCTGCCGTACTCAGCGGGAAGCTGAATAATGGCAAGGCATACGCTGTAAACATTAGCCCATCCGGGACTCGCCACTTCATGACATAAAAACCTTATTTTTATCAAGCAATCGTAAAATGCTGGACACCATCGTATCACTATCGCCACTACCATTTCCGGTCACGACGACGGATGCTTCACGATGGTAATGTTCCGGACTTGGAAAATTAAACAGCGCCAGCGTGGGTAGACCCATGGCGACGGCCATGTGGTACGGCCCGGAGTCGCTGGACACGAAGATATCACAAATCGCAAGAGCTCCCGTCAGGCCGCTGGGAGTGGTCTGGCCAGCAATATCCAGGATGTGTCCGACATCACCCCAGCGCGCAGCATATTGCCCCAGAAAATCCTGATTGATGCTGCGTTCGTTTGGCGCGCCGGTCAGCAAAAGAATATGGGGAGAAGCGGCCGCAACCTGCCCCATCACTTCCACCAGAAATCCGACGGAAGGGCGTTTTTTTTCCGCATCTGGCGTACCACAACCAATGTTCACTCCGATAACAGGGCGGTCTTCTGGTAACCGGGATTGCAGAGATTCGCGAACATAGCGCCCAGCCTCCGTTTCCTGCAACACGATCCGCTGGCCATCCCGCTCCAGCCCCAAAGCCGCCAACGCCGCGAAGTCCCGCTCCGTATAGTCCATGGGCCAGGACAATTCATGCCGCTGGGCGTAGTCCTGTAAACTCGGCCCCGCATGGTCATAGAGTCGCCCCCGCCCCAGCACTTGATTCACCCCGACCGCAGGTGCCGCGCAAAAACGCCGCATCCAGCGGGTGGCGATGCTCGTCTCTATACCGAAAGGTTCGTGGTCGATGATCAGGTCCGGTTGCAGGTCCTGCGCGATGTGCCTCAGCTCCGGCAGTAATCGGCGCCACGCACGCGGGCCAACACCCCGTATACCGGCAAAGCGCCCCTCTTGCATGGACAGAAAATGGGCGCTGGACAGCAGATAGTGCTCCCGAATCAGCGCCTCGCTCGGATAACCCGGCCAGCGGCTCAGAAACACCAGATGCAGTTCCACATCCGGCCAGCGCTTTTTGAGCACCGCCCAGGCCGCCGAGCTGCGCAGGATGTCGCCGATACCTGCACTGTGCGACTTGATCAGAAGTATGCGGTGAGGTTCTACGGGTAAAGGACGTGGCATCAGCGCGGCATTCAATCCGTCTGCGGGGCCAAGGGCAGATCGACGCCGGACAGGTCTATACGGGCCACATACTCTTTGATGGATAAAGGCCGTAACATGGCTACCGGCATGACCTTTCCCCCTGCCTCAGCGAATAAACAGCCTCTATCATAAGACGTGGAAGCATCTGTGTCATCGCAGCAAGGTGGCCAGAAAATCGCGGGCGATGACATCCGCATCAAAGCGCCGGGCGTAATCCGGTCCGGCCCCAGCCAAACCCTCGCGCAGAGGGACGTCTGCTGCCAGCCGCAAAATGGCGTCCCGCCAATCCGCCCATTCCCCGGCAGGTAATAACAGGCCGCTCCGATCCGCCGCAAAACTTTCCCGGATACCACCCATGGCCGCGCCCAGCACCGGGGTGGCGCAGGCCTGCGCCTCCAGGCAAACCCGCCCAAAGGTATCCGGCTCGATGGAAGGCAAGGCAAGGGTATCCATGACGCTGTACCAGGGCGTTGCCGGGTCTTGCCAGCCCAACAAATGATGCCAGGGCTTATTCTCCAGACGTGCGCGCAACTCCGCTTCATGGATGCCTCCCCCCAACCACAGCCCATGCACCCGTGCATCTGTGGCATGCGCGGCGTCGATGGCGTCGGCAAGCATGAACACACCCTTGCCCCGGTGCCAGGCGCCGACAAAGCCCACGAGAAAATCCTCATCCGCCAATCCCAAGGCGGCGCGCTGCCGCGTTCGCGCCGTGAAATCACGCTGAAAATCTGCCAGGCGCAGGGGATTCGCCAACACTTCGACACGTTCTGCGGGCACGCCTTGCAAGATCAGGCGCTCCCGCAGATAGGCGGAAATAGCGAACAAACGCAGAGGCCAGCGCGAGAGCAACCAGCGGGTGCTGGGCTTGAGTCGCAGGTCCATGTGCCGAAAGAGCGCGAGGCGCCGCCCCTCACTGCGACTGATCAGCGCCAGCGGCCAGTATTCCTTGCTGAAGCTGCCGATAACCCAATCCGGCTGCACCACACGGATAGCCCGACGCAGAGCACGGATGCCGCCGGGATCGGCGCTGTTGCGGAAGACCCCGAAATGCCGGGTCACCGGCGCCGTCTCCAGCGCCTGCGCGATCCGTCCTTGCGGATGCACCAGACAATGCACCTCCGCCCCCTGCTCGGCCAGGGCGCGACTCAGGGTGATCATGTGCGTCTCCGTACCGCCACCGCCGGGGTTGGTGCCCACCCAGAGCAAACGCGGGGTGGCGGTCAATGGCGCTCCTCATGTCGGGTCAGCAGTTGCAGGGGGAAAACATGGGGCGCATGATGCCCACCGACCATCACCCGCGGTAAATCCATAAGGTCAGCACCCGGCAAGACACGGCCCCGCCGCACCGTCACTGCGGCAACAAAGCCAGCGCGCCGAGCCGCCTCCCGCTCGCGCAGCCCCACCGCACCATAGGGATAACAGAACTGGGTCACCGGCACCGCCAAAAGGCCTTCCAACTCGCGCTTGGATCCTGCCACCTCGTCATCCAACTCGGGCTCATTCAACTCCGGCAAACGGAGATGATGACGGCTGTGCGCCCCGATCTCCATTCCAGCCTCCTGCCAGCGATGTAGCTCATGCACGTTCATCAGTGGCTTATGTGTGCCTAAGTGCTGCGCATCCCAGTGATTGTCGGTACCGATGGCGGCACTCACCACGTAGCAGGTTGCCGTAAAACCATGGCGCTGCAACACCGGCATGGCATATTCGAGATTATCCCGATAGCCATCATCCAGCGTGATCACCGCCACTTTGCCTTCCCGCTCTCCGCGCAGGTAGGGCATGGCGGCAGACATGGACAGCCCTTGATAACCCAACCAGTGCAGTAACGCCATTTGCCGGGCAAAACGCCGGGGGGAGATATAAAGGCCACGCAGCTTGACCCCCTTGGGAGCCGTTGCGATATTGTGATACATCAGAACGGGAATGGGTTTCACGCGGGCGGATCCAAATGTACGGTGTGGCGCACCACGTAGGTCTTTTTATCCTGAGACTCATGATAGATGCGGGCCAGCATCTCGCCGAGGATGCCGGTGTTGAGGAATTGCAGCCCCGCGAGGAAAAACAGCACGCCGGCAATCAGCATAGGGCGCCCGGAGATTTCCGCACCGAAACCGAATTTATCGATGAAAAGATACAGCAGCATAGCCGAGCCGATGCTGAGCAGCGCCAACCCGGTCACCCCAAAGAAATGCATCGGACGCTGGCTGTAGCTGAGAAAAAACTTCACAAACAACAGGTCCACCAGTACCCGCAAGGTGCGGGTGATCCCATACTTGCTCTGCCCCGCCCGACGCGGATGATGGCGCACGGGCACCTCAACGATGCGATCCGTGTAAGTCAGGGTGGAAAGCCAAGCCGGGATGAAGCGATGCATCTCGCCATACAAGCGCACCCCCTTGATCACCGAGGCACGATAGGCTTTGAGGGTGCAACCATAATCGTGCAAATAAACGCCCGTGAGGCGGCGGATCAGACGATTGGCCATCCGCGACGGAATCTTGCGCAACAACAGACTGTCCTGCCGGTTTTTTCGCCAACCCGCCACCACATCCAGATTCTCCTCCAGCAAGCGCTGCGCCAGAGGCAGGATATCTTCCGGATCATTTTGCAGATCCGCATCCAGGGTCACAATCACTTCGCCCAGAGCCGCATCAATCCCCGCCTGCATCGCCGCGGTCTGTCCAAAATTTCGTTGCAGGTGGATGATTTTGAAACGCGCGCCGCGCGCCTCTGCCTCCCGGTCCAGCGCGGCGGCACTCCCGTCCCGGCTGCCATCATCGACGATGATCACCTCGGCATCGGCGCCCCCCAGGACATTGCTAAGGGCTGTACAGAGTGGTGAGACATTGCCGATCTCGTTATAGAGCGGAATCACGACGGAAATAAGGGCCATTTATCCGTCCCAATGCTGGAGAAATGCGCGGGCAGCGGCGGCAGGATCCTGCGCTTCGAGAATACCGGAGAGCACCGCCACACCGCGCGCGCCAGCAGCCAGCGCCGTGGGCACCCGTGCTGTTGTCATTCCGCCGAGCGCAATGAGGGGCAGAGACGATTCAGCGGCCATCGCCGCAAAAGCCTGAAGACCCAGCGCCGCCGCACCCGGATGGCTCGGGGTGGGGAAAATCGGCGAGAGAAAGGCGTAGCGCGCCCCGAGACGCGCCGCCCGCTGCAACCCTGCGGCATCATGACAGGACACCCCGAATGCCTCATCGGGTTTTACGCCTGCGTCTGACTGCGCCTGGGTCAGGTGGCGACCAGAGCGCGGCCAGTCGGGCAGGGGATCAGGATGATTAAGGTAGACCTGCGCCCCCTGCGCCAGCGCCCCGGCGCACAGTGCCGCCAGCACATCAGCGCTAGAGTCATCAGGCACCGCTTTGCAACGCAACACCAGCCAGCGCAATCCGGCACCGAGTGCCGCTTCCAGCGACCTCTGCAAATCGAGTAGGGGCACCTTGCCCGGATCGGCAATCAGACAGAGGGGCGGCTGGGGCAAGGCCTCCGCCAATACGGCCGCCGTCATGCAGAGATTCGCAGGCAGGCATTCCAACGCAGGAATTTCCCAGGGATAAAGCCAGCGTACTTTCTGTCCTTCCCGCCCGTGCGCCGTGCCCAGCCAATGCCGCACCCGATAGAAATGCAGACGCACCGTACGCTCCGGATAGGTATAATCCAACACCCGGAAAGGCTCCGGCGCCGTTACCGTAATCCCCAGCTCTTCCCAGAGCTCCCGGACCAGGGCCTGTTCCGGCGTTTCGCCGGGATCGATTTTACCACCGGGGAATTCCCAAAAGCCCGGCCAGGGCTTGCCCTCCGGGCGCAGTGAAACCAACAGACGCCCGGAGGCGTCTTCAATAATTCCGGTTGCGACGGGAACGGTGGGCATCAGCTACGGTAATCGGCGTTAATACGTACATAGTCATAGGACAAGTCGCAGGTCCAGATTTGCGCCTCGGCGGCACCCCTGCCCAGATCAACCCGCACCGGGATTTCCTCCCGGGCCATTACCATCTGCCCAGCCGTCTCGCTGTAACCGGGGTCGCGGGCACCATCCCGCACGATGCGCGTATCGCCCAGCCAGACCTGTACCCCATCCACTTCCAGGTCGTCCACGCCGGCTGAACCGATGGCCGCCAGCAAGCGCCCCCAATTCGGGTCGGAAGCAAAGAACGCCGTCTTGATCAATGGACTATGGGCCATCCGGTAAGCCACCTGCAGACACTCTGCTTCGTCACGCCCGCCCAGGATATGGATCGGAATAAACTTGGTCGCCCCCTCGCCATCGCGCACAACAGCCTGCGCCAGCCACTGCGCCACCGCCGTGATGGCGTCTCTCAGACTTACGTAGCGGGGATCCGTCGCCGCAGCGATGGGAGGCAGCGCCGCCTGCCCCGTCGCCATCAGGATGCAGGCATCGTTGGTAGAGGTATCACCGTCCACCGTAATGCGGTTGAAGGACTGTGCCATGGCCTCTTGCAGACACTGCTGCAAGGCAGTCCCATGCAAAGGTGCATCGGTAGCGATATAGGCCAGCATCGTGGCCATATCCGGGCGGATCATCCCCGATCCCTTGGCCATACCAGTTACCGTGATCGTAACACCATCCAGTTCCACCTGGCGGGAACAGGCCTTGGCGATGGTATCCGTGGTCATGATCGCTGCCGCCGCCGCTTCCCATTGGTTCTCCGCCAGTTGCCCGGCCATGGTCGGCAGCGCCGCCGCAATTTTCTCCGCCAGCGCCACCGCTTCGCCGATCACACCGGTAGAAAAGGGCAGCACGGCCCTGGGCGGACAACCCAACTGCTCGGCCACCACCCGACAACTCGCCTCTGCCGCCTGCAAACCGGCCGCACCCGTACCCGCATTGGCATTGCCCGTATTGATCACCAGCGCCCGCACGCCAGACCCATCTGCCAGGTGACGCTGAGCTACCAGTACGGGCGCTGCACAAAAGCGGTTGCGGGTAAAAACACCCGCCACCTGGGACCCTTCCGCGAGATGGATCAGAGTCAGATCACGACGCTTCGCATAGCGAATGCCCGCCTCCGCCACACTCAGGCGAACCCCCGCTATGGGCAGGATATTCCGGGGAGGGTGGAGACCGACGGCCATACGTTTTCCTTATTGCAAACGCCCATGACAATGCTTGTATTTTTTACCGGAACCGCAAGGACAAGGCTGATTCCGCCCCACCTTGTCATCATTGATTGCGAGACGGTGACTGGCTTCCTGTTCGCCAATGATTCCCAGCCCCGCCAATGCAAGGCCCGCATCTTCAACAGCCGGCGCCGGCGTTGCGGTCGCCGCGAAATCCGGATGGGAGAACTGCAAATGCTGCGGCTGGGCGGCACGGGCGATGGCATCCCAATCCACTGGCTCTGCCGGCGCCGGGCTCACATGCAGTCGAGACAAGGTACTGATTACCTCTTCACGCAGGCGATCCAGCATGGTGTTGAACATGACCAGGGACTCCCGCTTGTACTCCTGCTTGGGATTCTTCTGGGCATATCCACGCAGATGAATGCCTTCGCGGAGATGATCCATGCTCGCCAGATGATCCTTCCATTGGCTGTCCAGAACCTGCAGCAGGATGGACTTCTCAAGATGATGGGCCATTTCACTGCCCATGAGCGCTTCCTTGGCCGCATAAGCAGACAACACCATCTCCATGATCCGCTCGCGCAACGCGGCATAGGCGAGGCCTTTATCCTGCTCCAGCCATTGCCCGACCGGGACCTGCAGACCAAAAACCCGCTCCAGTGCTGATTCCAGGCCGGGCAGATCCCAGCGCTCTTCCATAACGCCTTCGGGCGCAGTGTCGGCCAGCACCGCGTCGAGGACGTCATCACGCAACGCCTTGATCTCCGAACTGACGTCATCCGCATCCATGAAGGTATTACGCTGCTGATAGATAATCCGGCGCTGCTCATTGGCCACGTCATCGTATTCCAGTAATTGCTTGCGGATATCGAAGTTGCGACTTTCCACCTTGCGCTGGGCATTCTCGATAGACTTGGTCACCCAGGGATGTTCAATCGCCTCACCTTCCTTCATCCCCAGCTTCTGCATCAGACCGCCCAGTCGGTCGCTGCCGAAAATGCGCATCAGCGGGTCATCCAGGGAAAGGTAAAAACGGGTGGTACCGGGGTCGCCCTGGCGACCGGAACGCCCCCGCAACTGGTTGTCTACCCGCCGCGATTCATGACGTTCGGTGCCGACAATATGGAGTCCACCCGCCGCTATCGCTGCATCATGCAGTCCTTGCCAGGCACCCTTGAGGGACTCGACCCGTTGGGTTTTTTCCTCTTCTTCCAGATCCGGATTGGCCAGCACCATATCCACCTGATGCCCGACATTGCCGCCCAACACGATGTCGGTACCACGCCCCGCCATGTTGGTAGCGATGGTCACCATTCCGGGTTTGCCGGCCTGGGCAATAATCTCGGCTTCGCGCTGATGCTGCTTGGCGTTCAGCACTTCATGGGGAATCCGTGCCTGCTTGAGCTGGTGGGACAAGAATTCGTTATGCTCGATAGAGGTGGTACCCACCAGTACCGGCTGGCCACGCTGCTGACAATCACGGATATCCTCAACAATTGCCGTCCACTTTTCCTGGCTGGTGCGGTAGATGAGATCGGCAAAGTCCGTCCGCATCACTGGCTTATGAGTCGGTATCATCACCACTTCCAGCCCATAAATCTGGTTCAGCTCAAAGGCTTCCGTGTCTGCGGTACCGGTCATTCCCGAAAGCTTTTCATACATGCGGAAATAATTCTGGAAGGTGATGGAGGCCAGGGTCTGGTTTTCATTCTGAACGGCCACCCCTTCCTTGGCTTCCACCGCCTGATGCAGACCATCAGACCAGCGCCGCCCCGACATCATACGTCCGGTGAATTCGTCGACAATACAAACCTCTCCGTCGCGAACGATATAATCCGTTTCCCGCCGGTAGATCACATGGGCACGCAGCGCCTGATTGAGATGATGAACCAGGGTAACATTAGCCAGATCATAGAGATTGCCGTCACTCAGCAGGCCGCTTTCCGCCATCAGGCGTTCCGCCTTTTCGATACCCTCTTCCGTGAGCATCACCTGCCGGGCCTTCTCATCGACTGTATAATCCTCATCGACCACAAAATTTCCGACGAGTTTGTCCACCCGGTAGTAAAGGTCGGTATTCTCTTCAGTGGGACCACTGATAATCAGCGGGGTACGTGCCTCGTCGATGAGGATGGAGTCCACTTCGTCGATGATGGCGTAGTGAAGGCCGCGCTGCACCCGGTCGGCAGGAGAAAACGCCATGTTATCGCGCAGATAATCGAAACCGAACTCGTTATTGGTGCCGTAGGTGATGTCGGCAGCATAAGCGGCGCGGCGCTCCTCGCTGGAAATATCCGAGATGATCGTACCCACGCTCAGGCCCAGAAAGCCGTGAATCTTACTGACCCACTGAGCATCGCGGCTGGCCAGATAGTCATTGACCGTCACCACATGCACGCCTTTACCCTGCAGGGCGTTGAGGTAGGCGGGCAAGGTCGCGACGAGAGTCTTGCCCTCACCGGTGCGCATTTCCGCAATTTTACCTTCATGCAACATGTAGCCGCCGATCAGCTGCACGTCGTACTGGCGCATGCCCATCACCCGCTGAGTCACCTCACGCACCACCGCAAATGCCTCGGGCAGCACCGCGTCAAGTGATTCACCGTGGGCCACCCGCTCTTTAAAGCGCAAGGTCTGCCCGGCGAGGGCGGCATCGTCCATGGCCTTGTAGCGACCTTCCAGGGCATTGATCTGCGCCACGACGGCACGGGCCTTCTTGATCAGGCGGTCATTGCGACTGCCAACGACATGGCGGATGATAGTTCCAAACATGAGCACGCGAGCCTAGGTAAAAAATATCGAGCAGGGTAGCATGAAAGCCTATGGATGATAAACGACGACGTACCTGGCGTCCCATGACGCAAAACCCTTCCGGGCCGATCGGAGAGGTCTGCCGTCGCGGAACGCTACTGCGTGAGCGTCAAATCGACTGGAATGCGTTACTCTCACTGGAGGCACAGGACCATACCTGGCTGGTTGATTGGTCCGGGGGGGTGCTAAGTGTGCTCTGTCAGAGCCCGGTATGGATTTCATGGCTACGAAGAAATGAAAAAAACATACTGAAACAATGGAATAATCGCTTCCCGAAAACTCCAGCACAGCAAATCATCGCCGCGGTGCGGCCTTGGTCATACCGGCTGCCGCAACCGGCCAAACTCCCGAAAGCGCCTCACATTTCAGCAGAGGCTGCCCAAGCTCTGCGGGCAGAGAGCGATCAGATGCCACAAGCCATAGCCGTCGCGCTTAAGCGCTTGGCAGCCACTCTGGACAGCCTTCAGGCGGAGGCTGTCGCCAGCGCCTCAGCAAAGGAAAATGGCGCGCGCCTCTCGGAGTAATCCACAAACTCCCACGCATCCTGACGGAGAAGCAGTGCCCGCAGCAAATTGTTGTTGAGGGCATGCCCCGCCTTGTGACCGGAAAAATGGCCGACCAGTGGGTGGCCAAGCAGATAGAGATCACCGATGGAGTCAAGCACCTTGTGGCGCACGAACTCATTGGTGTAACGCAGACCTTCTTCATTGAGCACGCGGTAATCATCGACCACAATGGCATTATCGAGATTGCCGCCGAGGGCGAGCCCCATGCGCCGCAAGGTCTCGACCTCGCGCATAAAGCCGAAGGTACGCGCACGTGCCACTTCTTTAAGATAAGAGGTCCGCGCGAAATCCACAGTCACTTCCTGACCGCCGTTTTTCATCACGGGATGGTCAAAATCGATGGTAAAGCTCACCTTGAAACCTTCGAAGGGCTCTAATTGCACCCAGCGATCACCGTCTTCGGCCTTGAGGGGTTTAGTGATGCGGATAAAACGCTTCGGCACCTTCTGCTCTTCGATCCCAGCGCACTGGATGAGGAATACAAAGGGTGCAGCGCTGCCATCCATGATCGGCACTTCCGGCCCGTCGAGATCTACATAGGCATTATCAATACCCAGACCTGCCAGTGCCGACATCAGATGCTCAATAGTACCGACCCGTATCTGACCATCGCCGATATTGGTAGACAGGCGGGTATCCACCACGTGCAGAGGGTCGGCCTTGATCCAGGCGCCACCCTCGATATCGCTGCGGTGGAAGACGATCCCGGTGTTTACCGGCGCCGGGCGCAGGCCAATATAGACCTTCTTGCCACTGTGCAGGCCGATACCGGTGCCCCAGATCATATTTTTGAGCGTGCGCTGACGGATCATATTCCCTTTCGCGATCTCAGGGATCGCCCTCCCGCTAAATGCGTGTGGCCTACTTTACAACTTTTGTTGTCTCTATACAACTAACCGGCTGGTCAGGCAGTGTACAGCGACCCGCCACCCTTGACAATATTCCGTTGACATTTATTAACACATGCGTTGATTGTCTTTTTTTGCGGGTAGGCGCGGCGCATCGCCCAAGGCGCATCTGGTTATGTATAATCCAACGGATCAGGTGACCGCACTACCGCGGTCGCACCAAAACAAGCTTCTCCAATACAAGGACGTATATCATGGCGACCCCCAGCAGCAAAAAAACTCTGATGACCCTTTACTCCGGCAACGATTGTGTTTTTGCGCACCGCGTCCGCTTTGTTCTGGAGGAAAAGGCCATGGAGTACCAGACCATCGACGTCGATCTCGCCAATAAGCCAGAAGATCTCGCAGAACTCAACCCCTACAATCAGGTGCCTACCTTGGTAGATCGTGATCTGGCCATCCACGAATCTGTCCTCATTATGGAGTATCTGGATGAGCGTTTTCCGCACCCCCCGTTGATTCCGGTGGATCCCATCTCCCGCGCCAAGGTGCGCCTGGGTCTCCTACGTTTCGACCGCGACTGGTTCGCACCGCTCTTCCAGCCGAGCTACAGTGCCGAGCAGGTCAAAACGGCTAAAGAGCAGATCCGCAGCACCCTTGCCGGACTGAGCGGCATCTTCAGCCAGCAGCGTTACCTCTTCGGCGACGAACTCTCGGTGCTCGACTGCGCCATCGCTCCGCTGCTGTGGCGCCTCCCGGCGCTGGAAATCAGCCTGCCTGCGGCAGCCCGCGCGACCCAGGAGTATATGGATCGCCTCTTCAACATGGAGAGTTTCAAACGCAGTCTGACGCCCGCCGAGAAGGCCATGCGCTGACATGGTCGTCGACTTCGCCCGCTTCCAGAGTCTGCCAGAGGGCCTCTTCGCACGCTGCGCCCGCGATCCCGGCGGAACCATTGCCCTGCAACGGCAGGGCAATGTTTTTCAGCCGATGACCGCAGCGGCCTTCGCAGGGCATGTAAGGGCACGGGCGCGGGGACTTCTGCATTTGGGTGTACGCCGGGGCGAGCGGGTCATCCTGATGGCTCCCAACTCCCTGGATTGGGCGATCATGGATTTTGCCATCCTCAGCGTTGGCGCCATTACCGTTCCCCTCTACCCGACGTTCAGTCCGCGCGAGATTCATTATGTGCTGGGTGACAGTGGCGCCGGACTGATGCTGTTGGAAGGCGCCGGTGAGTGGCATCATATGGGGGGCGAGGGATGGGGCGTGCCCGGTGATCGTATCCTGCTGCGCGATGCGGCCGCCGCGCAGAACGCCGGCCTGCGCCACTGGGCGGCGCTGGAGAGCGACGGCGCAGCCATACCCGATACCAGGTTGGAAGAACATCTGGCGGCATTACAGCGTCAGCAAACCGCAACCATCGTGTATACCTCCGGGACGACGGGCTGGCCCAAGGGTGTCATGCTCAGTCACGGCAACATCCTGAGTAATATCGAAGGGTTCGTGCCGTTAGTGCCACTGCATGCCGGACAACGCCTGCTCTCCATTCTGCCCCTCTCCCATGTTTTTGAACGGGGCACGGGGCACTTCGGCGCCTACCTGCTGGGGTTGGAAATCGCCTACGCGGAGCGCCCGGACACCGTTCTCCGCGATATGGAGGCCTCTCATCCGGACATTATGATCGCCGTGCCGCGGGTCTTCCAACTGCTCTATAACCGGGTACGACGGGGTATCGAAGATCGGCCGGGTCTGCTCGGTCGGTTTCTGCGCCGAGGGGCGGGGATTGATCCAGAGGGGCGTCCGGCGGCACGCTGGCAGCGTTCCATCACCCGCCGCCTGCTGGTCAGCAATCTCCGCAAGAAACTGGGTGGGCGCTTGCGTTTCTTCGTCTCCGGAGGCGCCCCGCTGGATGCTGAAATTGCCCGGTTTTTTATTGAGTTGGGGCTACCTGTTATTGAGGGCTACGGCATGACCGAGGCGAGCCCGGTGATCGCCGCCAATCCACTGGAGGCCATTCGCCCGGGAACCGTGGGACAGTTCCTGCCCAATCTGGAAGGACGTATCGCTGCTGATGGCGAAATCCTGGTGCGTGGCCCATCCGTCATGCTGGGCTACTGGAACAATGAGAGTGCCACGCGCGAGACGCTGGTAGACGGCTGGTTGCACACCGGCGACGTGGGCAGCTTGGACCCGGACGGTTATCTGCATATCAGCGACCGCAAGAAAGACCTGATCGTGAATTCCGCTGGTGAGAACATCCCGCCGCAGAAAATTGAGTTGCGACTGATGGCGCAAGCGCTGATCGACCAGGCCGTCGTCTTCGGCGATCGTATGCCCTATCTCATGGCCCTCATCTTTCCCAATCAGGAACTCCTCAAAGAACGCGCCGGCGCCCACGCGGACGAAGCCGCAACCCGCAAGGCCATCCATGCGGCCATCGCGACAGCGCTCGCCGATCTGCCCTCCCACGAACAGGTGCGGCGTTTCGCCTTGCTGCCAGAGGCACTGAGTGAGGCCAACGGCGAACTAACCCCCACCCTTAAGGTGAAGCGGCGGGTCGTCGCCGAACACTACGCCAAACTGCTGGCGCAAATGGGCAAGGGCTGACTCCCATGCTGCTTACGCCGCCCGCTGCGCTGACTCCCATTCTAACAGCCCTGCAGCGGACAGGGGCGCGGGTCTTGGTGGTAGGAGGTACACCGCGGGATGCCCTGCTCGGTGTGGTCGCCCACGATTGGGATCTGGAAATACACGGATTGGGAGAGGCCCGTTTGGCCGAATGTCTGGAGCCTTTCGGCGCCCATCGGGTAGGTGGTC
>Ga0315298_1000816_pt1 | contig 59751 bp, 39 predicted proteins | sample WHS_1_MG_FD_203077 | JGI IMG/M metagenome (GOLD analysis project Ga0315298, IMG submission 203077) | Extremophilic microbial mat communities from Washburn Hot Springs, YNP, Wyoming, USA - WHS_1_MG | ecosystem: Environmental > Aquatic > Thermal springs > Hot (42-90C) | place: USA: Wyoming... | reverse complement strand
GTGTGCCAACTGGTGGATCAGTGCCAAAAGGCCGGCGATACGCTAGGGGGGGTCGTGGAAGTTCGCGTTGAGGGCGTTCCCTTCGGTTTGGGCTCTCACACGCAGTGGGACCGAAAGCTCGACGGCCTATTGGCCCAGGCCGTCATGTCCATTCAGGCCATTAAAGGGGTAGAGATCGGGTTAGGGTTCGAGGCAGCCCGGCGCCGCGGCTCCGAGGTCCACGATCCCATCCATTACGATCCCGCACAGGCGGAGAAACCCACGCTGGGCTTTGTGCGCCCAACCAACCATGCAGGCGGGTTGGAAGGAGGAATGACCAACGGCCAGCCGATCGTGCTCCGGGCGGCGATGAAGCCCATCAGTACGCTGGCCCGGCCGCTGGAATCGGTGAATCTTCGCACCCGGCAACCCGAAAGTGCTTCTTACGAACGGAGCGACGTATGCGCGGTTGCAGCGGCCAGCGTGATTGTCGAGAATGTGGTGGCTTTTGAAATCGCCCGCGCCGTAGTCGATAAGTTTGGGGGGGACAGCCTGGCCGAACTCAAGGCGCGGTGGGACTTGTTTCACCGGCTGGCCCGCCAGCGCCCTTGCTGGGAATGAATGGCATCCTGTCGCGCCGCCGGCATTCGGCAGGCTCGGCAGGGCGGCGCTGGTCGCTGGTCAGACGCTGGACAGGAAAAAAGGGCTTGAAGGTCGCAAGCACGGACAGTCGCGGAGGAGCACGGATGTTCCGCCTCCATGATCGCACTCGCCGGCACCTGCATTTGGTGCTTTTCGTACTCGTATGCGTGCTGCCCACAGCAGCATTGGTGGGATGGGCGGCTTGGACAGGATCGCCCTGGTATGTGGCCGGCCATGCGGACCGACTGGGCTGGCGGCTGGGGGTACAGGTCGTACTGGCGGGGCTTCGGCACCCGCGGCCGGGCCTGACGGTTTATGAAGGCTTGGAGCTTCGTGATCCGGTCACCGGCCGGCCTATGTTGCGGTGCGCGCAGCTCGAAGCCCGCTGGCAACTGGATGTGGACTTTGCTAAACAGCGCCGGCGATTTCTGGTGCTGAAGACCCCCGGCGTCGAGGTGTTTGCCGGCGAGCGTTCGGAATGGTGGGGATTGTTGGACCGCCTGCTGGGGTGTCGGCTGGGCTGGGCCGACGCCTGTGTGCAGCTCGACGCGGGCGAGGTGGTGCTCGCGGGCGAGCCTGCCTTACCTAAACTGGCGGCCGTGCAGGGGCGCTTCGAGTCATTGGCCCGCGGGACTTGGGCGGGGCTGGCATTTCCCTCAGAGGCTAGCGCGGGCCGGCTGGCTACCGTGTGTTTCAGCCGGGATCGGCAGGCGCCAGCCGCTGGCCTGCATGTCCAAATCGATACCGGCGAGGGCGCGGTTCCGTGCGCCCTGCTGGCGTTGGGGTGGTCCGAACTGGGTGCCTGCGGGCCGCAGGCCCGGTTCGCTGGCACCATCGAGGCGGACCATACCGCCGGGGCGTGGGATGGCCAAGTGGCCGGCCACTTCTCCGCCGTGGACCTTGATGGCTTGATCACCCAGCGGTTTCCCTGGACGCTCCGCGGCAAAGCCCAGGTATTTCTGGACCGGGCCCGCATCCGCCGCAGCCGGCTGCAACAGGCGGCCGGCTGGGTGGTGGTTACGCAGGGGGGCGCAATCAGCCGGACCCTGCTGGAGTCGGCCGCACAGCATCTGGGGATGGCACTGCCAAGCCAGATAAGCGCTGAGCCCCTCCAGCCGTTCGAGCAACTCGGTTTCTGGTTTGCCATCGACGAAGGGCAGCTCCGCATCCAGGGCCGATGCCCGCTGGATCGCGCCGACGGCACGTCAGTCGTCTTGGGCCGGCATGGACCGTTGCTGGTCGCTTCGGAGCCGAAGCCGTTGCCGCTGGCTCAGGTGGCACGGCTGATTGCGTCGACCGGGGGGACGGAGTTGCCGCTATCGGCCGAAACCGCATGGCTGATGGATCGCGTGGCGGTCCTTCCGGAGTCTCAGGCCGTGGCGACCCGCCCTCAGGCCGCCCCGCTGCGCTAAAGTGGCGTCTGCCGCCCCAAGAGCTTCAGGCCCAGGGGCCAGGTGGCCGGCATCGATTGCCAACGCTCCACCTCCGCCAAGCTTGTGGGAGCTAAGGGAACCCCATGCAGCCCTAGTTCGCCCCGCCCAGCTACCCTATGATGACACGCTGGGCAGCGTGGTTCGGGAGATTCCTATGCGTGGTGCGCTACGGCGGCTAGGAGTTTGCCTTTTGGCGTTGGGCTTAGCATCGGGGGCGGGGCCGGCCGAGGCTCAGGTGCGTTTGCGGGCCGAGGCGTTTTCGGGCGAGCCTTTTGGCGTGGGCAAGCTCGAAATCGAGTTGCCTGAAACGCTGTTGCCGGTCCCTCTGGGGGCCGACGGGATCGGATTAGAGGAGGAGGCGGGTCGGGTGTGTTACCCGGCGATCGAGGCGCAGCGACTGCCTCGTCTGGTGCGGGACGCGCTGGCCGGTGCACGCCGGCCGGCCTTGCGGTTACTGGGCGAGGTGATCGACCGTCCTGGTCGGATCAACGTCTTTTTTCTCTTCCGCGGCAAGGAACCTTTGCGCCTTGTGCTGTTGTCGCAACGGCAGGACAGGCTGGTGGTAGTACCGGCAGCCCAAGCGCGGGCCCACCGGCGCTTGCTGGCGGCATGGTGGAAGCAGTACACGGCCAGCCCGCCGTTCTGGCAACAACGCCCCGATTATCCGCCCCTGGTGGAGAACTATTTGCAAGCGATGCTGGCCAGCCGGCTCCAACTGCCGCTGCCGCGCAAACCCGATGCCCAGTCGTGGCTGGACATGCTGGCCGACGAGTTGGGCTTGATGGCCGGCACCGAAGCCGCCCGCTTGGCATATCAGCGCCAGCGGCTGGGGGGCGCAAAGATTCCCCTCCAGTCGGCCACGCTCCCTTTGCCCGCCCCGATGGACCCTGGCCACAGTGCTGTGCCGCCCCTGCCCGGCGAGATTGAGATCGAGCCGCTGGCCCGGCGGGTACCCGAAGAATGTTTCTACGTCCGCTTCGGCAGTTTCGCCAACTTCCTTTGGTTTCAGGATACCTTGGCCCGGTGGGGCGGCGACTTGCAGAATCTGGTTGCCCGCCGCGGCCTGGACACCGGCGCCCGGGCACGATTCGAGGAGCAATTGGGACTGCAAACCACTGCCTTGGCCCGGCTGCTGGGAGGCGTGGTGGTGGCCGATGTGGCCATTATCGGCACCGACTTATTCGTCCAAGAAGGGGGGGCCTTTGGGATCCTCTTCCAGGCCAAACAGCCCGCCGTGCTGGCCAACGACCTGGCGCAGCAGAGGCGCCAGCGTCTGCGGCCCGGCTCCGGCACAAGCGAAGAGCACCACTTGATCGCCGGGCGCGAGGTATCGCTGTTGACCTCGTCCGATGGCCGGCTTCGTTCGTTCTACGTGGCCGATGGCGATTTCCATTTCGTCACCACCTCGCGCTGGCTGGCGCGGCGCTTCCTGGAGGTACGGCTAGGAAAAGGCAGTTTGGGCGACTCGGCGGAATTCCGCTATGCGCGGTCGCTGTTGCCCCTGGCCCGCCAAGACGCGGTGTTCGTGTATCTCTCGAGCGGGTTCTTCCGCAACCTGACGTCACCCCGCTATCGGATCGAGATGATCCGCCGGCTGCACGCCACCGCCGACATCGAGCTGGCCCAACTGGCCGTGCGCGCCGCGGCCGCCGAGGGCAACCCCGCCCGCAGTCTCGAAAGCCTGGCAGCCGCCGGCTTCCTTCCGTCCGATTTCGGGCGCCGGGCGGACGGCAGCCGGACCGTATTAGAAGACAGTGGCCAGGCGCGGGACACGGTGCGTGGCCGAAGGGGGTATTTCGTCCCCGTTCCCGACATGGACGTGTCGGCCGTTACTCCTCAGGAAGCCGAGGCCTATGCCCGTTTCGCCCGTTTCAGCCGCGAGCACTGGCAGCGAATCGACCCGATTATGGTGGGCATCCAGCGGCGGGAGCTAGCCAGCTCGCGCGAGCGGATTACTATCGACCTCCGCATGAGCCCTTTTGCACGGGAGAATTACGAGCGGCTGATGGAGTTGCTAGGCCCTCCGGCCGACAAACATCTGGCCCCGGTACCGGGCGACTCGATCGCGGCCGAGGCGGTGCTCCGCAAAGGCCGGCTGTTCGGCGGGCTTCAGTTCGTGGCCCCGGTTTGGGAGCCGCCGCGAGGACCCATCTCGCTCCTCGAACGCCTGCGCCAGATCGTTGTCGGCTACGTGGGCACGACGGGCGAGTTAGGATGGCTGGAACGATTGAATCGATATCTGGAAAAGGCCCCGCCCGATGCCGCGGGCTATGCTCAGGGCCGTTTCGGCTTGTGGCGCCGGGAGACCGCCGAGTTCACCGTCTTCTCGTTTCATCGCGACGTGTTGGAAGAAGTGACCAGCCAGTTGCGCTGGATCGAGGCCCCCCGACCTGCCCAAGTGTGGATTCGCGCCGCCGATTTGTCCAACGCCCGGCTGACTCCCTTTCTCAACGCCTGGGGCTACCAGCGGACGCGGGATACCTCGCTGGGCAATCTCCGCCTGTTGCACCAGGTAAGTCAGCAGCTTCGGGTGCCCGGCCAGCAGGCGCAGGCTGCAGCGGAATCGCTCCTGGGCGCCCGGCTGGTGGACCCGCTGGGCGGGCAATACGTGTTCCGCAGCCCGCCTAACCGGCCCCCTTACTGGACGACCACCGCCCTGGAGAACTCGCCCGATGGGGGAAGCCGTCCGCCTGCCGGGTATCGCGCCCCGCCGCTGGACTGGTTCCGCGGCCTGAGTCTCGACGCCACGCTCGAACCGGCCGGCTTCCGGGCCCACGTGGAGCTGGAAATGGAGATAGCCTCCAAGTAGAAATTGGAGCCATAGGCAGGCGGGCGCCCAGGTTGGTCTCCCCTCGTGCCGCAACCTGTAAGCGCTTCGCGTGGCCAGGCCGCAGGATGGCCTTGGAAGGCCAGGCTCGGTCATGCCCGACCACGGGCGTGGCGGGCGCAGCTCGTCAGCCGGGCCTGACCGCATGCCATTGGGGCCGCATTGCCGGGTCGCTTGCGGCGGGTCGCTCCGGCAACTAGAATGGGCAGGTGCCGAGGCGGAAGAGTTCTGCCAAGAAGCGGTCGAGCGAAAGGGAAGAGGCTCACAGCTCTGCTGCCCGCCGGCAGCGCATGGCAGGGTGCCTGCCGCGTGGCCACGGGGTGGTCTTCACGTGTACCTGGGGTGGATGCCTCAAATGCGAGGGCGCGCCAATGCGTTCGGAATGGCTCTCCAGTTGGTTGGGGACCTGGCCCAAGGATCTGCCGCGGCTGTATCCTCAGCTTGACGATCGGCTGCTGAGTTGTTTTTTGAGCGATGCCGAATATCGGGCGATCCTCAAAATGCCGATTGCCGCCGTGCTGCCTTTGTATTCGGTGGACAGTTCGGATCGCGATAAAGCGTTTGGGGCGGCCCTGGCGCGACTGTTGACCCGCGATCTGATGCTCTTGGAGAGCGTCAGTTTCCACGGGCCGGAAGATGCCCCCACCCTGGCCTTCGAGGAAGCCGCCGAACAGTATCCGCGCCAGCCGCGCCGCGTTACATGGATCAGTGGCATCGCGCATATCGAAGAGGGGCTGTGCAAGGTGGATTTCCGCATCTTCGCGCCGGGCAAGCCCGTGCAGCAAACGGAAGTGCGGGGATCGATGTTCAAGGAGTTCGTGGCCGAGTGCGCCCTGGCCATTAGCGAGGCCTTGGGCGTGACCATCCCCGAATCCCTGGGAGAAAAGTGGAGTGTGGGGCGACCGGCTAATGTGGTCAATCTCCTGCGGTTCGGGAAGATTCTGACTTCTGAGCTGCCGGCCAAGGAGCGTTCGTACCAGGCCAAGCAGCTTTGGACCGAAGACATGGACTTTTCCATCGTGCTTCAGGCCCTGGTGGAGCAGGAAGCCAATTACCGCGTGATGCTTTTGGAGGGGTATCGCCGCGACCCGTACAACGTGGCCCTGCTGTGCCAGTTGTTCAATGCGGTGCGTGAGACCAACGGGCACGAGCCCTACGCTGTGCAGTTCGCCCGCAAGGCGCTGGAGTTGTCGCCGGGATGCGGCCGGGCGCACCTTTACATGCCCGAGGCCGCCCATCCCGAGGCCAGCCTGTTGCGCCATTCGGAACTGGCCCATTACCTGCTGCCGGGCAACATGGATGCTGTGCTCAGCTACTTGGCGGCCATGTGCCGTGCCAGTCGCTCTCCCCGGGAACTGACCGAGCTGGTCCGCGAGGCCATCAACCGCAACCCTTACGATCCGGAGAATTATCACCGGGTGATCGAAGTGTTCGTGGCCATGAAGCAACCACGCTATGCCTTGCACGTGGCCAAGGGGTTGCAGCAATTGTTCGAGCCGGAGATGCACCCGCGGACCCGGCAGTGCCTGGAGCAGGACCCGCGCCGCCGCCACCTGCTCCAGGCGGGCGACTACGACCCGGCCCGCGAGGTGCGACTCCTGATGCGGCGATTACGCGAATCGATTACCGGCGCCGGGGCCCTGGGAAGCTGAACCCGGCCGGGGAGACGTTTCACCGCACTAGTTCTAACGTGGCCCACAGGCTGGGGTCTTCCTGAAACGGCAGCGACGGATCGGCGCTGAGGGTCTGCACGCCCAACTCGCGGTCGTACACCGCATAGGTGAAGCCCAGCCGGGGGTGTTCCTCGGGGTCGAAGCCGGTCAGGCAGGTCGCGGGGATAAAGGCATCGAGCTGATAGCCGCTGGGTGCTGGTTTGGCACGGACGCCGAGCTGCTCGGAGCGTACCGGCCGAGGGTCCTCCCGCGCACGGTGAATAGGTACCCATTGGGCCAAAGGGCTGCACCGTAACACCCCGAAGCTCCCGGGCAGAAAGAGAAAACTGTGGCAAAACCGCGTGGCCCGGTGGACCGTGTGCACGTCGCGGGTATCGATCCAGAGCTGCAAGCCGTCGCTGTCTTCCGGGCGGGTCTCGCGGCACCAGGGATCCTGGCGCTTGCCGTGAACTAGAAGCGTGCAAGCCAGCCCCGCTTCGCTCCAGGCCATGCGGAGGTCGGCAAACGGCCGGGCGCCTTCCAATTCGCTCAGGTCTGGCAGCCGATAGCCTTCGTCCAGGCCGGCCCCCTCGGCAGTCCACAGAGGGCTCCGATAGCGGCACGGCAGGGCGAAATGGAACAAAAACCGTTTGGGTAAAAGGGGTTGAGACATAGGGCGCCTTGGTGAGGTCCAGGTCAATAGGGCCGCCGGACTCCCCCTTTCCGCTTGAGGCCGAACCCTTTGAGATACAAATCCCGGGCGTCCACGCGCCCATCGGTGCGAAGATAGAAAATCCCGAGTTCCATGAGCAGTTGCAGCAGTCCCCGGCCCGACGTCTCTGGAGGTTTTTCGGCGCTGTTCTCCCACTCTATGGTCGATAGCAGTACTTCGAGTTCCCTGCGATCCAGTGGGACCTGAGGATGCGCCTCGGCGAGCGATTGTCGCACTCTCCGCATCCAAGGGAACTCCTCGTCCTCGATCTCCTGCACTCGACTCTCGGAGACGTCATCGAGAGCACCCCGGAGGGAGGTGTGATGAATCAAGCGCGGAAGTTCCGCGCGTGGGGCGCTGAGTTCAATTCCGGCGGCCGCCTCGAAAAGGCGTACGATGGACCGCGGCAGGACGTGCCCGTTGCCGTCCTGTAGATGGTTCGGAATCCAGGTGAAGGACTGTCCCTTATTGGGGTTGGCCCCCATATATTTCCCGCACATTCGTTCCACGAAGGGGCGATACTCGGCCTCGTTCCTAGCCGCTGGGTTCCAGCCGAGTTTGCCGGCGTCTTCGCCGGGCGGAAGGCATTTGCCGAAATAATCGAGGAATGCTCTGTTGGTATTGACGATTCGTTTCAAAAGCAAAGCGTACAGATTGCGGACCGTCCAAAGGAGTTCCACACGTTGGGCGGCCAACTTGGAGACATCCGGCCCGAACAGCGCGACGCGGTCGTAAAGGTCGCGCCGCAGGAAGAGCTTTGGCCGGATGTGTTTCCATCGTCGAACGTAGCTTGACCAAAACTGTATCAATCCGCGAAGGATCGTACGAAGCTGGTTCCAGTCGCCGGCGCTGACCCGATCCAATTCGTCGTACGTTAGAAAAATCCAGCGGCCCGTTTCCGCCAGTTCCTTGTCTAACGCATCGAGGGCCGCAAAACATTCTTCCAGTCGCGAGGCAATCGCCTGATAAAGGTTCTGCAAACGTGCCAACTGTCCTTCCAGAACGGGCCGCAGATCGTTTGAAAGCCGTTCCCCGAATCCGGGCTGGCCGCGCAAAAGGCACCGGAGCAAGAGCCCCAGCCAGATCAACTGAAGGTCGCCAGGTTGTCGGCCGAGAGCGAATTGGCGAAACACCAACTCGGCTGGGAACTCGGTGCCACGGGTCGAATAAGCCACCAGCCATCGGCTTCGGCCGATGTCGGGCATCTGCACGCCGGTAGCGAGGGACTGGATGGCCTCCAGACCAGCGGGAAACTGGATCGCGCGAAAAAGCTCGGTCTTTCCTGCGCCGCGATCTCCGATGACCAACACGATTTCAGGGTCCAAGACTCGCGCGTGTTCTTTCAGCGGTAGAAAACGGGCGAGGAATGTGCTTTCGTCTTCGGGTTCGGATTCCGCGCGTCCCGCACTTCCCATTTGATTCATCGATCTGAGCAGTTCGTCGGCGTCTTGCCGCGTTAATCGCTTCATTCCAAAGACCTCCCAACCCGCTCCAACAGAGTGATGGTCAGCGCGCGGTATTCCCCTTCGCAGAGGAAATTCGCTACTTCCCGCAGTTCGCGGTACCCCGCGATACGCTGATCCCAGGTGAGAACCGCAGGGTAGTGAGGCGCCGCCGGATCTTCGGGATCGGGCAGCGGCCACTCGCCCTCTTCGGAGTCGGCCGGGTCATAATAGAGATCGCGAAACAGGTCGAAGGACCGCTCGCGGAACGCGCGAATCTGGTCCAGACGCCCCGGCTCCAAAGGGGGCGCGTGGGCGTGGACTATCGTGCAGTCCCGCTGGGTTTTTCCTTCCAAGAGCATTTGCTTCCCTAAACGGGAGATGGCGAAGCGCAGCCCCTGCCAACTCTGTTCGGAATGCAAGCCCATCAAAACCTGCTGATGGGCCAGGCCGCAAAGCGACAACCCCCCAAGGTCATGCAGTCCGGCGCGCGAATCCACAAGGACAATGTGGGGGTCCACCTGCCTGCACAAATCTTGGAGCAACGCGTGCAACGGCGATGGCATAGAGGCCTCTGGCGTCGCGCTATGATAAAGGACCTCGTAGTTCACGCGGGCTAATTTTTCCAGATACCAATCGTCCAGTGCGCCCGCCGGGACGACATGAATTGGCTCTCCCGTATCGCCGATTACCTTCGGGTCGTCGCAGACGTGGTAGTACTCGGCGAGGTTCATCCCATACTTGGAGACGACGGGGTATTCCAGTACGAAATCGACAACACCCCAGGGCGCGACTGCGCGATTGTCGGGCGAGGCCAGGGTGCCCGCTCCCGGCGCTTCCAGGTCGAAGTCCACGATGAGACACCGGAGTCCGGCTCGAGCGGCGTTCACCGCCACAGCCAGCAGCGCGGTCGTCCGGCCGACACCCCCCTTGAACGAATAGAAAGACAGGATCGGCGGCGCTTCGCCCTCCAGGGGCCACGGCGGCTCATAAGGGCGTGACAGCCATGCGTCCTTCGAAAGGCGTCGATCGAGCACGAACGTCCGGTCTTGGCCCGGGGGTTCCGACCGCGCCTCTTTCCACACCTCTTCGTACAGCGCTCGCTCCGAAGGGGGCATGTTCTCCTGCTCGATCCACAGCTCGTCGGTCCAGAATCCCTCTCCTGCGGCTTGCAGCTTGGCTTTGATGCGCTGCCGCCCCTCCTCATTGGCCCCTGCCGAGGTTGGCCTCAGCACTAGGCGGATTCTCCCTTGAAGATCGATTATTAGGCAGGCGCGCTGAAAAAGATGTGCTATTTCCAGGCTCCGGAGGGCCTCCAGACAGCCCAGACGTGCTTCCACGAAATGTTTCATACGGCCACCCTTGTCCCGTCCAGCACGAATCGCACAACGATAGCGCGGTACACTTGATCTGCACCCGCCCACCAGCGCTCGGCCTCCTGAGGGGCGATGGTTCCCTTTTTCTGATACCGCAGAGCGGGGTGCCACCGGCCGCACACATCGTTTACAGCGGGCGAAGAAGGCACAGGGTATCGCCGCAGCGAAGGGCTGAGCTGGCAAGCCAGCCGCAAACCTGGCCCAACAAGCCGCGATAAGTCGTGGCCGTACTGTTTGGCTCGGCGTCCTCCCAACTGCACGGCCAGTTTCAACGCACACTCGACGACATATCCAGATAGATAGGCCGAATTATCGAAGCGGTGGCTATCGAGCAAAAGCCGGGCATCATCGAGGTGCTTGCCGGCTGCCGAGCAGTAATCGTCACCCATGCGTCACTCGCTCCCGAACCTTCAGCGCGCTCTGCTGTCCGCTATTCCTGCATGGAAACCGGGATATAGTGAGTTATAGTAACGCGCCATGGATTGCGCGGTAAGCGGACATCCAGCCGTTTCTGCCCGTCACGTTCCGTGTGATACTGCGGCGAGGTGGGTTTGCAGGAAGGTGCGCAGGTCGCCGCGGGCCAGATCCTCTGGCGAGCGGAACTTCAGGCGGATCATGTCCAGGTCGTCGCGAAGCCGCGCGACCTGGGGTTCGTGCCCCAAATCCGCCACCTCTCCCAAGGGGAATCTTCCGGGCGGGCCGTAGAGCAGCAAATGAACCGCCTCCGGCTTTTTGGTCAGCAGGGAGGCCCAGGGGTGGGCCAGGCCGGGCAGGTGGATGGGCACGCTGGTCTTATTTTCCCATTCGAAGGAGCAATCCGGCGCCACGGCCTCCATTAGGGCACAGAGCGATTCCAACACCGCCACCGGCCATTGCGGGCAGCCGCTGGCGAATCCTTTGCGAAGGAAATGCCATTTACGGCCCAGCACTTTCCAGGGCATGAGGTCCTGGGGTTTTTCGCGGGCCTGCTGGGCGAAACGGCCGAAGCCCTCGATGGCCCGATCCAAGAAGCTCCAGAACTCCGGCCGGTCGATTTCGGCCAGGCTATAGACGCGCATCTCGATTTCCTGCCACGGGCCCCGCAGGTTGCGGACCCGTACCCGGGGTTCGGTGCCGTAGAGGGGCAGTTCGGGCATGTCGTTGAGGGGTTTCAAGTCGAGCTGGCGCACGAGTTCCTCGCCGCGGAAAGTGTGGCGCGCGGTGCGGAACTTCATCTTCAGCAGCCATTCTTCGCCGGTGAGGGCATGGAAGAACCAGCCCTGCGACTTCCGCCTTCCGCAGATTTCGACCACGCTGCGCTGGCCCCAGTCGGTTTCGCTGAACAGGTCGGACCGCTGGATGTAATCCACCACTTTGGCCAGAATGCGTCCGTCCCAGCGGCAGGGCTTGCCGTTGCGCCCTACGCGGTCCTGGGTGTGCCAGCGCCGGCCATCGACCTCCCAGGGCATAGGCGCTTGTCGGCCGAGTTCGTGGATTTCCAGATCGCCGGGCCGGTGGACTTCGGCGGCGGGATCGTAGCGGCGGCGTGGGGCGTAGGGTCCGGCGGCCAGGACGGGGGCCAAGGCTTCGCCGGTATAAGACCGCCGGGGCAAACTCGGCGGCACTTCGTCAGGGGCCAAGCCGGGCAGGAGGGCGTCGGGTTTCGCCGTGGCTGCCAATACGACATCTTCGGGCGTTCCTTCGGCCACCAGAAAGCCGCCCTGGTCGCCGGCCTCCGGGCCGAGGTCAATCACCCAGTCGGCGTTCTTGATCACGTCGAGGTTGTGCTCGATGACCACTACCGTGTTGCCGAGGTCCACCAGGCGGTGCAGCACGTCGAGCAATTTGGACAAATCCTCAAAGTGCAGGCCGGTGGTGGGCTCGTCGAGCAGGTAGAGGGTTCGGCCGGTATCGGGGCGGGCCAGTTCGGCAGCCAGCTTCACCCGCTGGGCCTCGCCGCCCGAAAGGGTGGGGGCCGCCTGGCCCAGCTTCAAGTAATCCAGTCCCACATCGCACAGCGTCTGGAGGATGCGGCGGATTTTGGGGATGTTTTCGAACAGGCGCACGGCCTGGCCGCACGACATTTCCAGCACGTCGGCGATGGACTGGCCATGGTAGGTTACGCGAAGCGTTTCGGCATCATAGCGCCGACCCTGGCAGGCATCGCACGGCACCCAGACGTCGGGCAGGAAATGCATTTCGATGCGGAGCTGGCCGTTGCCCTCGCATTTTTCGCACCGTCCGCCGGGGACGTTGAAGCTGAACCGCCGGGCCGAATAGCCTCGCAGCTTGGCCTCGGGGAGTTGCGCAAAAAGCTCGCGGATGAGGTCGAATACGCCGGTAAAGGTGGCCGGGTTGGAGGTGGGCGTCTGGCCCAGCGGCTGCTGATCGACCCGAATTACCTTGTTGATGTGTTCGATACCGCGGATTTCGTCGTGGGCACCGGGCATTTCTTTGGCCCGGTGCAGGCGCCGGGCCAGGGCGGCATAGAGCACGTCTTCGGCCAGCGAACTCTTGCCGCTGCCGCTGACTCCGGTGATCACCGTCAGGGTGCCCAGCGGGATCCGCACGTGGAGGTTTTTGAGGTTGTGATGCCGCGCGCCGACGACCTCCAGCCAGCCGCCTCCCGGGGGCGTGCGAGATTGCGGCCCCAGGCGGACCGACCGGCCGACATGGCGCTTGGCCAGAGATTTGGACGCCGGTTCAGCGGCCAAGTGCGGAGGCATGCGGCGGTTGCTGGGAACAGCAATGGCCTTTCGGCCTGCCAGATACGGCCCGGTTACCGAATCGGCTGATTGGGCGACCTCGGCCGGGGTGCCCCGGGCGACGATCTGGCCCCCGTTCTGCCCGGCGCCTGGCCCGAAGTCCAGCAGGTGGTCGGCATGCTGCACCACCTCGCGGTCGTGTTCGACCAGAAGCAGGGTATTGCCCAGGTCGCGGAGCTTGCGCAGGGCATCCAACAGGCGGCGGTTATCGCGGGGATGCAGCCCGATTGTGGGCTCATCCAGGACGTACAGCACTCCGCACAGGCCGCTGCCCACCTGAGCCGCCAGCCGAATCCGCTGGGCTTCCCCGCCGGAGAGGGTGGGGGCCGGCCGGGCCAGCGTCAGATATTCCAGCCCCACATCCACCAGGAACTGCAATCGGTTGGTGATTTCGCGGACCAGTTCGCCGGCGATCTTCTGCTGCGTGGGAGTGAGCTGCCACTGACGGAAGAACTCCAGGGTGCGACTCAAGGGCCAGCGGCATATTTCGTCGATCGTGCATCCCAAAAGCTGCACGGCCGCGGCATCGTCCCGGAGCCGGCTGCCCGAACATACCGTGCATTCCACCTCGTCCACGAAGTTCTCCAGCCGGGCCCGGAGCGTGGGGGAAATGCGGCTAGCGGCCTCCAGCGCGGGATACAGCCCCTTATATTGAAAGCGCAGCACCGGCCGGGGCCGAAGGCCGGCGGAGCGGCCATCGCCGGTCGTCTCGGTGGGCACCTCGAACCACTGCTCGCCCGTGCCGTGAAGGATCAGCCGGCGATGCCGAGCCGCAAGCTGCTCGAAGGGCACATCGGCTGGAACCCCCGTGGCACGGCACCACACCTCCAGCATGCGGCGGAAGAGGCGTCCGCTGGGGTCCGGCCACAACGCTATCGCCCCTTGCGCCAAAGTGCGTTTGGGGTCGCTCAATAGAGCCAGCGGGTTGGTGCCCCGTTGAATCCCCAGGCCCTCGCAGGCGGGGCACCAGCCCAAAGGACTGTTAAACGAGAAATGGTGGGGAGCCAAAGGCTCGAAGCTCCGGCCGCAGCGGTCGCAGGCGTAGTGCTGGCTGTGGGTTTCGACGGGCCATTGGGGTTCCGGCCGGTCCTCGCACACCTGCGCCACCCGCAGCACGCCGCGCCCCATCGCTAAAGCGTTCTCGACGCTGCCGGCGATCCGCGAGCGGGCATCCGGCCGGACCGTTACCCGGTCAATCACCACCTCGACCGTATGTCGGCGCCGGCGGTCCACGGCCGGCGGCTGGTCGATTGGATACGTCTGGCCATCGACCCGGACCCGGGCGTAACCCCCGCTCCGCAGGTCTTCCCAGAGGGCCTCGTATTTCTCCCCGACCGCCACCTCCAGGGGCGCCAAGAGGTACAGGCGGGTGCCCTCGGGCAGGGCCATGATCTTGGCAATCACTTCGTCGGCCGATTGCGTTCCTACCGGCACATTGCATGTGGGGCAGTAAAGCTGGCCCAACCGTGCCATGAGCACCCGCAGGTAGTCGTAGATCTCGGTGATCGTGCCTACGGTGGAGCGCGGGGTGTTGCCCAGGTGCTTTTGTTCGATGGCGATGGCAGGCGACAGCCCCTCGATATGGTCCAGGCGGGGCTTCTGCATCTGCCCCACAAACTGCCGCGCGTACGCGCTGAGGCTTTCCACATAGCGGCGCTGGCCTTCGGCATAGATGGTATCCATGGCCAGCGAACTCTTGCCGGAGCCGCTGGGTCCGCAGCACACCGTCATCCGATCGCGAGGGATTTCGACATCGATGCCCCGAAGGTTGTGCTGCCGCGCACCGCGGACCACGATAGCCCCGCAGCCGTTGGCCGACGGCACGTTGGCGTGGGCGGCGCGCCGTGCAAGCCGGCCATTGGAAACCGGCGTGCCTTCCAACACCGGGCGCAAGGCCCGGCCGGTGTGCGACGCGTCTACTTGTGCCACCTCCTCGGGCGTGCCTGCGGCCACCAAGTAGCCTCCGGCGTCGCCCCCTTCCGGCCCCAGGTCGATGATCCAATCGGCGGTCTTCACCACTTCGAGGTTGTGTTCCACCACCACCACGGTGTTGCCCGCATCCACAAAGGTGTGCAGTACCCGGAGCAGCAGCTCGATATCAGCAAAATGCAGCCCAGTGGTGGGTTCATCGAGGATGTACAGCGTTCGGCCCGTGCTGCGCTTGACCAGCTCGCGGGCCAGTTTGATCCGTTGCGCTTCGCCGCCCGAGAGGGTGGGCGAGGGCTGCCCCAGTTTAAGGTAATCCAGCCCCACGTCGTGCAGCGTCTGGAGCTTGTGCCGGATGGCCGGGATGTTCTCGAAGTGCGCAAGCGCCTCCTGCACGTCCATCTCCAGCACTTGGGCGATGGACTTGCCTTTGTAGCGCACCTGGAGAGTTTCGCGGTTGAAACGCGAGCCGCCGCAGACCGGGCAGGTGACCCAGATATCGGCCAGGAAATCCATCTCCAGCCGGGTGGAACCGTTGCCCTCGCACGCCTCGCACCGGCCACCCGACACGTTGAAGCTGAACCGCCCGGGGGCATAGCCGCGGGCCCGCGACTCGGGCAACTGGGCGTACAAACTGCGGATATCGTCGAACAGCTTGATATAGGTGGCCGGGTTCGACCGCGGCGTGCGCCCGATGGGCGACTGGTCGATGGCGATCATCCGGTCCAGGTGTTCCAGGCCTTCGATGCGGTCATAGGCGCCGGGCGAGCCCAGCCCGCCATTCAAATCCCGCCGCAACGCCTCGGTGAGGATGTCGGTAACCAGCGAACTCTTGCCGGACCCGGACACGCCGGTAACGCACACCAGCAAACCCAGCGGAATCGCGATATCGAGGTTCTTGAGATTGTTGTGCCGGGCACCGCGGACCACCAGGTATTTGCCGCTGGGCGGGCGACGTCGCTTTGGGATGGGGATTTTTCGCTTGCCGGCCAGGTACTGGCCCGTAAGGCTGGCGGGGTTGCGTACGATCTGTCGCACGGGGCCGGCGGCTACCACCTGCCCGCCGCGGATGCCGGGACCGGGCCCGAAATCGACCAGGCAGTCGGCCGCCCGCATCGTCTCCTCGTCGTGCTCGACGACGATTACGGTGTTGCCCTGATCGCGCAGCCGAGCCAGGGTGTCCAGCAGTCGGGCATTGTCGCGCGGGTGCAGCCCTATGGATGGCTCGTCCAGGATGTACAGCACGCCGACCAGGCCGGAGCCAATCTGGCCGGCCAGCCGGATCCGCTGCATCTCGCCCCCGGACAACGTGGGCGCCGCCCGGTCCAGCGTCAGATAGTCCAGACCCACGTTCTTGAGGAAGCTCAACCGGCCCAGCACCTCCTTAAGAACCTCGGCGGCAATCGCTTGGCCCGTGGGGTCCAGATCCAAGTGGCGGAAGAACTCCTGGGCCTGGGCCACGCTCAGGGCGCATACCTCCGGGAGGTTCCGTGAGGGTTTATCGGCGAATTGGGGGGCGCGCGTGGCCAGGGTCACCGCCCGGGCCCGCGGGTTCAATCGCGCACCGCCGCACGCCGCACAAGGCGTCACCCGCATGTACTTTTCCAATGCCGCGCGCTGAATCCGGCTGTGGGAGTTGCGGTATTGCGAAAGGAGTGAAGGAATGATCCCTTCGAACTTCCCGCCCCATTTATAGCCCGCAGGCCCCGATCGCCACGTAAACGTGATGTGCTGGTCCCCCGTGCCGTACAACAGGGCGTTTTGCACCCGGGGGTCCAATTCTTCCCAGGCGGTCTCCAATACCGAACCGGCAGGCAGGGAGTACTGTCGTTCGAGGAACTCGGCCACCCCGCGATAGATGTGCCGCCGCCACCGCCCTATCTCGCGCCACTTGCCCACTAGCTCGATGCACCCCTGCTGGAACGACCGGCTGGGGTCGGGAATCAATAGCGCCGGATCGAAGGTGTAGATTTCGCCCAGCCCCGTGCAGTCGGGGCACATGCCCTGCGGGCTGTTGAAACTGAAAAGCTGGGGCTCGGGAGGCTCGAATCCGATCTGGCAGTGCGTGCAGGCATATCGGGCCGACAGATGGATGTCGCGGTAGCGGGTCCCTGGGGCGGCACCAGCGGGTGGGCCTTCTCCGGAAAAGCCCGCCCCGGACGCCGGTGGCCCAACGGCCTGCTGGTTCGGGTGGGCTGGCCGACCCAAAGGTTCGCCGCCATCGGGCTCGGGCACGCGGGCTGCCCCCTCTTGGCCCTCTTCCACGGCGACAATCAGGTGGCCATCGCCCACCTTGAAGGCCAGTTCCACGGCGTCGGCCAGGCGAGAGCGGATCGCCGGCCCGGCCACCAGCCGGTCGATCACCACCTCGATAGTGTGCCGCAAGCGCCGGTTCAGTCGCAGATCGTCCTGCAGCGCTACGACGGTTCCGTCTACTCGCGCCCGTACAAACCCCTGCTTCAGCAGGTCGGCAAACAGGTCTTTGTACTCGCCTTTCTGCTGGCGGACTTTCGGGGCCAGGACCAAAAACCGCGTGCCGGCCGGCAATTGCAACACCCGCGCCACGATCTCTTGCCGGGTTTGAGACGTAATGGGCCGGCCGCACTGCGGACAATGCCCCTTGCCCACTCGGGCGTACAGCACCCGCAGGTAGTCGTAGATCTCGGTGATGGTGCCTACCGTCGAGCGGGGATTCTGCCCCGCCGTCTTCTGCGAGATGGAGATCGACGGGCTCAGGCCATCGATCCGATCGACATCGGGCTTGGGCATCTGCCCCAGGAACTGCCGGGCAAAAGTGGAAAGGCTCTCCACGTAGCGCCGCTGGCCCTCGGCATACAGTGTGTCGAAGGCCAAAGAACTCTTTCCTGAACCGCTGACCCCTGTGAAGCAGATCAGTTGATTGCGGGGGAGCACGAGGTCCACGTCCCGCAGGTTGTGCTCCCGAGCCCCCCGAACAACGATTTCACTGGCAGCCATAAGGCAGGACAAGGATCCATCTGAAGACCACGAAATCACCCATTTTAGGGCACGGGCGTTCAGTAGGACAAGCTGAGTAGGTCCGCGAGAAGGGGGAGCGGGGGAGCTCTAACCCCGGTCCCTAACGCTCTGGCATCAAAGCCGCGGCCTCGTCCGCCCCCAAGAGAGGGGCTGCGCTGATACAAGCCGGCCCCGTCGATTTCTTTGATCCTCCCCCGGGGTGGCCGAATTCGCAACGTTGATGTAACTTGGGGTAGTGGCTATTAACACCGCCAGCACCAGCCCCTGCCGAGGAGGCTAAAACGGTTTGGACAGTGCAGGTGAGCCGCAAAAAGCAAAAAGGGGGTCTGACGATGGTATCGCGCCGGGCAGTACTCTGCGTCGGTATCGGCCTTTTGGTGAGCGCCTGGGCGCAACCTGCGTTGGCCAATAGCATATCGCCATTGGCAGGGCTCTGGCCCGGGATGTATGTCGCCGGTCCTCTCTTTGGCTTGCCTGCCACACTGTTGGCGGCTTTCCTCGAACGGCCATTCGTTACTCGTGCGGGCGTGCGCTGTCACGCTCTAGCGTTTTCTATCCGAGCAAACCTCATGAGTTGGCTGATTGGGGCGGTGTTCGTCCTCTGGGCCTTTGGAATCGCTTTGGAATTGCTCTTGCTACTATATTTTTTCGCAGCGATCCCTCTTTCCATTTGGATCGAAGGGGCATACCTGCGAATCGTGGCCAATACACAAGGCAGCCGGCTCCGTTACCGGTGGATTATTGCAGGGAACATCCTCAGCGCACTCCTGTTGGTCGGCATTGCCGAAGTCGCGGGGGAGTGGGGCCAGCGGAACCCATTGCTGGCTTGGCGTCTCTTAAGGTATGCCGAGACACTTCACGTCATCTTAGGAGTACTTAGCTTGGTGATCGTGATCTATGGCTTGTGGCCACGGCATCGTGCGGGGCCAATTCCGGATACATCACCACAAGCGGCAGAGCAAACTGGCGTAGAAATCCAACCCGAAGTCGGCACGCCGGCGCGCGTGTGAAAGTCAACGTGACTGAAGTCCTGGCAGGCCCTCCCAAATCCAATTTCCAGTTGTTGCGTTACCCGGGGCGGGCGAGCGTAAGTGCGAACCTCGACCAAGCGCAGTGCGCGCTTATCCCTCACCGAATGGATAAGCACCGACGCGTGGTTCTGAACCACAGGGGCGCTTGATTGCAAGTGTCAATGCGCAGCCCGCGGAAACTTCGCTCTGAGCCGCGGGGACCGTGTGGGTCTCTACGGCTGGGGCTTGAGCGAAGCCAGGGCCTGCCGGGCCGCCGCATGTTGGGGGTCCATGGCCAGCACGACGGTAAACCACGCCTCGGCCAGGTCGGGACGCCCCAGGCGCTGGGCCGTCACGCCCAACTGGTAGCGGACCTCCAAATCGTCGGGCCGGGCGATCGCCTCTTGGTGCAGGTCGGCAAAGCGGGTGATCAAGTCGCGGTATTCCTTGGTGGCTTGGGCCTCGCGCTGGGCGTCTTCGGAGCGACCGGCCCGCTGGTAAGCCTGCGTCAGCTTGTACCGGACTCGATAGGCCGTGGGATGGTACCTGCGGGCCTCTTCCAAGGTACGGATGGCCCCCGAAGTGTCGCCAGCATCCAGTTGCAGGCTGCCTTTCAGCAGCAACGCATCCAGGTCGCGGGGCGCAAGGCGGAGCGCTTCGTCCACCAGCCGGCTGGCCTCGGCGCGGTCGCCTTGCCCGTAGCGGCATTCGGCTTCGATGGATACTCGCCGGCCGGACCGGCCGCATTGCTGGATCTCCAAAAGCGCTTCGTCGAAATGCCGGAGTTTGACCAGGCATTCGGCCAGTTCCAGACGGATGGCTTCCGCGTCGGGTTGATGAGCATTGCGGGCCAGCGACTGCCGATAGTCCTCCACCGCTCGCTGATAGAGTTCGTAATCCTTATGGATCAGCCCCAAAAGGCGGTGGGGACGGGGATCGGTGGGCACGGCCTCGGCCACGGCCAGCAGGTGTTGTTCCGCCAAGGTCATGGCTCCCAGGTCGCAATAGAGCATGGCCAGATAGCGCCGGGCGTGAAGCTGCTGAGGGTCGATCGCCAGGGCCTGGTTCAGAATGCGCTCGGCGTCGCGGAACTGCCGCAGGCGATACAAGGCCTCGCCCGACAGCGCGTAGGCCTGGCCCGCCAGCTCGGGATGATCCTTGGCGTAACCGAACTCCTGAATGGCCTCGATCAGGCGGCCGGTGCGCAGGGCCACCATCCCTTCCAGAAGGTGGACGTGCGGCTCGAATTCCGGGAGGCCGCGGAGTCCATCGGCCGCCACCACCACCGGGTCGAGTTCTCCGGCCTCGAACGCCTCCAGGCCCCACTGGACCAGCCGCCGGGGAGCCCGCGACTCGACGAGCCAGTGATGGATCATCGCAGCAGCGGCCATCACCGCCAGAATCCCCACGGCCGGCAATCCCAGACGTATGCCCCTCCGAATGGTCCGGTCATTGGGCATGGGGTGAATTGCTTCGGTGGCAGTGGGGTTTGTCATCGAGTGTCGCGTGCTGCACAACGGTAGGAAATGCGAATCGGTGGAAAGATGGAACCCATACTCCGGCGGGCTGCGCCGCCCCGCAAAAGTCCACCCGCCCCCATCGGTCCGCGGATTTTGGTGGGCGAGTCAAGCGGCACGCTGAAGTTTTTGCGAGAATTGGATCTCCAACGTTTGCATCACACCGCTGCGTTCGATGAGCAGCCGGATAGGGCCGGGCTGGGTGCGGAACAATCTGCCAAGCTCCTCGTCCTCGGGCAGGGTGAGCCCGTTGACCTCGATGATGCGGTCGCCCGGCTTCAGGCCGGCCTGATCGGCGGGCGACTGCGGCACCACGGCGGTGATTTCCACTGTGGAGGGCTCTGCATCGTCGCGGCGCCAGGCGATACCCACGCGCAACGGCTGGGCCGGCAACGCCGGGCGGGACTCCGCAAGCTTTTTGCGCAGGGCCTCGTTTTCCTGGCGGGATGCTTCGCGGAAAGCCGGCGGCCGCTCGACGTTGGCCAACTCGTCCAGCATGCCCAAAGCCAGTCGGGTCACGCGGCGCATGCCTGCGGTGTCGATCAGTTCTGGCCGGTCGCTGGGACGATGGTACTGCTCGTGCAGGCCAGTGAACAAGGCCAGCACAGGAACTCCGCGCTCGAAAAAAGGGAAATGATCGGCCTCGGGGGCCATCTTCCACGTGAAATCGAGCTCCATCGCCGGATCGATGTTGTGGCGACTGGCCAGCAGGCGCAGCCCATACCCGCTCCGCGTGCCCAGCACCACCAGCCGATCGTTGCGAAGCCGGCCGATCATGTCAAGATTCAGATAAAAGGCAATCCTGCGCCGGGGAAGCGTGGGGTGTTGCAACCAGTGTTTCGAGCCCAGCATCCCCTTTTCCTCGGCATCCCAGAAGGCGAAAAGGATGGCGCGTCGGGGCGGCTTGGCGAAAAAGGTAGCGGCCTCGGCCAACTCCAGCAGACCCGCCACGCCACTGGCGTTGTCGTCGGCCCCGGGGTGGATATATCCCACCGGCCCCTTGCTGTTGCCCGCCGTGCCGTAACCGATGTGGTCGTAGTGGGCGCCCACGGCCACCATCTCCTCGTGCAGTTCCGGATCGTTGCCATCCATCACCGCCAGGATATTGCGGAAATTGGCGCCGAACGGCTGCGCATAGCCCCCGTCAGTGCCCGCCGGGCGCAGACCCAGCCGCATAAGCTGGCCGATAAGGTAATCCCCCGCCATCTGGCCGCCCCGCGTGCCGGCCTCTCGCCCTTCGAGCCGTTCGTCGGCCAGATAGTCCACGTGCTGCTTGAGTTCGTCCTGCCGGATCGAATCTAAAGCGGCGTGGAGCGCAGCGGTGCGGTGTTCGCCGTGGACTGGAACCCACGGCCCGAAAATGATCAGCACTGCCGCCACCAAGCGGCAGATCCGCCAGCGTGTGCCCGTCATACCCGTCGCCATCCGCCCGGAAAGGCCAAAGTTAGGTCCCTGTCAGGCGCCGCCGAGCCAGCACCGGCCGACGCGGCCTTCTTCCTCATCATCGCTCGCCACCCAGCAGGCGGCAAGGGCGGTGGACTCAAGCCGCGGGGCAAGCGCAGACGCGGTGGGCCCCAGCCCTGGGACAGAATTGCCCCGCGGCTATTCTGCTGTCGCCCCGTGGCGCGCAACAGGCCCTAACCGCCCGATCCTTCCCCAGTGCGCGGTATAATGCCGGGGGATGGGAAAGCGTCGAGGGCCCCGCGAGGGCCTATAGGCCAATGTCCGAGGCGCCTAAGGACAATTCGCTGGCTGCGGAAAAGGTCAAGTCGTTTCCGCATAAGCCGGGCGTATATCTGATGAAGGACGGAGCCGGCCGGGTCATCTACGTGGGCAAGGCCAAAGACCTGCGGGCCCGCGCCGGGAGCTATTTTCTCAAGGCCGCCGCCGAGGACCGCCGCACCGCCCCGCTGGTTCAAGAGATCCGCGATATCGACTACTTGGAGGCCGAAAGCGAGGTCGATGCCCTGCTGCTGGAGGCCCGGCTGATCAAAGACATCCAGCCCAAGTTCAACCAAGACCTCAAAGACGACAAGACCTTTCCTTATCTGGAGATCCACACCGAGGAGGATTTCCCCCGCGTGGCGTTCACGCGGGAGCCCAGCCCGCGGGGCACCAAACTCTACGGTCCGTTCGCCAGTGCGGCGGGGCTGCGCGGGGCGATCCAGGTGCTGCAAAAAGTGTTTCGTTTTCGCACCTGCACGCTGGACATCGAGGAGAACGACCCTCGGTGGCGGTGGTTCCGGCCGTGCCTTTTGGCCTCCATCCAGCAATGCAGCGCCCCATGCAACTTGCGAATCTCCAAGGAGGAGTACCGGAAGGATATCCGGCGGCTTCAGAAGTTCCTCGAGGGACGCAAGAAGGACCTTTTAGAAGAGATGCGCGAGGAGATGAAAGCGGCGGCCGCCGAGCTGCGCTTTGAAGAAGCCGCCCGCCTGCGGGATGAAATCCACTTGCTCGAAACTCTGGACCAGCGGGGCGAGTTGGACACCCACGTACAGCCCGAGGTGTTCCACATCGATCCCAAAAAAGGACTGGCCGGGCTCCAGCGGGTGCTGCAATTGCCGAAGTCGCCGCGGGTGATCGAAGGGGTCGATATCGCGCACCTGGCCGGTTCAGAGACCGTGGCCAGTGTGGTGCAGTTCCTGGACGGCTTGCCCTTCAAGCCGGGCTACAGGCACTACCGTATCCGGGCAGTAGAGGGGGTGGACGATTTCGGCTCGATCCACGAGGTGGTAGCCCGCCGCTTCCAACGCCTCCACGACGAGGGCGAAGTGTTCCCCGACATTTTGCTGGTCGATGGCGGGCGGGGGCAGCTCCACGCGGCGCTTGCAGCCTTCGACGCGCTGCAGCTCCAGCCGCCGTGCGTGGTGGCCCTGGCCAAGCGCCAGGAGGAACTGTACGTGCCTGAGCGATCGGAGCCGCTGCGCCTGGCCAGGCGCTCCTTTGCCCTCCGATTGCTTCAATATGTGCGCGACGAGGCACATCGCTTCGCCCAACACTACCACCATATTCTGCGGCGGAAATCGACGTTGGACGAATAGTCGCGGAGTGGTTGGGCGCCTGGCCTGGGCCAAGCGCGAATCTCCAGGCGAACGTGGGACGCAAGATGGGCGTCGCGCAAAGGCCCCTTGAGGGTCGCCGGGCCATTGCAGCCCTGATTTTCCGGGGCCGAGTCTCGATAGAAATCGGAACGCCGGGAATCGACTTCGGGTGTACTCCACTAATAACTGACGCTGTTCCTCCCATCTCGGGGGGAAGGAAAAAATCTTGGAAATTTTTTTGGCGAGGGTGTTGCGAGAATCGGAAAACTGATTACACTCTCCGTTGTGGAATGGCTACCCAAATCACCCGCAATCATGCGGGCTTGGGTGGGAAGTCATCCCATCTGTTCGGATGGAGGGTGTTCCAAGCGTCACGAACGGACTCGGGCAAGCCGGTCTCCAACGATGGTCGTGAATGTCCAGCACCCCGACACCCTTTCTCTTGGGCGAGTTCCAGCGGACGCTGGACGATCGCTATCGGCTGGTCATCCCCAGCGAATTGGGCGATGTGCTCTGCGCCGAGTCTTTGGAGTGCATCCTGGCCAAAGAGCGGCCCGGGTGCCTGAGCTTATGGAGCGCCCCGGTGTGGCAAAGCAAACTCGAGGAGGGCGTGGCGCTGGTCCAGCAGAAGATGCGTGCCGGAAAGCTCGAAGGGCGGATCGGGCAGGTACAGATGCTTGGCCGGCTGCTTTCCACCCGGCACAAGACGGTGCAGTTGGCTGGCCGCGGCCGGCTCCTCATCCCCGAAGGCTTCCGCGAGTTCCTTGGGGTGGAACCGGGGGGCGAAGTGCTGGTGATCGGGGCAGCGGTGTGCGTGGAACTCTGGAAACCGGCCGTGTGGATCGCCTATCTCCAGCGCCGCATGCCCCGGTTCCGCAAGTTATTCGACCGATTGGCTCAGTAAGGATTCCTGCTATCGTCGCCAAGTCCATCGCGTTTGTGCCATTATCCTTGGCCCCTGTTCCCTGCCCGACCCGGCCCCGCTTTTTGCCATCCCCGAAACGTGTCACCCGAGGGGAAACTTATTCACCACGGACCGGTGCCTGACGAGGGCGCATGGAAGCGCCCTGTTTTTTCTGCCGGGTCGGGCAGGTGTTTTTTCCCTTGCCAGCCTCCTGTAAGCGTTCGTTGGCAGGAGCCTTAGCAATCGCCAACATGTACGGTGGCTGCTGAAAACCGAACCAAGCTCTCCATCCCACCGTGACGCGAGTGAGTCGCTTTCCTTCAGAGGGGACGCGATGGAGCGCGTCCCCTCGTTGATCTTCTGCCCTGCCACATAGAGGCGGACTCACGGATACGCGGCACTTGCGTTACAGAGTCCTCCTTTCCGGTTGCCGAGTGGTTACCGAAGCAGGCGCTCTTGCCATTTGGGACTCAATGCCCAAAGATCTGCGGTCGCCCAATCCGAACCAGCACCACGCCGTGGCGGGGCACATCGGCTTCGAAGCGTTCCTGCATCTGGCCCAGGTCTTGCTGCCGCCAAAGGTCCCGCACTCGCTGCGGGCCTTGGATGCCTACGTCCTTCCATGTGGCCACCACTTTGGCCGGCATTTCGCCTCGGTTGAACAACCCCACCGCCTTGCTGCCGTCCTCGAGGTCTTTGACCATCAGGAAGCGCTCCTCATCCAAGTGAACCACGCGCCCACATTGCCCCAAGGGGTCCTGGTCCACCTCGATCACCTCGGGATTGCACAGTACATTCAGGGTGAATTCATCCAGCCGGCTCATATCACCGCTGTAGAACAGCGGCGCCGCCATCAAACACCACAGCGACATGAAGGCGTACTGCTCGTTGGGGGTCAGGGGGCAGGGCTTGGGCGGGCCGCCCGTGCGGGCATCGCCAATGTAGCCAATCTGGATATAGTCCGGGTCGTTCCAGCTTCCCGGGCGCGAGTAGGCCCGATGCGTGGCATTGGCCAAGGCGACCTCGAAAATGCGGTCCAACTCGAATCCCAAATCGCCGGCGGTGCGCCAACTGTGGCCTCCCACCTCCGCCCCCCACTCCCACACGTTCCCCATGCCGTACTGGCACAGGTTGAACACGATGTCGCGAGGCTGGCGCTTGAGGATGTCGCCCATGAGCTTGTAGGGCTTTTTGAGCGCTTCCAGGCTCTTGTCGCCCTTGACCACGTTGCCGTAGGAACACCAGTCGTACTTCAGGAGGTCGAATCCCCAGGCCGCAAACTGCCGGGCATCTTGCTCCTCGTGCTGGTAGCTGCCGGCAAAGCCTGCGCAGGTGAACGGTCCCGGCGAGGTGTAGATGCCCGCCTTCAGCCCGTAGGCATGGAGGTAATCGCACAGGGCCTTCATATCGGGGAAGTGCTTGTTCGGCAGGATGTTTCCTTGTGCGTCGCGCAGCGGGCCCACGCGCAGCGGATCGCTGTGCTTGGGGGCGTTCATCCAGCAATCGTCGATCGACACATATTGGTAGCCCACATCGGCCATGCCTGTACGGACCATGGCATCGGCCGCCTCGCGAATCAGCTTGTCGGTCACGCGGTGATAATGCGCATACCAGTGGTTCCAACCCATCGGTGGTGTCAGCGCTAGAAGATCGCCTGAGACGATGGTGAGCACGCGCTGGGCGCTTCCGTGGGCATTACTGGCCTTGAGCGTCACGCGGTACTTGCCCCTAGGCGGCGTGGTGCCGGTGATGATGCCTTTCTGGGCGTCGAGTACCAACCCGGCGGGCAGATCGGCCTCGAAGCGCATGGGCCGCTGGCCCGTGGCAGGAATGCGATACAGAAAGGGATTGCCCGGCCGGGCCCCATACACCTTGGGCCCGTTGATCCGCGGGGCCGGCCCTGGCTTGGGTGTGAGGATGACGGCTTCTTCGCGGGGCCCGGCGATGGCCCGGGGCTTGGGCCCACGGACGAGGAAATGGGCGTCGGCCCAATCGGCATGGTCGAAACTGATGCCGTCGCCCCCATCGCCCACCGACAGCAGCAGCAGCTTCGCGCCCCGCAAATCCAGATCCACCCGCTTGGCCGGCTGGCCAGGCTTCATCACGCCGGAGTCGAACACCTTCCGGCCATCGGCCAGGATTTTAAACACGACCGAAGCCGGTCCGCCCGCCGCGTCATCCACCCCCACGGCAGCCACGAACCGCTCAGTCCCGCCACCCAAGTCCACCCACAGGGTGCTGCGGGCATGCGTCCCCACACCCCGCGCATACACCTGCCCGCCGATGGAAAGCGGCTTTTCCCGGATGGAACGATTCACCTGCGGCCGGCCAAAGCCTTGGCGCATGTGGTGCAAGTCCAACGACGAGAGCCACACGACCTCGGGCGCGCCGGCCGCGGGGGCCATCGTGGTCCAAACGAGTGCCCCTGCCAGCCCGTAAACCATCGCCCATCCGAACCTCTTTGCCTTGCCGATGCCAATCATAGGTACACGCTCCGGGTAGCCATTTCGTGGATGACCGACCCGAAGGTTATACCATGCTGGCCGGGCAACGCACCACCGCTGGCGCCAGGACCGGCCTGTGGGGCTGTGGCACGGCCTATGGGCCGCGCCACAGCGCACAAAGACTACGGATGTGCCGCCGCGCTATTGACCGGACGCGATGAGACACGCCGCTTCAAGCGTTACCGCTAAGACCGACCGAGGGTCTGCGGGCCGGCTGCGAGCAAGCCCAGCGGTCCACCGCGGGCGCCGTCACCCGCGAGGCGCCGGTTTCTCTTTCGGCCTTTCTCTTTCTTCTTCCTCTTTCTCCGCTTGCTGGAGGCGGCGCACCTGGCCGCGGAGCTCCTCCACTTCACGCCGGAGCTGCTGCACTTGGCCTGTCAACTCGTGAATCGCGCGGGCCAGTTCCGGGGGTGCGGGCGGCGGCATCGGGCCACCGGCCGCTGGGGGCCCTTCGGCTTCACGGAGCACGCGTTCGGCCAGCTCGTGCATCCCGGCGGCGCGGAGGTTCTCGGCCGCCGCGTGAAGATGATGCATGCGGCGCTGGTGTTCTTCGGGCGGCAGCCGGCCCAACTCGGGGTGCGGTCCCGGGGGGCCTTCAGGCTTGCGCGGGGGTGTGCGCATCTGCCGCTGGATGTCTGTCATTTCGCGGTGCAATGCTTCCAGCTTTTCGCGCAGCACGCGGGCATCGTCGCTTTCGGGCCGGGCCTGCTGGAGCTGCGCCCTCAGGTCGCGGGCCTTCTCTTGCAATTGCTCCAGGCGCTCGGCCTGTTCGCGGAGGTGGGGCGGGAACTGGCCCCGTGGGCCTTCCCGCCGTGGGCCTTCGCGGGGCGGGAGTTGGTGGCTGATTTCGGCGATCTCGCGACGAATCCGCTCCAGTTTGCCGCGGAGTTCGCGGGCGTCGTCACTTTCGGGTCGGGCTCGCTCCAGTTGCTCACCAATCTGCCGCGCCTCGCGTTCCAACTGCTCGCGCCGCTGGAACAATTCGCGCTGGTGCGGAGGAAGTTCCGCGGCAGGCCGACCTTCCCGTTCTCCGCGCCGCCCTTCTCCCGGGCGCGACACATCTCTTGGCCGCTCGGCTGGCCCGCGCTCCGGCGGAGCCTCCTTGGGCCGATCCGGCCGCTCCCGCGGCGCCACTGCTTTGGGCGCGTCGGGGTGTTCCGCCGCCACGGCACTGGCCGGCGCTGGCCCCAAGAACGCTGCTGCCGCCAATGCAGCCAGCGAACGCTGCCACGTTGCTCGTAACACACTCATCGTCGTCTCTCCTTGGCAAAGACCTGCCTGGGCGTGAACCCAGGTCAACCAAAGAACCAGAATCCCGACCATCGACACCACGAATCCGGCCGGGATTGCCGCGCGGATTAGCCTCCCGCGCCGCGCGCCCTCTCCCAGCCGAAGCCCCAGCAACCGGTCCACGCGCCGCCCCAGGACCGAGCGGAACCCGCCCCCCGCCACCGAGAGCCACCCCAGCTTCCCTTCCCGTGCAGTCCGCCGCGCCAGATCGACCAGGCAACTGGCCAGCACCTCCGGCCCGCCAGGCACAAGCAGGCTGCTCTCGTCGGCCGCCAATTCCGATGCGCTGCGAAGCTGCTGGCGCACGAACCACACCGCGGGATGCCACCAAAGCACGGCGCACAACGCGTCGCACGCCAACAGCCACAGGGGGTCATGGTGGGCCAAATGCGCCAACTCGTGGGCCAGCATCACTTCCTGCTGCGCGAGGTCAAACTCGGCGCAGAAACCCGCAGGCAGCACCAGCGCCGGCCGAAGCACGCCGAACGCGACCGGCGATCGGATTTCCGCCGATTCCAGCAGCTCCACCGGACGCCGCAAGCCCAACTTTGTTGCTAGTTGGCCCGCACGCTGGGCGACACCCAAGTGGCCAACCGCCGGCAAACCGGCCCGAAGCCGCACCAGTCGCCAGTGCTTCCAAACAACCCACCCCAAAAACGCCGCCGCCCCGAGCGCCCAGATTCTGGCCAGCGATGCCCCGCATCGCTCGGCCAGCCCCTGCGGTTGAAACGTCGGCCGCGGGCGCAGCAAAACAGCCCATAGGGGATTGGACGCCCACCGAGCTTCGCCGCGCCCGGTTTCTGCCTCAAAAGCCGAAGATGCCACATCTTCCTGTGCTGGCGAGCCCGCAAACTCCAGCGCGCCGGCTGCCGAACCGGCTTGATTGGCCAAAGACGAATGCTCGGCGAAAGGGCCCCGTGGACCGGCCTGTGTCACCTGCGGATGCTGGAGCGCGGGTGTGCTCGGCAATGGGGCAGCTTTCCCGCTTGCCTGGACGAGGGCATCACTTGGCGGAGCCACCGGCCGATGTTCAGGTTCTTTTACCAATCCGGGCGCCAAGCCGACCGCGGGTGTGGCCTCATCCGGCGGCGGAACGGTAACCTTCGCCAGCCCCACGGCATCGCGACGCGACCCTAGCAATTGGCCCCCGGCCTGCGCACGGCTGGCCGCCGGCATTGGCCCGTGTAAACGCATTCCGCCGGCATTGATCGCCTGGGCCGATGGCAGCGGCTGGGTGTCGGCCCGTCCTGGCCAGGTTGAACGTGGCCAAGTTAAGAAAACCAGCGCGGGGCCGATCCCCACGAACTCCGCCGCCAGCAAACCCCAGAGGGCAAGCACCGCCAGCCGCCAAACCGCCTGGCGGCCACCAGGCCGTGCCCATCGGCCCGCGACGGCGCCCAGGCCGGCCACCACGCCACCTCCCATCGCCATCACCAACGCAAGCTCCACCCACCACGCACCAGCGGCCAGGAAGCTGTTACCCATGGGATTTCCCCCGAAAACCTGGTCGAACCGCTACACTACGACCGCCGCTTCCGCTCTTGAATCAACCGCTCTAGCTGCTCCAATTCCTCCAGCGTTACGTCCCGCGTCTGGAGCAGGTGACACACCGCGTCGGCCAAGCTCCCGCCGAACAGCCGGTCCACCAGATCGGCAGTGCTCCGACGGTTGACTTCCTCGGCCGTTACCGCCGCCTCGTAAATGAACCGCCGCCCCTGCTCCCTGTGCCGTACCAGCCCCCGGCCCTCCATCTTCCGCAACATCGTAGCCACCGTGGTATATGCCAGACGGGACGGGGAAAGCGCCTGGTGAACCTCGGCCACGCTGGCAGGCCCATGCCGCCAAAGCACCTTCAAAATCCGAAGCTGAAGGTCCCCGAGACGGTACGCTGGTCGGCTGGCCATACCCGAACGCTCCCTAAGGGTCAACTACCACAGTAATACTAATGAAGTAGTCGGAGGTTTGTCAATACCCTCATGAAGTGTGGTCCGACGGCGACCAGACGAGGGCATCTCGTTTTGAGCGGAACCGGCTTGTCAGGATAACCCAGTTTTATCCAAGCTCGGGCAGTCGAAGGAGGCGCCCGTGGGCCCACCGGCCGCACGGATTGTCAAGGGAAGCCACTTGATTGACAATGGCCGGACAAGGCTCTTACCGGCTGCCGACCGCGGCAGTAGAAAACCTTTGGTGTGCCAATAGGTCTGTAGACCACGGGGTGAGACGCGCATTCTGAAACATGGCGTACCCTCCGGAACAGCCAACCGTTCTGATTGTCGATGACGAGGCGCCGCAGCGCCGGCTGTTTGGCGACTTTCTGGTTTCGCGGGGCTACCGCGTGAGCGAGGCCGCTTCCGGCGAAGAGGCGTTGGCGCAGATCCAAGCCGCGCGGCCTGACGCAGTGCTCTTGGATGTTCGCCTTCCCCGGAAAAGCGGCTTCGAGGTGCTGGCGGAAATCCGGCGCATCGACGCCCAGGTGCCGGTGCTTTTGGTCACCGCGTTTGCCGATGTGCGCCAAGCGGTGGCGGCCATCAAAACCGGGGCCGTCGATTACTTGACCAAGCCGGTGGACCTGGAGGAACTGGAGGCGGCCATCGGGGACGCGCTGGGCCGCCAGCGTGCCGAGCGGGCAGGGGTATCGGGTGGCGGCCAAGCCAGCTTGGAAACGGTCGACGCCGGTGTGCGGCCGGACTGGAAGCAACGTCTGCCCGCCGGATTCATCTGCCATAGTTCGGCGATGCGCCATGTGCTGGAGACCGCCGCGGTGGTGGCCCCATCGCTGGCGCCGGTTTTGATCCTCGGGCCCAGTGGTGCCGGCAAGGAAATGATCGCCCGGTTGATCCATGCGTGGAGCCCGCGCGCCGAAGGCCCCTTGGTGGTGGCCAATTGTGCGGGACTGCCCGAGACGTTGATCGAAAGCGAACTGTTTGGCCATACCAGGGGCGCGTTTACTGGGGCGGCCCAGGCGCGGCAGGGTTTTTTTCGGGCTGCCCACGGCGGGACGCTCTTTTTGGACGAAATTGGCGAGTTGCCGCGGCACTTGCAGCCGAAACTGCTGCGGGCGATCGAGTCCGGCGAGATCACTCCCGTAGGGAGCGAGGCGCCGGTGCGGGTGGAAGTGCGGGTGGTGGCGGCCACCAACCGCGACCTGGCCGAGGCCGTGGCCCAGGGCCGCTTCCGCGACGACCTCTATTACCGTATCAACGTCGTGGAGTTGCATGTGCCGCCTCTGGCTGAGCGGCACGAGGACATCCTCCCCTTGGCGCGGCACTTTGCGGCCGAGTTTTCCGGGGTTGCGGTCCGGCTGTCCCCTCAGGCCGAGAACTGCTTGCTGGCTCATCCCTGGCCCGGCAACGTAAGAGAATTGCGCAACGCGATTCACCGGGCGTGCCTGCTGTGCCGGGGCGATGTGATCCTGCCCGAACATCTGCCCCCCAAAATAGCCGCCTTGGCTGGCCAGACTCCCAAGCCGGCCCCGCGGGGCAGGCTTTCGGAGGTGGAGCGCGCCACGATTTTGGCCACCCTGGCCGAATGCCAGGGCAACCGCACCCGTGCCGCCGAAAAACTGGGCATCAGCCGGCGGGCATTGATCTATAAGCTCCGCCAGATGGAAGCGGAATGACTTTCCCGCTTGAATGCGGTGGCCGCGACGCCTCCGGCAGCCGCTCCGGATGCCCTCGGGATCGCCTTCGTCCTCGACGCCGCAAATCTCTGCCCTATGGGCCGGCCGGGCGGCCCAGACCGCGGCGAGGCGTGCCACCCTACTGCTGGAGCGAGTAGAGGACCACGTTGATACCGATTCGGGCGGCGTCCTCGCGGGTATAGCCCTGGCATTCGATCGAATCCTGTTTTTCCAGGGCGCAGCTTAGATCGTAGCGTGAAAAGACCACCGCCCAGCGGTCTTCCAGGCGGATGCCCTCCAGCTCCGGCGGCACTTTGCGGACCAGGGCCTTGAGCGGGTCGGTGGGCGAGCGCTGTTGGGGGTCGCGGCGCTGCACGGTGCGGATATCGAAGCCGCCGTAGGCCGGGGTCAACAGGGGGTCATCGCGGGGGATCGGCTCCAACGGCTTGTCTGGGAAAATCGCCGCCATCTCTTTGCGGAACGCATCAGCGAACTGGGGGCTGGCGCAGATGGCATCCGCCAACAGCATGCCGCCGCGCTCCAGAAAGGTCCGCAGTTGCTTGCGTTCGGCGTCCGTCAGGCGGAAGCGGGTCCGGCCGTGCATGAACACCAAGTGGTAATCGAACAAGGCTGGGTCGGTGATATCCAGGTCGCGGGGGGGAAGATGGATGCGAGCGCGGGCATTCTGCGCGGTGGCTTCCAACAGGTTTCCCAGGGCGCGGGGGGCTGCGGTGCAGCCGCCGGGATGGCGCAAATTGGCTACGAATAGCTGGCCTCGCCGTACCTCGCTGGGCCCGCGTTTTTCGGGCAAGGGGCGGAAGAACTCCTCGCGGGTCTTCAGTTCGCGATTGGTCGCGTAGGCCAGTACGTTGATGCCGATGGACAAGCCCGCCTGGATTTCCTCGTGCACGCTGGGGCGGTAGCGGACTTCTCGGCCACTTTTGGAAAGCTCCCACAAAGCCGACAAGGGCGGCCGCAACTGGTCGGAGTGATCGGGCGGGCAGTAGATCACGCTGGTCCGGCAGCCGAACTCGATGCCTTCCAGAGGGCGCTGGAGGCGGACGGGCACCACTTCTTCGGCCCGCCACACAGGATGCTCGGGGGGCAAAAGCTGCAACCGGTATTCCTCCTCGGGAAACACCCGTTTCATCAGCTTGCGGAAGCCATCGTCGAACGCAGCCCCGCCGCAATACCCCTCGGCAAACAGAAAGCCGCCGCGGTCGAGATAGTCGCGGAGCTTCTGGGCTAAGGCGGCCTGCTGTTGGGGGTCGTCGGGCAGGGGGCTGTTTTTGCCGCAATAATACAGCACCGGCGACTGCACCAGGTCCTCCACGGAAGCCGCCTCGATATCGATCACCTGCCAGATGAGATCGGTCTTCCAACGGGACTCGACATAGCGGGTGAGGTTGTTGACATCGCTGCGGTGGGCGTTCCAATCGTCTTCACTACCATGCTTGACTTTGGATAGCAGCACAGGCCAGCGGCCTTTAGAGAGGAAAAGCAGGGCGAAGGCGGTGGCCACGTGCGAGTTGCGTTCGATCAATCCCCGGCCCACCCAGTTGTCGGCCAGGGGGCCGCCCCGGGCGCGGATGACCAGGTAGTCGGCCCCTTCGCGGTACCAATCGTGCTGGCCGATGAAGCGGCGATTGGTGAGGCGCCCGACGCGTTCCAGCCCGTAGAGATAGTACATCAGCCAGGGGGAGTCGCGGGCGGCGGGGTTTTCTTCGACCGAGAAGTTGCTGGCCAGCCACTGCACGGCGCGTTCCACGGGGTTGTCCCCCCGATCGTTTCGCTGACAAGGGCGGATGCGGTCCCCCTCGACCACCGCGTCGGGCTCGCCGAGCCGATCGGCGGTGATCACCAAACTGGTGATCCCGGCGGTGGTCATGCTGCCGGTGCCTCTGGCCCCTCGGGTATAGCCCCAGGAGCCGTCGGGGTTTTGGCATTGCCGCCAATAGCGCTGGGCATTCTGCCAGGTTTGGGGACTGACTTGTACGCCGATGCGTTCGGCTTCATAGAGAGCCAAAAGCGCAAACTGCGAGTTGGAGTTGTCTCCTGGCCCTTCGGGATAGGCCCAGGCGCCGCGGTTAGAACCGCTGGTAATCTGCCATTTTTCCAGGGCCTTGACATTGCGGACGATAAGGGGGCGGTCGCGTTCGGGGTCGGCCCGGCAGAAGACCATCGTCTGGAGGGAGACGACGTAGGTGCGCTGTGGGGGGATGCGGCGGAGGAATTCAAGAGCACGCTGGATCGAGTCGTCCTCGGGCGGGACCCCCGCATTCAGCAGAGCCAGGGTGCAGAGCGCGGTCACCCCCCCTGGATAGCCCATGTGGTCGGGCCAGTTGCCAGCCACCATCTGCTCGCGCTTCAGGAAGTTGGCCCCCCGCTGAATGGCCTGGCGGACGGCCTCGGGTGTCAGGCCACCTCGGCCAACCCCGCTGGCTCCCAGGGAGGCCGGCGCGGGCCACGCCGCCAGCGCGGCCACAATCGTTGCCACCAAAGGTGTACGCCGCATGCGAAACTCCTCGGGCTGCGCACCGCCATGCCCCTCCTCAGTATACTAGAATTGTGGGTTCCGGGATCGCCGAAAGCGCCTCCCATGGGGCGGCCGGCCGGGACCCGGTAGAATGAACCGGCCGAGCGGATGCGTCCCGCCTGCCGCATCGGTTGTTGTCCAGCCCAAGGATGCTGCCTTGTCCACCGTCAACAAACCGCGCAGTCTTGGCGATTTCCTTCAGGAGTTCGCGTATCAGCGCCGGCTGATGCAGGAGGAACTCCAGAAGGTCATCGTGGGCCAGGACGAAGTCATCGAGCAGATTTTCGCCGCCATTTTCACCCGGGGTCATTGCCTTCTAGTGGGGGTGCCCGGGTTGGCCAAGACCTTGATGGTCAGCACGCTGGCCCGCATCCTGGACATCCAGTTTAAACGCATCCAGTTTACGCCCGACCTGATGCCCTCGGACATTACGGGTACGAACGTGCTGGAAGAGGATGAGCACGGCCGGCGGCACTTTCGCTTTGTCGAGGGTCCGATTTTCACCAACATTTTGTTGGCCGACGAAATCAACCGCACCCCCCCCAAGACGCAGGCGGCGCTGCTGCAGGCGATGCAAGAGCGGGAGGTAACCGTGGGCCAGGCCACCTACCCGCTGCCCGAGCCGTTCTTCACCATCGCCACGCAAAACCCCATCGAGCAGGAGGGCACCTACCCGCTGCCTGAAGCCCAACTGGACCGCTTCATGTTCAACATCAAGGTGGATTATCCTACGGCGGAAGAAGAGGAGCGGATTCTGGCGCTGACCACCCGCCAGGAAAAAGTCGAGGTCCGCAAAGTGCTTTCGGGCAAGGCGATCCTCAACGTGCAGAAACTGGTGGGCTCGGTGGCCGTTACCCAGTATGTCGTACAGTACGTAGCCCGGCTGGTGCGGGCGACCCGCCCCAAAGACCCCTCGGCCCCTGCATTCGTTCGCGAATTGGTGGATTGGGGTGCCGGTCCCCGGGCAGGCCAGTTCCTGATCATGGGGGGCAAGTCGCTGGCGGCGATGGACGGCCGGTTCTCGGTATCCATCGAGGATATCCAGAAAATCGCCATTCCCGTGCTGCGGCATCGGATCAGTACCAACTTCCAGGCCCAGGCCGAAGGAATCACTCCCGAAGACATCATCCAGCGCCTGATCCGCGAAACGCCGCCGCCGGTGATTCCGAAATTCGAGCGCTAATGGTGCGGAGGCGAAAGGACCCCTCCGCGGCGAACCAATGACCAAGGGTGCGTGCCCGGCCCGCACGCCGGGCGTGTTTTGCGGAGGCACAACCGCCCACCTCTGCCAAACGGCATGCGGGCCAGGGGTACGAGGCGGGCCTTATTCGGCGTGTATCCGTGTCCACCGTTGAACGCTATCTCAAGCCCGAAGTAATCCGCCAGATCAAGCGGCTGGACCTGCGGGCGCAGTTCATCGTGCGGGGGTTTTTCCACGGGCTGCATGCCAGCCCTTTCCACGGTTTTTCGGTCGAGTTCAGCGAGCATCGCAAATACACGCCGGGCGACGACCCGAAAGACATCGACTGGCTGGTCTACGCCAAGACCGACAAGTACTACGTCAAAAAGTTCGAGGCAGAGACGAACATCACCGGCTACCTGGTGATGGACCTGAGCCGCTCGATGGGTTACACCTACCGCCAGGAGATGACCAAGTTCGAGTATGCGATTTCGCTGGCGGCGGCCCTGGGCTATTTGATGATCCACCAGCAGGACCCGGTCGGCCTTTTGACCTTCGACCAGCGGATTCGCAACAGCCTGGCGCCCAAGTCGCGGCGGAGCCACCTGGCCGACCTGCTGTCGGTGCTGGCCCGCAGCAAGCCGCAGGGGGCGACCGATATTGCCCACAGCCTGGGGCAGGTGGCGGCCATGCTCCGGCGTGCCAGTCTGGTGATGATTTTTTCGGACCTGCTGGCCGAGCCGGACCCGGTGATTCAGGCACTGCACCGCCTGCGGCACCGGGGGCACGATGTGATTGTGTTTCACGTGCTGGACGAGGCCGAGGTGGAGTTTCCCTTCCAGGGCATGGTGGAGCTGGAAGAGCCGGAAAGCGCCCAGCGCATGGTGCTGGACGCCAACCAGTTCCGCCGCGATTATCAGGCTGAACTGGCCGAGTTCCGCGAACGGTATCGCCACGAATGCGCCCGCGCCCGCATCGACTACGTGCCCCTGGATACCAGTATGCAATTCGACCGGGCGTTGACGGAATACTTAGGCCGGCGGCAGGCGCGGTATTAGCCCAGAAGCGCGAGGATCCGATGGTGGGTTCAGAGCAGGCCTTCAAGTCGTTGGTGGAGAACCTCCGGGGCCGGAAGGGCGGCGGTCTGCTGTTTTCCAGCGGCACGCCGGGTAGGGAAGGGCCGGCGTGGATTGGCTCATGCCGCGCGGCCACGCTGGCTGGCGCCGGCGGCGGTATGGGCTTGGCGCACGCGGCTGCAAAGGGGCGGCTCGGCTCATGACGTTCATCAACCTGTCGCTATTGGCGGGGGCGGCGCTGGCAGTGGTGCCCTTGGTGCTGCACCTGTTGTTGCGGCAGCGGCCGAGGCGCTTCGAGTTCCCGGCGCTTCAGTTTCTCCGGCGGCGGCAGGATGCCAACCGGCGGCAATTGCGATTGCGCCATCTGCTCCTTCTGGCACTGCGGATGCTGTTGGTTGCGCTGTTGGCGGTGGGGCTGGCCCGGCCGCGCGTAAAGATCTCCGGCGGCGTGCTCGGCACGCAAAAGGACCCCGTAGCCGCCGCCCTGGTATTTGATACCTCCAAGCGGATGGAATATCGGCACGAGAACCGCACCCGGCTGGAAGTAGCGCAGGACCTGGGCAGCCGGCTGTTGGGCCGTTTGCCGCCCGACAGCCAGGTGGCGGTGCTGGACAGCCGGCCCGGGCCCGCAGCCTTTCAGGTGGACTTGGGGGCTGCCCGGTACCGCATCGAACACTTGGAGACCACGACCGTGGCTCAGCCGGTGGCCAGCGTACTGGCCGAGGCCCTGCGCCTGGTAAGCCAAAGCGAACTTCCGCGCCGCGAGATTTTCGTGTTTACGGACTTAGCGCGCCGCTCGTGGCCCGCCGGCCAGTCCGACCGGCTGAAGGCACACATCGCGTCGGCCGAAGGCACCGGGGTGTATCTGATCGACGTGGGGGTGCGCGAGCCGGTCAACATGGCGCTGGGCGACGTGACGCTTCCCGGCACCGTGCTGCCTCAAGGGAGCCCATTGGACGTGGCAGTGGAGGTGTTTGCTTACGGCGGCACGGCCGAGCGCCTGGTGGAACTGTATCTGTTGGAAGCCGATTCCCAAAGCGGAACCCGCCAGCCGGTCAAAAAAGGAGCCCAGGCCGTGAGCCTGGAGGGGGGCCAGTCGCGTCGTGTGGAGTTCCGGGTGAGCCAGTTGGCCCTGGGCACGCACCAGGGGCATTTGGAGATCGTGGGCCAGGACGGGCTTCCCGCCGACGACCGCCGGTACTTCTCGGTGGAGGTGTGGCCGCCTTGGCCGGTACTGGTGGTGGCCACGCCCCCGGCTAACCCGGCCTATTTGTCCGAAGCTCTTGCCCCCACGCCGCTACGCCGCCGGGGGGAAGCCCGCCAGGAGATTACGGTGATCGGCAGCGACGCGCTGGCCAGCCAGAATCTGGAACGCTTTGCCGCCGTGTTTTTGGTGGATCCCGGGCCGCTGCCGGCCGAGGTTTGGCAGAAGCTCCGGGATTACGTCGCCTCGGGTCGCGGCCTGGCGGTGTTCCTTGGCCGCAACGCCGACCGAAGCATCGACGCATTCAATCAACCGCCCGCCCAGGAAGTGTTGCCTGCGCCGGTGAAACGTCAGGTCCGCGACAAAGAGGGCACGCTTCATCTTGCCCCGCGAGACTACGAACACCCCATGCTGTTTGCGCTGCGGGACATGGCCGGCGGGGTGCCGTGGGATGCTTTTCCCGTGTTCCGCTACTGGCAGTTGGGCGATCTGGGTGCCGGCGCCCGGGTGGTGGTGCCGTTCAGCGACGGGGCTCCGGCGATCGTCGAACGGCCGCTGGGCAAGGGCCGCGTCGTGCTGGTGACCACTTCCGTCGCCGACGACCCCAGTCGCGATCCGTGGAGCCTTTTGCTTTCGGGCGAGAACGCCTGGCCGTTTTTCGTGTTGGCCAACGAAATGGCGGCCAGCCTGGTGGGGGGCACGGCGCCTGTGCGGAACTATTTTGCAGGGCAGACGGCCGTGCTGGAGCTGAACCCCGAGTGGCCCTTCCGCTCCTATCTGCTTACCCAACCCGATGGCCTGGAAGTCCGCGTGGCGCCCGATCTGAAGCAGTTCGTGCTGAGTGTGGCAGCCACCGAACAACTGGGCAATTATCGCGTCCAGGCCGGCGGCAGCGAGGGAGGTGTGGACATGGGTTTCAGCGTGAATTTGCCGGCCGCCGAGACGCGGCTGGAGCGGGTAACCCAGGACGAATTGGCCCGCCTGCTGGAGCCCCTGCCCCTTCGCATCGCGCGGAACGAAGAGGAGATCGAGCTGGATTTGACCACCGGGCGCGTAGGCCGCGAACTGTTTCCCGCCATCATTCTTATCGTGGCCGTCCTCCTCGCAGTGGAACACCTCGTAGCCAACCGGTTCTACCGCCAGGCATGATCTGGGGCCGGCGAGCACCTCTCGGAGGGCCAAGAAACAAGGGGCCACGCTCCCTCGTGGCCGCGGGAACGTATGGACGCCATTTGGAAGGGCACGTGCCGTGGTGGCCGGACCAATCGCTGGCGGTCCCGGCTCTGTAAAGCCGCATGAACTCTGTAAAACGGTCGGGGCTGGGTAAGGTCGTCTCGGCGCCACAGGCGGAGGCGGCGGAGTGCGTCCCTCCGCGGTGGCGGCCCGACGGGGCGCGTCCCTTCAGGCTATGGAGAGGCTGACCGCGTTCCGTGGCGGGTTATAACGGCGTTACGGAATGGGAGCCGGGGCGTAGCCCGCCGTTCCCGGGGCGACCACGATTGGGCCTGGCACCACCGGGGCGTCGCAGGGATCGCAGGGATTGCACGGGTCGCACGGATTGGCCGGCATCACCGGCGGGCAGACCACCGGAGCTGAAATCGTGGGGGCGGGCTGAAACACCGAACCGCGGAAAAGCCGGTCGCACAACCGGCAGCCGCCGGTGGAAATCATAACGGCGGCCGCAACCAATACAATCGTCATCCTTTTCATATTCGCTTTCTCCGTTGAGGGCGCTCGCACTCAAACGGCGAGACGGCCTATGAACCAGACAACTCTACACCACGCTGGCCGAAGTGCAAATGCAACATGAGCAAGTTTTGCTACGCCGCTGTTTCCCGGCGGAAACGCCGCTGGCCGCCTCCCGGGCCCTGAAGGGTGCCAACCGGCCGCCCGTCCCGGCAATCGGGCTGTGCCTGGTGAGCCGCGGGACCCGGTAGCCAGCCGGCAGATTTCGTTGCTACACTGGGATAAAGCCCCTCGAGCAAACTCGGAGCGGATATGGCACAAGCGGCGATCTGCGGCAATTGCGGGCAACCTGTGGACATCCCTGAGGATGCCACGCCAAAGGCTATCTTCCCCTGCCCGTGGTGCGGGCAACCGGTGTCGGTGGATCTGCTTCCATCGGCCAAGGAGGATGTTTTTGCGGAAGCCCCCTCGCCGCCTGAGGATGCCCCGTCGGAGGATGTTTCGTTGATTGGGGTGGCTGCCGAGGCCGCGGGCCCCGTCGCTTCGGAATTGGGAATCACTTCGCTGGTCCTTACCGAAGCGCCGGGGGCAGACCATACCCAAACCGCCGCCCCGGGAATGGCCGACGGCCCAAGCTCGGCCATTGCCGCGGCTCAAGATGCCTGTGCTCTGCCCGAGGATTCTCCTGTTCTGCCAAGCGACGCAGCCGACCCATTGGCCAGCGAGGCCCAGGTGGCGGCTTTCGGGGGCTTGGTTGGGCCGAGCGAAGCCCAAGCCGACGCCTCGGTTTGTGCGCTTCCGGCCGGACCCCCCGTGGCCGCCCGCGATGGAGCGACTCCGGCGCCGATGGCTGCAACCTCGGACCTTGGCGGCGAAGACGAAATCGCACAACCCCTGGCGGACGGCGGCACGGGGGTTTCCCCCCTGTCAGGCGCCGAAGAGGCTCTCGTGGCGGTGGCCGAGGACGAAGCCGCGGACGCGGCGGCGGCCGACACGGACGGCGCATCCCTGGCCCACGCGCTGGGCGATTTATGGCAGGAAGCAGGCGTGGCCCCCCCATTGACCACCCCCAGCCAGCCACACGCCCGCGCCTCGGAACCCCGCGATTCCGGGTTCAGCCCTCAGCCGTTTATCGAAGGTTCGTCGGCCAGCGGGTTGCACGGTTTCTCCTCTACCCCCCAGCGGGCAGTCGGCTCTTTCGCCGCCCGAGCACAGGCCCAGGAAAAAGTCGGCCCGCGAAAGCTCGTCCGGGCGGTGGGAATGGTGATCTCCGGGTTGCTGGCCATCGGGTTGACTTACGGGGTCTTCAAGTTGTTCGGCTGGGGGAATCGGCCTCTTCCCCCCCGACCAGCGGCTTCGCAAAAGGCCGACCCGGGAGAAGTCAAGGTACCGCGGCCGGGTAAAGACCAGTTCGTCCCGGATTGGAAGGGCCTGAAATCGCCACCGGGGCGGTAAGTTTGTTGGGGCTCTTTCTCGCTAGGACCATCGGCGATCGCAGCGGGTCTTTACACGCCATCCTTCTTCCAGCCGTTTGTGGCCGGCGGCAAGGCGCTGCGCTTTCGGCTTGGCGGGCTCGAAACCGGCTTGGCCGGATGAAGTCAACGGCCTCATGGCCGCTTGGTCTGTCTCCGCAAACCCCGGATGCGATAGGGAAACCTCGTTGCAAAAAAGGGGGAGAAACCCCAGGGTGCTTTGGCGCTGGCGCGTGATTACAATAATTAGGGGACGGGCCAAGGCCGAGGGTCTCATCCATGACTCGACACAAGCGATTGCGTCGCAAATTGAATCGCATTGTGCGGGCGCCGGCGACGCGGTTTCCGCACCTGAAGAAGCGGATGGACCAGGCCAAACGGACCCTGGGCGCAAAACCCAAGCTCCAGGAGTAGCGGCACATGGGATACCGCACGCTCCGGCAGTGTATCGACGACCTTCAGGCCACAGGCCAGTTGGTGCGGATCGAGCAGCCCGTGGACCCGTACCTGGAAGCGGCGGAGATTCACCGGCGCGTATTTCAAGCGGGGGGGCCGGCCATCTATTACGCCAGTGTCAAGGGGTGCCGCTTTCCCATGGTCAGTAACCTCTTTGGGACCATGGAGCGGATGCGGTATCTGTTTCGAGACACGTTGCGCGCCATGGAGCGATTGGTGCGGCTGGCGATCGATCCGGCCGATGCCCTGCGCCGGCCACGGTTGTACTTCTCCGCGCCTTGGCACGCTTGGCACGCCCGGCCGAAAGTCGTGCGCCGAGGACCGATCCTGGCTCACGAGACGACCATCGATCAGTTGCCGCAGCTCAAATGCTGGCCCGACGATGGGGGGGCATACATTACGCTGCCCCAGGTATACACCGAGGACCCCGACCAGCCGGGATTGGACCATGCGAACCTGGGCATGTACCGGGTTCAGATATCGGGGGGCCAGTACGAGCCGAACCGCGAGGTGGGCCTGCATTATCAGATTCAGCGGGGGATCGCCGCCCATCATGCCGCCGCTATCCGCCGCGGCGAACATCTCCGGGTGAATGTGTTCGTGGGGGGTGCACCGGCCATGACCGTGGCCGCTGTCATGCCCCTGCCCGAAGGCATGAGCGAACTGGCCTTTGCCGGCGTGTTGGGCGGGCACCGTATTCCGATGATCTGCCGGCCGGGCCAGTTGCCCATCTATGCCGAGGCCGACTTCTGCATCACCGGGTTCCTCGACCCCGACCGCCAACGCCTGGAAGGGCCTTTCGGCGATCATCTGGGGTATTACAGCCTCCAGCATCCGTTCCCCGTGTTGCGGGTGGAAAAGGTTTATCACCGGGATCGGCCCATTTGGCCATTCACGGTCGTAGGCCGGCCCCCCCAGGAAGACACTATGTTCGGCCGGCTGGTGCACGAACTGACCGAGCCGCTGTTGCCCAAGGCCATTCCCGGGCTGCATGCGGTGCATGCGGTGGATGCGGCCGGGGTGCATCCCCTTTTGCTGGCCATGGGAAGCGAACGATACACGCCTTACGAACATCGCCGCCGCCCCGCCGAACTGCTGACCTTGGCCAACGCGGTCCTGGGATACGGCCAGTTGTCGCTGGCCAAGTACCTCATCATCGTGGCCAAGGAAGACAACCCGGACCTGGACCTCCGCAACATTCCGGAAGTGTTCCGGCATGTCCTGGAGCGGATCGATTGGCGGCGCGACCTCCACTTCCAAACATGCACCACGATCGACACCTTGGACTACTCGGGCGAAGGACTCCATCAGGGCTCGAAGGTGATTATGGCCGCGACCGGGTCGGCCAATCGCATCCTGCCGGTAGCATTTGACAGCCGCATCCGCATCCCCACGCAACTGGGGTTCCGCAATCCGCGGGTGTGCCTGCCAGGCATCCTGGTGATCGAGGGCCCTCCCTTCCGGCCGGACGCCGCCGGGGCCGACCACGCCGTCGAGCGGTTCTGCGAGACCTACACGCGGCGCGACCTGATCAACACGTTTCCATTGATCGTGGTGGTGGACGACAGCCCCTTTGCTACCGCCACCCTCAACAATTTCCTGTGGACGACCTTTACCCGCAGCAACCCGGCCAGCGATATCTATGGCATCGAATCGTTCGTATCGGCCAAGCACTGGGGATGCCACGGTTCGCTGGTGATTGATGCCCGCAGCAAGCCCCATCATGCCCCACCCTTGGTGGAAGACCCCGAGGTGAGCCGGCGGGTGGACGCCTTGGGGGCACCGGGCGGCCCGCTCCACGGCATCATCTGATCCGGCGCGGACAAATCCAAGGGCTGTGCCGCCGGAGAAGGCAGGGCAAGCTGAGCGGGATGGAGATGCTGGCTCATCCTTGCGGGCCTGAAGGCCGGGCACATCACCCCCGCGCTGGTGCTGGAAAACGCGCGCATCTTTAGCGTCTGGCGAGACAAAAACCGCCGAAAATGCGCCAGCGTTTGGAGCTATGGCGAGGCACCGCCATGGGCCCTGCCCTGCCGCCTCCCCTGCCCCTGAGGCATCGGGCTGTAGGGGCCCCCGAAAATCGAGTGGATTCCTCGCTCCACGCTGGCCGAAGCGACCATTACCGAGAAGGTCGGCTTGGATGACGTACTTTCGCCGTAGTGGTCCGCTGGAAGAACGCCGCCGCCGGCTGTTGAGCGATTCCCTGCTGGCAGCCGCGTTGGGCTTGGGTCCGCGCCGGGTGCCCCTCCGCCATACTGGGCGGCGCCGAAGCCGCCTGCTGCGATCTGCCAATTACGGCGATGGCCGTTTCTTGGACGAGCTGCCGCGCCTGATTGATCTCATTCCCCTGCGCGCATGGTCCGTGGGGGCCCTTCTGGTGACAGGCGTGCTGGCCGTGGCCGGATTGCTCGCCTTGCACGCCTGGGCGCCCCGGATGGCAGCATGGGCCCCTTCGGGCCGGATGGCCGCATTCGATCTGGAGGATCCCCGCGGGTTAGCCCGATGGTTTTCCACCCTGGTGCTGGCCTGCGCGGCACTGGCGGCAGTTACGGTGTACTCGATCCGGCGATACAAGCTGGACGACTATCACGGCCATTATCACGTATGGCTATGGGCTGCCCTGTGCTGGCTCTACATGAGTGCAGAGCAAACGACCTGCCTGCGCCACACCCTGGCCGATGTGCTGATCGTGCTGACGGGCACCCCGCTTATGGGCGACGGTTCCGTGTGGTGGATGATTGTTTACGGATTCCTAATCGGAGGCGTGGCGGCACGATTGCTGCTCGATATGCGTGGTTGTCTGTTTTCGAGCTTGGCGCTTTTGGGTGGCGCTGTGTGCTACGGGCTCGTGCTGCTCAGTGAATTCCACCTTTTGGACGGCGTGTACAGTGGCGACCGGCTCATGCTCCGCCACGGGGCGGTGCTGGTGGGGAACTATTTGATCCTGATGGCCATGTTGTTGCATGGCCGGCATGTACTGTTCGACGCTTTGGGGCTGTTGCCGCCCCAAGCGGCGAGTGAGGCGCTTCGGCAGACGGCCGAACTGGCCGAGGCCGCCGAACTGTTAAGCGCGTACTCACACGGGGTCCGGATTCATCCGGCCCATGGGATCCCGGCCTCCCGTAGCGAGGGACTTTCCGAGGGGCCGCAACAGGTAACCGTGGTGGTGGCGCCGCCTGCGGCCGAGGTTTCCCCCGCACCGCCGGCCGTGCCCAAGCCGCTGCTGCCAGCGGTAATCCGGCGACTGACCCGGGCCGACCGGCGCCGCGGCCGCCTCCTCGGTTGAGCGTGGGAAACTGAATCCAGCCTTTAGGAGCCCTTGGGACAACCGGCGCCGGAAGCGGAGGAGGCGGCCCGCAAAGGGCCAGGCTGCGTCGCGACCCACCGGATCCTGACGGACCCGGCTCGTTAGCCGCGCGGGGCCCTCAAGCGCACCAAGGCCGTTTGCGCTGGCGTACGCTGGCCAGGGCGCTCAGCGCAATCTTTACGTCTTGCTCGATCTGGAAATCGAACATCCCGGCCACAATGAAATCGGCCCCGTTGCGGAAGGCCCAGGGAAACGCCGTGCCAGGATGGATCGCACCGGCAGCCATGACCTTGAAAGCCACCCACGGCCGGGAAACCGTCTCCATAAAGGCAGCGGTCTTGTCGGCATCCAGGCACCAGATGTTGTCGTGATAGCCGGTCCGGTCGGAACTCTGGGGTTTGTACCAGCACCACTCCTGCCGGTACTCCTTGGGGGTGGCCGACCAGTAGCGATCCATATGGAAGGTCTTGACGTAGTAGTCGGGATTCAGCCCGTGCTTTTCGCAGGCCATTGGGGTTTCTAGCGAGTGGCTGCCGATGCCGGCCGGTACCCCGGCTTTCTTCATTAACTCCAGGGCCTTGGCCAGCACGTCGATCCGCCCGTTCATGGTGTGATGGTCGGTCACCTCGCCGTGGGTATAAAGCAGGGTGGCTCCTTTGTCGACCAGAAAGGCGATCTGGTCGCGCATCTTGGTCTCATCGGTACTGGGATGCATGCACACCATGGTTTGGATCTTGCCGCCCCGCTCCTTGCGGTACCGCTCCAGCACGTTTTGCGAGACCGGGTCGATGAGCACAGTGTTGATGCCGCACTGCTCGGCAAGTTCCAGGGTCTCGAAGATCTTCTGCTCGGTATTGTAAGCCTTGAACAAGCGGGAAACGTAAAGCAGGTCGCGGCTATGGGCCCAGCCTCCGATCAGGTTCCCACCCAAAAACAGGCGGCTGATGGACACTTTGCCAATCTTGCCGCACGGCATAGCCTTGGGATCCGCGTCGGGCTTGGGCCGGGGGCCGTCGGCCTTGCCTTCTTCGACGGCGGCCAAGAGGATCTTCTCCTCCAGGGTGGCGGCTGTCCCCACTCCCGCCGCGCCCAAAAGCGTCCGGTTCAAAAAACTGCGACGATCGGTCTTCTCCGGCATGATCCCACGCTCCTAATTTCGCCCGGAAACCCTCTGCCAATACCTAGCTCGCGGCCACGTTTGTTTGATATCGGCCAAACCATTCTACAGTCCACTAGGCGGGGGACAACGGGAGGCCCCAGCATCGCAGAGCGAAATGAAGCAGGCGTGCGCAGGCCCCCCGGGCGGGGAGGGGCAGCTTCGCCGCCATGGTGCCCCGCCTGTGCTAGGGGCTAGCGCGCCGCGCCAGAAAGGTCTCCACCATGACCAAACCCAGAACGAAATACAACAATGCCCGAGCCAGCCGGTTGGGGCGGACCGTCGCAGCGGCCAGCGGCGCACTTGGTTTCTGGAAGGTTGTCTGATGCACGAAGGGCACCTCCGGCCAGACTTCGTCCCGGAGTTCTTCCGGCCCGAGGGGTGCCAAGTCGCTCTCGTCCGGCGGCCGAGAATCGAAATTGACCGCGAAAAGGTCGTTTCGCGACACCGGGGGGCCGTAGCGGGCCGTATACAGGCCGCTGGTGGCTGTCTCGGTAAACGTCCACGCCCGAACCCCTCCCTCCTCCTGTATCCGCACCTCCTCGCCGCGCCCACTGGGCGTACTGATGACCAGACTGGGCGTCCGGCCTTCCAGGGGCAAGGTATCGCCTAGGGGCTGGCCCACACGCACCGTGCGCTCCGCCACTTGCCGGACCGCGGCGTATTGGAGCATCTCTTGGACCAGCGGGACAAAACTGGGCCACAGAGGCATGGCGCTCCACTGAGGGTCGTCCACGGCCGTGGACACCACGATAACCCGGCCGCGCTGAATGGACTCTTCCACAATCAAAGGTTCTCCTTCGCCGGTTGCCAGAACCACGTTGGCCGCCCCCTGCGGCGCGACCTCCAGCCGGTAGTGCCGGAAGACCGGGGTGGTCAAAAGCCCGGCGGCCTCATGGCCCTCGAATACTCGGAGTATGGGGTGGCGGTACTCCAGCGGGTTGAGTCGAGCGGAAGCATCGCTGCGAGTGACCAGAGGTCCCAGGCGGGCCGGCAGGACGCGCAGCGACCCGGCTGCCCCGGCCAATTCGCGGTTGTAGGCGTCGGCCTGGACCTGCGGGCCCAGGAAAAACACCACCCCACCGCCGGTTTGGAGATAGCCGTCTAGCAAGCGGGCCTCTGCTGCCGTGAACCGGGCCACATCGGCGAAAAACAGGCAATCGTAGCCCGCTAGCGAGGTCTCGCGCAAACGGCTGTCGGGAATGACTTCCACCTCGACGCGCCCGGCCCTTGGCCCACGCGGAGCCAAAGCCGCTTGCAGGTACCCGGTAGCACTGCGAAACGGATCGCTCGACGGCCGGCCATCCACGCACAATACCCGCAGCCGCCGGCGGACCGGCAATACCGCGTAGCGGTGATTGTCGATCTCCAGCCCGTCTTGTTCCAGCCGCACTTCGACCACGTGATCCCCCGGCGTGTCGAACCGCCAGGCGAATGCCACGTTGGCCTTGCCACCCGGGGACAACCGCGCCGCCTGCTTGTCAACCGGGCGGCCATCGACGACAAGCTCTACCGCCAGTCCTCGGCGGGCCCGCTCGACCAACTGCGAGGGATCCGGTAGCCGTGTTGCCTCCCCGTTGCCCTCAGGCTTCGGCGGAGAGGGCGAACGCTCCTGCGCCGAGGCTGAAGGTCCGTACAGGCGGACCTCGGCCCGAACTTGCACCGGGTCGCCCACCAGCACCGCGGGCTGGTCCACCGTAAGCTCGCTGACCGCGGCATTGAAGGCATCGGGCTGCCCCAGATCGATGACCACCAAGTGGGCCAACTCGGCCACGCGCCGGCTCCGCTGAAGGAATGCCTCCCGCGAAGCGGAATCCTGAGAAGCCCACGCCCAGTCGCTCCGGGCCAGATCCGTCAGAAAGTACACTTCGTGGGCCGTCAGGCGCGGCGCATCGCGGCGGGCATCCAAGAGCACCTGTTCGACGGCGGCCAGGGTCCGCCAGAGGTCCGCCTTGCCGTGCCACAGTTCCAGGGCATCGAGTTCTTTGCGGAAGTCGGCTGGATTGCGGGCCGGCGTGGCTACCACAATCCTCGGCGGCGATGCCATAAGCACCAGAGTGAATCCGTCGCCCGGCGGGCTTTCGTCCACGATGCGGGCGGCGATTTCTTTAGCCCGCTGGAAGCGGCTTTTCCCCCCCGCGCGATAGCCCATCGAAAACGACGCATCGACCACCAACACGCGGTGGGTCGGTTGTCCTCGCGCCGGGACCACGGCAAGGCCCTCCCACAAGGGGTCGGCGGCGGCAAGCACTGCCAGCACTAAAATCCCGGTCCGCACGGCCAATAGCAGCCACTGCTCCAGCCGGAGCCTGCGCCGGCTGGCTTCCACCGCGCGGAGCAGGAATTCCATGGCCGCAAAATAGGTCTCCACATGGCGCCGCCGGTTCCAAAGGTGGATCAGTAGCGGGGCGGCCGCCGCCGCCAGCCATCCCAACATCCACGGATTAAGCAATTCGAAGCCCAGAGGCAGCATCATGCCCAGCGCCTGATTTCCCCGCGGCCGCGATCCTTTCAACTGCTTGCGCTACGATAACCGACTAGTGCCCGATTGAACAGCCACCGCGACAGACAGAGCCCGGCGGCGCAAGCCCCAAGGGTGAACAGCGGTAACAGCCAGTCGCCGGTGCTTTGCGGTGCCAGCGGCCGCACCAGAAAACGGGCCGGTACATTCACCACCACCAGCACCGGCACGAGGAAAGTAAACAGCCAGCGTAAAGGGCTCCCCAGCCGGCCCTGGAAAATCTCCTGCGGATAGCGGGCGAAATTGCTCAGGTAAAACCAGAAATCGTAAAGGGCCTGGTTCCTGCCCAGCCAGACGCTGGCCGAAGCCAGCGAAATCATCAGGCTGTAATAAATGGCCACCCCGCAGGCCACGTACAGGACGTAAAGCCCGCAGGAAACCGGCGAGGGCACATAGCCCAGCCGGCCGAAGGCGTAGGCGGCCAACACCACCGCGAATACCACGTTGGTCAGCGAGGACCATTCGATACGTTGAAACGATACCAGAAACTGCGTATCGATCGGCTTCAACAGCACAAAATCGAGCGACCCGGTGCGGATCATCTCCGAAAACTCGTCCGCGTTGGTCATGAACAACAACTGCACCAGCCCGTTGATGAGATACGTGGTGGCCAAGAAAATGAAGAACTCGTGCTTGCCCCAGCCCGTTCCGGCCCCCAGCATCGGCGTGTAGTGGAAGACGACCACGTAGAAGGTCAGGTTCATGGTCAGCCAGCCGAGCGACGTGGCAGTCTCCATGAGGAAATTCGCCCGGAACGTCATGTCACGGATCAGGCTGTTGCGGGCAAAGGTGGCTAGCACCCGCAGGTACCGCGGTTGCTCGGACCCGCGCGGCTTGAGCGGCGGACAATCAACCCCCCCCACCGTCTCTTGAGCGCCTGCCGTACTCACAGGTGTCGCCCTCATCGTATCAGGCCACTACCCGCCGAAACCGCTGTATCGCCGCACGCCCAGGCGGAAGGCAGTCCGGGCGGCCACCACGAACGTTATCACCCAAGCCAACTGTGTCGCCAACCCGCGCACAAGTTGCTCCCCTCCGACCTTTCCCAGAAACACCGCCGATGGAAAATACGCCAAGTATTGGAACGGCGCCGCCTTGAGCAGTTGTCCCCATATGCCCGGCAGCATATCCAGAGGAAACATGTGCCCCGAACAGAAGTAGCTCAATAGCATATAGATGAACAACAGCGAACTGATCTCCAGGAACCAGAAGCCCAACAGGCCCAGCGTCGCCTCCATGAAGAATCCCAAGAGGAAGGCCATCACAAGCGAGGCCACGTAGGCCACAAAGACAGGGGCGTCGGGCCAGCCCGGAAAGTACGAGCGCAGGAGATAAAACACCGTGGCAAATGGCAGCACGGCGATGGCGTAGTACACGAGCTTGTGCGCGACCCGGTAGAGAAACAGAAACTCGAGGAGGTCCACGGGCTGGGTCAAATACTTCTTGACCGCTCCGCTGCGGATATCCCGAGTAATGCCCGATGCCAATCCCGGCATGCTCGAAAATGCCCGGCTGACCATGGTCAGCAAGTAATAGGCGATGAAATCGTCGTAGGTATAACCCGCCACGCGGTCCGCGCCGCTGCCCAGCGCTTCCACCGCGGAGAATACCGCCTTCCACAGGAATATCTGCGTTACGATGGGCAGGAAGCGCATCAGGGTCCCCAGCGCGAAGTCGCCGCGATAGACCAGGCGTTCCGCGATGCTGACGCTCAGAATGGTCCACCAGATGCCCGCACGAGCCAGCATGGCGGGGAGATTCTCCAGGGAGTCAACCGGGGGTGGCCGGTAGCGTGGCCCCCGGCTGGGCTTGGCAAAACAACTCGGCAATCACCTCTTCCAGAGGCGGATCCTCGACGCTGACATCCTCGACGGTGTAAGAGGCCAGGATGGCGCCCAACACTTCGGGCACCGACTGCCGGGGCACGCGGAGTTTCACCCGGGGGGCCTCGGCTGAAAGCAGCTCGCCGAACCGCGAAAGCTCGCCCGGCACTTGGCCATCCGACATCTGTAGCGAAATCACTTTGGCGCGGCTGAAGCGATCGATGATGCCCTCGAGCGACCCGTCGTACACGATGCGGCCCGACGCGATAATCACCACCCGCCGGCACAGCGCGGCCACGTCCTTCATATTGTGGCTGGTCAACAGCACCGTGATCTTGCGCGCCTGCTGATAATGGCGGAGGAACTTCTGCACCTGGTACTGGGCAATCACGTCGAGCCCGATGGTGGGTTCGTCCAGAAAAAGCACCTCCGGCGAGTGAAGCAACGCGGCAATCAGCTCCATCTTCATCCGCTCGCCTAACGACAACTCGCGGACCGGCTGCGACAGCAGGTGGCGCACTCCGAGCATTTCGGTCAGTCCGTCGCGGGCTCGCTCGAATTCGGCCGGTTCAATCCGGTAGATGTGCTGGTGCAGGCGGAACGACTCGGCAGCGGGCAGATCCCACCAGAGCTGGTTTTTCTGGCCCATCACCAGGGCAAAGCGGCGGCGATAGGCGTTCTCGCGCTGCCAGGGAACATAGCCGAGTACTCGCGCGGTGCCACTGGTGGGCGTCAGTACCCCCGAAAGGAGCTTCAGCGTGGTCGTTTTACCAGCGCCGTTCGGCCCGAGGAATGCGACGAACTCGCCCCGTTCCACGTCCAGATCGATGTGGCGGACCGCCTCTACCACCCGGTACTCGCGCCGGAAGAGCCCGCGGATGGAGGCCGCAAGCCCCTCCTTTTTCCGGTATACCCGATACGACTTGGATAGACCCCGCACTTCGATGACCGCCATAACCCGCGAATTATACCGTGCACAGAGCTTCGCCGCGTCGCGCGGGAACCGGCGGTGCCAGCAGAGCGGCCAAGCCGGTACAATGGCGGCCCTTCAGTGGGTGTTTGAAGACCGACCAGGCGCGGCTTCGGCCCCCGCCCTGGGCCCTTTGAAAAAGACCTGCTGCCAATGCTTACCCGCCACGAGATCGAGGTTCGGGTCCGCTACAAAGAGTGCGACCCGATGGGCTACCTGCATCATGCCAACTACTTCGTGCTTTTCGAGATGGGGCGAACCGAACTGCTTCGGGCATCCGGCGGCAATTACCGCAGAATGGAGGAAGAAGGCCTCTTTGTGGTGGTGGTCAAGGCGGAGTGCCGCTACCACCGGCCTGCCCGCTACGACGATGTGCTGCGGATCGAAACCGTGGTCGGCCGCGTGACCAATGCCACCATCGAGCACCATTACCGCGTGTTGCGGCAGTCCGAGTTGCTGGCCACCGGATCGGTGGTGCTGGCCATTGTGGACCGAAACGGCAAAGTTCAAATGGTGCCCGAATGGCTAAGACAACCCGATCCGCAGGATTGAACCTTGGGGTGTACCCCTACCATCGGCGTAGGGACCGCCACGCGCGAACTTTTCTTCTTGGTGGGCACTGCATCTACCCCACACGGGGGTACTACCGGTGCGCGTACCGTGTCCCGTCCGTAGGCCGGATGCGCTCCGCCACCGGTATGAATAGGAGGTGGACCTGAAGGCGGGTACTTAGGTCGGCATCCAGGCCCAGGTGGCACCCAACCGGAACCCGGCGCAACCTGTCGAAAGGGCCCCTTGAAACCCGACTATCGGGTTAATTCACCTAGGAAAGAGGGGCAGCGGGTGGGCGAGTTTGGAGCGAGTTGTCCCCTATTTCGGGTGGAAACGGCAAAAAATTGCATGAGGTTTCGTCCCCATCGGCCGCTTTTTGCCATTAAGGTTATGGCGGGGCGTGACCGCTTGCCCCGGTACCCCACGGGGTCTCGGGGACGTCTTCAGTCCCCGATTGGCGACAGGGGGAGGCCAGCGGGACCTCCACCAGGTCCCGCTGGTGCTCCCGGTTTTCGTCATGTCCCCTCTTAATGGTGGAATGCTCAGGCTTTGGCGGTATTATCTATTCCGCAAAGCCGCCTAACCGGGTAAAGTCCGCGCTTATTGGGGGCCGGCCCGGGTCCTGGGCCCCGAAGTCGCCCTCCCCGACGTTCTGCGGTACCCCAATTCTCCGCTGCACGATCGGAACGCCGGTGGGTCTTGGGTGGCCGGCAGGCCGTTGTGGGGGCCTGGAATGTTGGTTTGGGCGGGGCGAGGTTACTTTCGCCGTACTCGTACTGGATCCACACCATGGGCGCCTCGATGAACTCGGTTGCGATGGGCCCGCGGCCGCGCACTCGCGCGGAGGCGGTTGCCGACTGGATCGCAGACTTAGGGGGCGTGGTGATCGATTGGGTCTCTGGCCTCGGCGATTTCTCGCTGTTTGTGCTGCGGACCTTTCGCTGGCTTTTGGGCCGACTGCCGCGCAAAGAGACTTTGCTTCCCAACTTTTACCAGATTGGCGTGATGAGCTTGCCGGTGATCGCGCTGACCGGGACATTCATCGGCATGGTCTTGGCGGTGCAAAGTTACGCCCAGTTTCGCACTTTGGGGCTTGAAACCCGGCTGGGGGCGGTGATCAACATGTCGCTGGTACGGGAGTTGGGACCTGTGCTGGCAGCGACGATGCTGGCCGGTCGGGTGGGCAGTGCCATGGCGGCCGAACTGGGTACCATGCGGGTGACCGAGCAGATCGACGCCTTGGCCAGCTTGGGGGCCAACCCGATCCACTATCTGGTGGTGCCGCGGTTTTTGGGATGTTTGGTGCTGATTCCGACGCTGACCATCATGGCCGATTTCATGGGGGTCGTGGGTGCATTCTTTTACAGCACTTGGGTGTGGGGGATCGACTCAGAGCGGTATCTGGAGAACTCGGCAAGCTATGTGGGGATCTTCGACCTGTTCGGGGGGGTGTTTAAGAGCCTGTTCTTTGGGGCGGCCATCGCCCTGATCGCCTGTCACCGCGGTTTCAATTGCGATCCTGGGGCCGAGGGGGTGGGCCGGGCGGCTACCTCGGCCTTCGTCCATTCGTTTGTCGTCATCCTGGTTCTGGATCTGCTGCTGGGGATTGCCTTGGATTCGGTGTATGCTGTGTTGTGGCCGGAAGGCCCTTCCATCTTCTGACGATGTGTGCCGTGTCCGCCGCAGGGGAGAAGCGTGCCGAGGTGATTCTTCGGGTCGAGCACCTTTGGGTGCGGTTCGGCCGGCAACTGGTGTTGCGGGACCTGAATTTGGCGATCCGTCGCGGCGAGACAGTGGCGGTGATTGGCGAAAGCGGCTGCGGGAAAACCGTGTTTCTCAAGACGCTGGTGGGCTTGCAGCGTCCGAGCCGCGGGGCGGTGTATTTCGATGGCCAGAATCTTGCGGAACTGGGGGAGCGGGCACTCAGCCGCATCCGTACGCGATTCGGCTTTGTTTTTCAGCAGGCGGCGCTGTTCGACAGCATGACGATTGCGCAAAACGTCGCTTTTCCGCTGCGGCAGCATTCCGGGCGAAGCGAGGCCGAGATCCAAGAGATCGTGCGTGCCCGCCTGGCCGAAGTGGGACTGCCCGAGCAGGTCCTGGGCAAGAAGCCTGCGGAGCTGTCGGGCGGAATGCGGAAGCGGGTCGGACTTGCCCGTGCGTTGGCCCTGGAACCGGAAATGATGCTCTATGACGAGCCCACCACGGGGCTCGATCCCATTATGAGCGATGTCATTAACGAGCTGATCATCCGGACCCGCCAGCGGCATCCGGTCACCAGCATCGTGGTCACCCACGATATGCGGACGGCCCGCAAGGTGGCCGACCGCGTGGTCATGCTCTATCCTTTGGCGCGGCTGAAGCCCAGTGAGCCTCAGATCCTTTACGACGGGCCTCCGGAGGGGCTGGAGACTGCCAGCGATCCCCGCGTCCGGCAGTTCGTGGCGGGCGAGGCCGGAGAGCGGCTGGTCGAGTTGCAAGCAGAGGGGAGCGGGCGATGGACGAACGGGTAATCCAGTTCCGCGTGGGAGTGATGGTCCTTGCCACGCTCATTATCACCGCTATTCTGGTGGTGATGTTCGGTCCGGGTTCATCGCGGGCCCTGCGGGGATTGATTCCCGGCCGGCGACCGTACACCATTTTCATCCGTTTTCCCGAGGCTCCTGGCGTCAATCCCGATACCCCGATCCGCAAGAGCGGAATTGTCATCGGCAGGGTTCGCAGCGTGCGTTTTGCCGACGAGCAGTTCCAGCGCGAGGTGCTGGTGACCGCCGATATCGACTACGACCGCAAGCTCTTTTCAGATGAGGAATGCCAACTGGTTCGCACCGTGGTGGGCGACTCGCGTCTGGAGATCGTGGCTGCGCGGCGCGGGGCGGCCCCAGCGCAACCTATCCCACCCGGCGGCGAGATCGCTGGCACCGTCATTTCGGATCCCGTGCAGGTGGTGGGCAAGCTGGAAGGCGACCTGCGAGAGACCATTCGCTCGGTCGGCGATGCCAGCGACGAGCTGCGGAAGTTCGTCAGAAGCATCAACGAAATGGTTGGCGCCGGCGGCGACCGCACGGATCGCCGGGTACGCATCGAGGAACTCTTGCAAGAGACCCGGGACGCCCTGAAGGCCATTCGCACGGCCGCCGATAACGCCAACGCCCTCTTCGGCGGAGGTCCCGATGGCGATACCCAACTGCGCGACACGCTGCGCCGCCTGCCCACCATGGTCGATAACCTCAACTCCACCCTGGCCTCTCTGGGCAACGCAATCCGCTCGATGGACGAGACCGTAGTGGCGGCTCGCAAAAACCTCGATAACCTCCAGCGTTTTACCGGCCCCCTGGGCGACCGCGGCGAGGAGATCGCCGATGGCTTGGCCACCGCCACCCGGAACTTCAATGCCCTGTTGACCGATGTCCGCACGCTCACGGCCCGGCTCAATGCCCAGGAAGGCTCCCTGGGCAAGCTGATTCACGACCCGTCGCTCTACAATAACCTCAACCGCGCCGCCGAAAACCTTCAGGAGCTGAGCGTTCGGCTCCGGCCCATCGTCGAAGACGTGCGGGTGTTCACCGACCGCATTGCCCGGCATCCCGATGACCTAATCACCTTGCGGGGCATGCTCCAGCAAAAGCCGGGCACCAAGTGGTAGCCGGGGCAGAAGCCGGGCGCCCTGTGGCGGAACACAAACCGGTTAGAGGGGCGTACGCCCCGCCCTTCAAAGGCGCGCCAGACCGGCTTAGGCCCTTCCCAGCGGCGGGATAATTCCGGGGTTGCACCTTCCAGCTTAGCGGCCCTCGCGGTACAATAACGCCCGTTGTCTGGCGCCCGGCCGGGGTGCCAAGGAATACGGAGATTCCCTGATTCACCGGAACGTCGAACACGAGCTGATGACTTACTCGCTTCAATCCGTGCCCTCGACTGCGACGGAGTGCGGTCTTTCGGAACTCGACGAGCCTGGCTGTAGTCTGTACGACCGATCCTTCTGGCTTGCGCACGCGGCCAACACGTTGGTTGCGGTGGCCGCGGGCTTGAACTATCGCTACGCCGATTTCGTGACCTATTTGGGGGGCAGCGAACTGCATTTGGGCTGGATCGTCGGGGTGGGAATGGTGGGCAGTGTACTGGTGCGCGTCGGATTTGGGCCTGGGATCGACCGCCATGGTCCCCGAGGGGTATGGATGCTGGCCTTGGCCTTGCTGGCGGCCAGCAGCGCAGCACACCTGTTGATTACTCGGTACGACGGGGTGGGGATCTATTTGGCGCGGATCGCGTTCTGTACCGCGCTGGCCGGGGTGTGGATCGCCTCGACCACGTTCGTAGCTTCGCGGGGGCCGGCTGCCCGCATCGCCGAGTTGATTGGCATCCTGGGCACCTCCGGGTTCCTCGGGATGATGATCGGTACGCAACTGGGCGACTGGTTATGCGCGGACCTCAATGGCCGGCGGGATCCAGTGGACCGGCTGTTTATCGCCTCGGCCCTGTTGGCTGTGGCAGCCATGCCCTGTGTGTTGCTGGCCACGCGAGGAAAGGCGCCCATCCGGCGCCGCCGCACCGGCGCGCTCTGGGCAGCGGTAAAGCAGTATCAGAGGAAGGCGGCCTTGGTGCTGGGCGTGTCAGCGGGGGCGGCCATCGCCCTGCCGGCCACTTTTCTCCGCACCTATGCGGCCGAGTTGGGTATCCGCCGGATCGGAACCTTCTTTACCATCTGTGCTGTGGTGGCACTGGCCAGCCGGTTGGGTGCCCGCCGCGTGCCGGAGCGCCTGGGCCTGGCTCGAATGATCGTGATGGGCTTCGTTTTGCTGGCCGTGGGGCAATTCCTCTATTTACCTGTGCGATCCGAGTGGCATCTGCTGCTGCCTGGCGCGGTGGTAGGCCTGGCCCAGGCCATTTTGTTCCCCACCATTGTGGCCGAAAGCAGCGTGCCTTACCCGGCCCAGTATCGGGGGGTGGCCATGACGCTGATTCTGGCCGCCTTCGACGTCGGACAGATGGTCGGCGCGCCGATCGCCGGAGCCATCCTCCATGCCAGCCAGGCCCTGGGACTGCCTGGTTACCCGGCGCTATTTGTAGTTACCGCCGCGATGCTCTTAGTTACGGCGGGCTTCTATGCGACGCGCGCCTGGTTTCGGCTGGGGCGGCCACAGTACCCGCTTGAAAGGTGGAATGGACACGCCACGGCATCCAAGCAGGACGAGGTTGTCCCGGCGGCCGGGCCGGTCGAGCCCGCGGCGCGATCCGGCCCAGCCGCATGTCCGACACAGAGAAATATGATTTCTTCCGCACCTTAACCAACCGTGGGCTAGTGCCATGGATCACGGCTGGCTGGCCGACGCGGCCGCCTTGCCCTCGGACGATTGGGCATACCAGCGGGCCTCGGCCAACAGGCGCCGGGCCTCGGCCGGCGGCGTGTCGCGGAACCACAGCGTGGTGCGGCGGTGGTCCACGGGGACCAACGTCCGGTCGGGGTGGACTTCGCAGGCAACGGCGCTGCGATCGAGCCGCTCGGCCCGGAGCCGCGTGTGTCTTACTTCCAGCACGCCGCGCTTGCCCAAAAAGTGCCACACCACGGCAATGGTATCTGGCCCGCGAGCGCCGGCCATTGCCCGGACCTCTCTCCCGCCCGCCACCGCCGGCACCGGTTCCACGGGCACGAACTCCGGCGTCATTCGGGGGGAAGACGCCGCGGCGGCTTCCGGCTGCCGATCGCCTCTTGCTTTGGGCGTCTGGCTGGACCCGCCAAACACATCGGCCGTAACGAGCACGAAATCCTTGCCCGGTTGACGCAGGGTTTGGCGCACCGTCTCGGGCACTTCGCCCGACCGACGCAGGTGTTCGTAGGCCGACACGATCTCCAGCAACCCGCCCAGCAGCGGATGGCTTTCCATTTGGGCAAAGCTCGTTTGCAGCGAAATGGGGGCATCGTAGGCCAACGAACGAACCATCAGGTATTCCATTTCGTCAAGCTGGAGGCCATCGGTGTTTTTGCCCAAAGGCCAGATGCCGAACCAGCCCAACTCGCCGGGCACCATGTCCTCGCCCACACTGAGCATGTAAGCTACAGAGCGGTCGATGTGGCTGCGGACTGTGGGCCAGCTTTCGACCTTCCCCCCCGCCACAATATGGCCGTACAGGGTGTTCAAATACGTGTCCACCGTGCCGCTCCGCGTGAAGGAGTGCCAGGTGTTGTGGGTCATGATAGTACCCATGTGGATAAGCGGCCGCTTGCGGAACTTGCGCATGGCCAAGGCCTGGCACTTCGACACGTAGTAATCGAACCGGCGACGATCCACGTCTTCACCACCATCGAAGTACACCATGTCGAAGTCGCAGGTGTTGAACACTTCGGCCAGGCGGGAAGTGGTTTCATCCAGCAGGGTGGTTTCCTGGTCGATGATGTAGCCGTTGATGCAGCCATCGACGCCGTAGTGCCGGCCCAAAGTGCCGGCGGCGTGGGCGGCCCGCCGTGTTCCGTACGCCCCCCGCTGGCAGCCCAACAGGGTGTTCCACTGCCCTGGGGGACCGATCGCTTCGTACCGAATGATCTCATCGTCCAGCACGATTTCCTGGTGCTTGAGGACGCCGCCTTCCCACAATTTTTGCTGGGCCACGGGGCTGCCCGGCCATTGGCTCAGGTCGTCGGCCATGTGCAGGGTGCGCTCGGTGGGCCCCACGGCCTGGGCCAGGCGCGCGCTCATATCAACCCAAAAGCGGCGATCGGGGACCGGCGTCACATACGGATCGGTCTTCGATACCTTCGAAGCGAAGGTGTGCATCCCCACGAGAATCCCTTCGGCGTGCAGGCGGGCCACGGTGCGGCGCAGGCTCTCGATGCCATCGGGGTACAGCGCTGTATTGACGGTGAAATGCCCCACCGTCCGGCACCAGGCCCCCGAACTGAGCATTACCTGGCGGAACCCGGTGCGCCGGCAGTACTCGATGACCTTTTCCACGTCCCTTTCCCCGAAATGGAGGAACCAGTACGAGCCGCGGGCCAGGGGCAAATCCTTGGCAGGGGTTCGGCCGTCGTCGTTTCGGGGCAAATCACAGGCCACGGCCAGTTGCTGCAAACGCTGGCGGAGCAGTGGGGGCGGTCCGGCCAACACGGCGGCGGCTGCGCCCTCGACCCGCGGCCCAGGCGCATCTTGGGTGGTGCAAGCCAACTCGGCATATCCTGCCCGGCGAGCCGCTCTGCCCTGCGTCTGGAGATTCATCGCCCGCACGCAGATGCCGTACTGCTCGCTCCAGGCCCCGTTGAGCCGCGGGCCCACATGCTCGGTAATCGCCGCCGGCAGGCAAATAAGCGTCAGGCGCTCGGGCCTGGGCCCGATCACTTCCCCCAACCGAAACGCGATCCAATCCTCGGCCGTTTCCACCTGATAAACCAGCCGGGTCTCGCACGAGGCAAAGCCCAGCACCAGCCGGCCGCCCTCCTCATTGGCTCGGCTGGCGGAATGGACCACGCCGTCCCATTGGACGCTGGCCATGGGCACGCTGCGGCCGGTGGGGGCATACTCGCGGCCAGTGTGCTTATCGACAATCGACCGCCACGTACCGTCGGCCTTGAGTACCAGGCGCAGGTGCCTGTTCTCCCAAACCATGTCGCCGGCATGCGCCAACCCTGCCACACTTGCCACAGCCAGAAAGCACGCTGCAAGTCGCCCGAAAGTTTCGCCGAATCGATCAGATGCCACGGTTGAATCCTCTACCCGCCAGCCAACCAAGTGCTTTTGGTGCTTGGTTGATTATCGCCATTTCGACGGCGGCGCACTATGCCCCGGCGTGTGCGGCGTGTGCCACTGCTTGCCGCAAGGCAAGCAGTGCGGCTGGATTGTTTGGGGACTGCTTCTGACGAAACCGTGGCACACAGCGGGGTGTGCCACTGCTTGCCGCCGGCAAGCAGTGTGGCTGGACTGTTTGAGCACTGCTTCTGACGAAGCAGTGGCACACAGCGCGTGTGCGGCGTGTGCCACTGCTTGCCGCAAGGCAAGCAGTGCGGCTGGATTGTTTGGGCACTGCTTCTAACGAAGCCGTGGCACACAGCGCGTGTGCAGCGTGTGCCACTGCTTGCCGCAAGGCAAGCAGTGCGGTGGGGTTGGTTGGGCACTGCTTCTGACGAAGCAGTGGCACACAGCGTACGCCGCAAAGACTATGCCGGAACGGCCGGTCCCGGTTGCGAGCGAGGGCGGGTTATACGAAC
>Ga0315298_1000815_pt1 | contig 59756 bp, 48 predicted proteins | sample WHS_1_MG_FD_203077 | JGI IMG/M metagenome (GOLD analysis project Ga0315298, IMG submission 203077) | Extremophilic microbial mat communities from Washburn Hot Springs, YNP, Wyoming, USA - WHS_1_MG | ecosystem: Environmental > Aquatic > Thermal springs > Hot (42-90C) | place: USA: Wyoming... | reverse complement strand
ACCGCTTCTGCTCCCTCTCGTTCAACGTCACCGTCTCCATCATGGAGGACATTTTCGCTGAACAGTTGAGGGGTGTCAGAATCGCTGGAGATTAACAAGCAGTGACAAAAAAGTTGACATGCGCCATCGACTTGTGGTAGAGTGCGCGGCAATCCACAGTTGAATAGATAAAGCGTTGATGGGGAGTAGTAGGGGCGCGCGGAAGCCCAGAGAGCCGGGGGCAGGTGGAAGCCCGGCGCGGAAGCGCTCCTCGAACTCGCCCCGGAGCAGCCAGGGCGAACGGTGCGGAGCGAAGCCGACCGCGCGCCAGTAGTCCTGTGTCGGGTCACGGAGCTGTTATACTCCGCAAAGAGGATGCGCCTCACGGCTGGCATCAACTAGGGTGGTACCGCGAGATCCATGAAGTCTCGTCCCTGTGGACGAGCTTTTTTGTTACCATCGAGGCCTGCCGGGCCGCGCGCATCAACCGGGGTGGTACCGCGGGCAGGATCCCGTCCCCATTGGGGACGGGATTTTCGCATCTTGCGCGCCAGCACGTTGGAAACGGAAGGGGGTAGTCCAGTCATGAAGCTGAACGGAGCAAGGATCATCGGTCGAAGTCTGGTCGAGGAAGGGGTGAAGGTGATCTTCGGGATGCCCGGTGGCGCCATCACTCCCTTCTACGATGTATTGCCTGAGTTCCCCATCCACCACGTACTGGTACGCCACGAGCAGGGTGCAGCCCACATGGCCGATGGCTACGGACGCGCATCGGAGGACGTCGGGGTCTGCTGCGCCACGTCGGGGCCTGGTGCCCTAAACCTGGTGGCCGGTATCGCTGCCGCATACCTGGACTCGACTCCGATGGTGGCGATCACCGCCAACGTCCCCACCTCCCAGATCGGGAAGGACGTGTTCCAGGAGTGCGACATCACCGGCATCACCCTGCCCATCACCAAGCACAACTATCTGGTGGAGCGGGTGGAGGATCTGGCGACGGTCATGAAGGAGGCCTTCTACCTGGCCCGGACGGGGAGGCCCGGCCCGGTGCTGGTGGATGTCCCCAAGGACGTGCTGCTGGCGGAGACGGAGTTTGTATATCCCAAGAGCGTGCATCTTCCCGGCTACAATCCTACGAAGCACGGCAACATGGCCCAGATCAAGAGGGCCGCAGCTCTCATCGGGGAGGCCCGGAAGCCGGTCATCATCGCGGGCCAGGGGGTGATCATCTCACGGGCGGAGAAGGAGCTGCTGAAGCTGGCTGAGACCACGGGGATACCGGTCATCACCACCCTTCTTGGGATCGGAGGGTTCCCGGAGTCCCATCCCCTCTCCTTCGGTCTGCTGGGCCTGCACGGGATGGCTTACGCCAACTATGCTGTGCACGACTGCGACCTCATCGTGGCCATTGGGATGCGGTTCGACGATCGGGCCACGGGAAAGGTGGAGGAGTTCGCCCCCAACGCCAAGGTGATCCACATCGATATCGATCCCGCGGAGATCGGGAAGAACGTTCGGGTCACGGTCCCCATCGTTGGCGACGTGAAGCTGGTTCTGGAGAGACTGAACCAGGAGATAGCCCCAAGCAGCCACCAGGATTGGGTGGACCAGATCGCGGCGTGGCGTGAGAAGCATCCAGCCACGGAGGTGCGCGAGTCGGAGAAGCTGCTGCCGCAGCTGCCAATCAAGACCCTCTACGAGGTGACTCAGGGCAAGGCCATCATCGTATCCGATGTCGGCCAGCATCAGATGTGGGCGGCCCAGCTCTACTGGTACAACGAGCCCCGGAGCTTCATCACCTCGGGCGGGATGGGCACCATGGGCTTCTCCCTGCCGGCGGCCATCGGTGTCAAGCTGGCGCGGCCAGAGAAGGAGGTCTGGGTGATCGTGGGGGATGGCAGCCTTCAGATGAACGTGCAGGAGCTGGCCACTGCCGTTCAGGAGAAGGTGGACATAAAGATAGCGCTGATCAACAACCTCTGTCTGGGGATGGTTCGGCAGATCCAGGATCTCTTCTTCGAGAAGAACTTCGTGGCCACGCCCTTGACAGGCCCCGACTGGGTGAAGCTGGCCGATGCCTACGGCGTCCCCGGCCTGCGGGCCACGAAGCCGGAGGAGGTGCGGGCGGTCATCGAGCGCGCCAGAGAGATCGAGGGTCCAGTGCTCATCGACTTCCAGGTGGAGACAGCCGAGAACGTCTATCCGATGGTGAAGCCGGGACGATCGTTGGGGGAGGTGTTGGTGGGATGAAGCACACCTTGGTGGCACTGATGGAGGACCGACCGGGCGTACTGACCCGGGTGGTGAGCCTGTTCCGCCGTCGCAACTTCAATATCGAGAGCATAAGCGTCGGGCACACGGAGACCCCGGACATCTCCCGGATGACCCTGGTGGTAGATGGTTCCAACACGGTAGTGGAGCAGGTGACGAAGCAGCTGTACAAGCTGATAAACGTCCGCAAGGTCAGCGATGTGACCGACGACCCGACGGTGGACAGGGAGCTGGCGCTGATCAAGGTGACGGCGAAGCCCTCCACCCGTTCGGAGATCCTGCAGATCGTGGACGTGTTCCGGGCCAAGGTCATCGATGTGAGCCCCAATGCCCTGATCGTGGAGGCTACCGGCCAGGAAGAGAAGATCAATGGGCTGGTGGCGATGCTTCGTGGCTACGGGATCAAGGAGATGGTTCGGACCGGGAAGGTCTCCATGGTTCGGGGGATGGGGGCCACGCGGGAGACCAGCGGTGCCCCGGCGTCAAACGGCAACGGTGTGGCCAAAGCGCTGAATTCTGAGTCCTGATCGCTGGGTTTTGGGGTGACCCGGTGGGCGGGTCCGGGGCGCGCAACGCGGGCGAGAGGCGTTGCGGCGCTGTCGGGTTCGGGGGTGTCCCCAGACGACATCGATTATCGACGGATTTCTACTCAGAGAGGAGAAAGCAGGGAATGCCGAAGATCTACTACGACTCCGACGCGGACTTGGGCCTTCTGAACGGCAAGACCATCGCGGTCATGGGGTACGGTAGCCAGGGACATGCCCACGCCCTGAACCTCAAGGAGAGTGGGTGCAATGTGGTGGTTGGCCTCTACAAGGGCAGCCAATCCTGGGAGAAGGCCGAGGCCGAGGGGCTGAAGGTCATGACCGTAGACGAGGCCGCCGAGGCCGCGGACACCATCATGGTGGTGGTGCCGGATCAGACCCAGAAGAAGCTGTACGAGGAGTCCATCCGCCCACACCTCAAGCCGGGCAACACGCTGATGTTCGCCCACGGCTTCAACATCCACTTCAACCAGATCGTGCCCCCTGATTTTGTCGATGTCAGCATGATCGCGCCGAAGGCCCCCGGCCACATAATGAGGGAACTGTTCACGCAGGGCGCAGGGGTGCCCGCCCTGATCGCCGTGCATCAGGATGCCAGCGGAAAGGCCCACCAGAACGCTCTGGCCTACGCCAAGGGCATCGGTTCTACCCGGGCGGGGGTGCTGGAGACCACCTTCCGCGAGGAGACGGAGACGGATCTGTTCGGCGAGCAGGCCGTGCTGTGCGGCGGCGTCACCGCCCTGATCAAGGCTGGCTTCGAGACCTTGGTCGAGGCTGGATACGCCCCGGAGTCGGCCTACTTCGAGTGCCTGCACGAGCTGAAGCTGATAGTGGACCTAATCTATCGAGGTGGGTTCAGCCTGATGCGCTACTCGGTCAGCGACACCGCAGAAATGGGCGACTACACGGCTGGACCCAAGGTGATAGACGAGCATGTTAGAGAGTCGATGCGGAAGATCCTGAAGGATGTTCAGGATGGAACCTGGGCCAGCATGTGGATCCAGGAGAACAACGCGGGCGGCCGAGCCAACTTCCTGGCCATGCGGCGCAGGGAGGCCCAGCATCCCATCGAGGTGGTGGGCAAGGAGCTGCGTGCCATGATGCCCTGGTTGAACAAGAAGTAGGGGCCACAGGGTGGGGGAGGGGGTCGGTCAGCCTGAGCCGATCCCCACCCCGACCCCACGATCCCCCCAACACGGGAGGCGCGACTACCATGACGGAGGATCGGGTATACATCTTCGACACGACGTTGCGGGACGGGGAGCAATCACCCGGGGCTTCGCTGACCTCGGACGAGAAGCTGGAGATCGCCAGGCAATTGGTCTGGCTCGGGGTGGACGTTATTGAGGCGGGGTTTCCCATCGCCTCCCCGGACGATTTCGAGGCCGTCCGGAGGATCGCTAGGGATCTGAAGGGGGTCGTGGTCTGCGGCCTGGCCCGGGCGGTACCCGAGGACATCGACAGGTGCTGGGAGGCCATCCGGGAAGCCGAGAACCCACGTATCCACACCTTCATGTCCACCTCCGACATCCACTTGGTGCACCAGTTCAGGAAGAGCCGGGAGGAGGCGCTGGAGACAATCGATGCCATGGTGAGGCGGGCCAAGGGCTACTGCATGGATGTCGAGTTCTCGCCCATGGACGCCAGCCGCACCGACCCCGAGTTCGTCTACAAGGCCCTGGAGGTTGCGATTGCGGCGGGAGCCACCACGGTGAACGTGCCCGACACGGTGGGCTACGCGCTCCCCGGGGAGTTTGCTGCGCTGATCAGGGGCATCAAGGAGAACGTTCCCAACATCGATCGGGCGATAATCTCGGTCCACTGCCATAACGATCTGGGTCTGGCCACTGCCAACAGCCTGGCAGCCGTGGCGGCAGGCGCCCGGCAGGTGGAGTGCACCGTCAACGGGATCGGGGAGAGGGCGGGGAATGCCTCCCTGGAGGAGGTGGTAATGGCCCTGCACACCCGCAAGGACCAGTACGGCGTGGTCACTGGCATCAACACCACCCAGATCTACAAGACGAGCCGCATGGTGAGCAGCTATACGGGGATCCCCGTGCAGCCCAACAAGGCTATCGTGGGGGGCAACGCCTTCGCCCACGAGTCGGGCATCCATCAGGATGGTGTGCTGAAGGAGCGCACCACCTACGAGATCATCGACGCGCGGTCGATAGGGCTGGCCAAGAGCTCCCTGGTGATGGGCAAGCACTCGGGCCGACATGCTCTTCGGGTGCGGCTGGAGGAGCTGGGGTACAGGCTCACTCCGGATGAGCTGAACAGGGCGTTCGCGCGCTTCAAGGAGATCGCGGACAAGAAGAAAGAGGTGTCCGACAGGGACCTGGAGGCGATAGTCGCGGACGAGATCCGACCGGTCCACGAGTACTTCAAGACGCGGCTGGTGCAGGTCTCCTGCGGCACCGGTCTGGTGCCCACGGCGACGGTGGAGCTGGAGAAGCCGGACGGCAGCGTGGAGCGGGCGGTTGCCATGGGTACGGGGCCGGTGGATGCCGCCTACAAGGCGATAGATATGATCTCAAGGGTGCCGGTTCGGCTGATGGAGTACACGGTGCACGGGGTCACTGGCGGAATAGACGCCCTTGGGGAGGTCTCGCTGCGGATCCAGGATGATGGCAAGAGCTTCGTGGGCCATGGAGCCGACACGGACATCGTCGTGGCTTCGGTGAAGGCCTACGTGACCGCGCTGAACAAGGTGATGGCCAACCGGCCTGCAGCCCGTGAGGACGGGGACCGAGGCTCTGACGCTCCTGAGGGGCAGACGGTCGAGCAGCCGCCGAAGAGATCGTCTCGGGCGGCCTTCGGGGCAACCGCCCCCGTGGGAAGCGGCCTGTGGCGGCAGCCGCAGTAGACGGACGCAGCGAATGAGGCCAGGGGCTTGGGGCTGGACGTCAGGGCCGGTGGATCGACTTCGGCCACTGGCACCGGGTGCCCAGCCTCGGTCCTACATGGAGGTTGATATGCCCAGTACGGTTGCGGAGAAGATCCTGGCGGCGCACAGCGGCCGGAAGGAGGTGGAGGCGGGCGAGCTGCTGAACGTCCGAGTCGATGTCGCCATGGCCAACGACATCACCACCCCTCCAGCCATCAAGGAGTTTCGAAGGCTGGAGGTGGAGCGGGTATGGGATCCGGAGCGGGTGGTGCTGGTCATGGACCATTTCTGCCCGGCCAAGGACATCGCTGCCGCCACCAATGCGAAGACCTCGCGGGAGTTCGCGCGGGAGCAGGGGATCAAGCACTTCTTCGAGGGAGGGCCGGCGGGCATCGAGCACGCGCTGCTGCCGGAGCAGGGCCTGGTGGGCCCCGGTGAGGTGGTGATAGGGGCCGACTCGCACACCTGCACCTACGGCGCGGTGGGAAGCTTTGCGTGCGGCGTGGGCCACACCGACATGGGCGTCGCCTGGGCCACGGGCGAGGTCTGGATGAAGGTGCCGCAGACCCTGAAGATTGTGCTCAAGGGGCGCAGGGGTCCCTGGGTGGTGGGGAAGGATGTGATCCTCCACATCATCGGCAAGATCGGGGTGGAAGGGGCCAACTACCTGTCGATGGAATACCATGGTGAGGGGGTTGCCGATCTGACCATGGAGGATCGCTTCACCATGGCCAACATGACCACCGAGGCGCAGGGGAAGGCAGGCCTTTTCCCTGTCGACGACCGCACCCGGGAGTTCCTCGCGGGACGCTTCCGGCGACCCTTCACGATCTACGAGGCCGACCCGGGGGCCCGGTACGTGGATGAGCTGGAGGTGGATCTGGGTGGTCTGGAGCCGGTGGTGGCGGCACCGTTCCTCCCATCCAACGTGCGTCCCGTGCGCGAGGTGGCCGGCACTCCCATCGACCAGGCTTTCATTGGGGCCTGCACCAACGGGTGGCTTTCGGACCTGAGAACGGCAGCCTCCATCATGAAAGGGAAGCGGGTCCATCCGGACGTGCGCTGCATGGTGATACCCGCAACGCCGAGCATCTACATGGCGGCGCTGAAGGAGGGGATCATCGAGACGCTGCTGGAGGCTGGGTGCTCCGTGGGTGCTCCCACATGCGGGCCCTGCATGGGCGGGCACCAGGGGGTGCTGGCGGCCGGTGAGCGGTGCGTGAGCACCAGCAATCGCAACTTCCGCGGGCGGATGGGGCACCCGGAGTCGGAGGTCTATCTGGCGAGCCCGGCGGTGGCCGCCGCTTCGGCCATAGTCGGGAGGATTGCCCACCCGGAGAAGGTAGCATGAAGATCGTGGGTCGAGCCTGGAAGTATGGCCCTAACGTAGACACAGATGTGATAATCCCCGCCCGCTACCTCACGGAGTTCCGCCCGGAGGAGCTTGCCAAGCATTGCATGGAGGACCTGGACACATCCTTCGCCAAGGAGGTACGGCCGGGTGACCTCATAGTGGCGGGTCGAAGCTTCGGGATTGGGTCATCGCGAGAGCACGCGCCAGTGGCCATCAAGGCCTCCGGCATCGCGGCTGTGATTGCGCCCTCCTTCGCCAGGATCTTCCATCGAAACGCCATCAACGTGGGGTTGCCGGTGGTGGAATGCGAGGGGATAGACGAGGACGTCGAGAAGTGGGATGAGCTAGAGGTGGATCTGAGCGAGGGGACGGTGCTCAACCGCCGGACCGGCAGGCTATTCCGAGCCTCCCGCTATCCCGACTTCATGCTCGGCATCATCAACGCCGGGGGTCTCGTGCCCTACACCCGCGAGAGGCTGCGACGGTAGTGCGCTGAGGCGATCTCAATCGGCTCCAGGCATATGTTGGGCCCGACGGCGGAGGAGGCACGCTTGCTTCCGACGGTCGCCGGGCCCTTCAGGTGGACATCGATAGGGCTGCTCTCGTGAGCAGCGACCTGCCGTTGCGGACTCTACTCAGGAGAGATAGTCAGTTCGACTAGGCTGACTGGTCCGCCCCGCATGTCGTGCTGGTTGGTGGTGATTGATCGCGGGACGGAGCTGCCCAACTATAGGCGGGTTGGCCTTGGCTGAAGGGCCGGGAGACAGACTCCGAACCCTCTCTCTTGCGCGCCGTTCGGCTGGTGAAACTTGAGGAGGTGGTAGACTTGCCCAGGATCCTTCTTCTTCCAGGGGACTGCAGCGGACCGGAGGTGGTCAATGAGGCGGTCAAGGTGCTTCGGGCGGTGGAGCGGCGCTTCGGCGTGCAGTTCGACTTCCAATCCGAGCTGATCGGCGCGGCAGCCATAGATGCTCACGGCGTTCCCCTGCTGCCAGAGGTGGTGGAAGCTGCTCGTCGTAGCGATGCCATCCTCCTAGGCGCTGTGGGCGATCCCCGCTACGATGATCCGAAGGCGAAGGTGCGGCCCGAGCAGGGGCTGCTGGCCATCCGCAAGGGGTTGGGGCTCTTTGCCAATCTCCGCCCGGTCAGGCTGCTGGAACCCCTGATAGCGGCCTCCCCTCTAAAGCCGGAGGTCGCGAGGGGCACGGACCTCCTCTTCGTGCGAGAGCTGACCGGAGGGCTGTACTTCGGGGAGCCGAGCGAGACGCGCGAAACCCCAGAGGGCCTGGTGGCGGTCGACACCATGGTGTACTCGGAGCGAGAGATCGAAAGGGTGATGCGGATCGCGTTCGAGCTGGCGCGGAGGCGACGGAGGAAGGTCACTTCGGTGGACAAGGCGAACGTCCTGGAGTGCTCGCGGCTGTGGCGAAGGGTGGCGGAAAGGATCGGGAGGGAATACCCGGACGTGGCTTTGGAGCACGCCCTGGTGGATTCCTGCGCTATGGCCCTGATCCGGGAGCCGGGCCGATTCGATGTGTTGGTTACCGAGAACACCTTCGGCGACATCCTGACGGACGAGGCGTCCCAGGTCGCTGGATCCATAGGGATGCTGCCATCGGCCAGTCTGGGGGAGGGGAGGCTCGGCCTCTACGAGCCCATCCACGGATCCGCGCCCGCCCTGGCGGGCAAGAACGTCATCAATCCGCTGGCCACGATTCTGAGCGCCGCCATGCTGCTGAGGCATTCACTGGAGATGCCGGAGGCTGCCGAGGCGGTGGAGAGGGCTGTCGAGGGGGCGGTAGCGGATGGCATCCGCACCCAGGACATCTGGCAGGAGGGGGCAACCCTCGTCGGCACCTCGGAGATGGGCGACGCGGTGGCCGGGAGAGTGCTCAACCCCAGATGACCCGTCGAGGGAGAAGCAACCGGCTCGCCGGTCGCTTCTCCCCGACGATGTCCATGTCACTTCTCCGCCTTGGAGATCTCCTCCAGCAGCCCACTGACAGCGTCCTTGATCTCATCGGCGATGTCCGCCTCGGAGAGCACCCCAACCACCTTGCCACCGTCCTCCACCACCGGCATCCTGCGGACATGGCTCTGCCCGAACATCTTAGCGGCGTCGAGGATGTCCATCTCGGGGCTCACCGTTACGAGACCAAAGCCACCCGGGAGCTTCCCCGTCATTATCTGGTCCGCCCGGGACCGGTCGATGTCGCATCCCTTCGCGATGCAGTCCGTGACCAGCTTCCGGTCCGTGACTATCCCTTCCAGCCTACCGTCACCGTCGGTGATGATCACCGTCCCCACGTTGTGCCTCGCCATCAGGTCGGCGATATCGCGCACGGTGGCATCGGTGCATGCCGTCACCACGTCAGTCGTCATCACGTCGGCTACCCTCATCGGTCCTTGTCCTTTCTCCGGAGCTAGCCCGCAGGGGTATGCCCGGTGAGCTTCAGGCATCCCCACGCGGCCGCGAGCAGGGCTGCCCATACAGCAAGCTCCGTGCGAGGCGCGACAGGGGCTGCCGCCAGGAGGTGTGGTGAGGCGGAGAAAGGGGGCTCTCTCGAGATCTCAGACGTAGAAGCTCGGGGGATCTTCACGGCGAGGTCCGGGTCGTCTCCAGCTCGGCCAGGCGTTGGCCCAGCTCCTCCCATCGGCCGTTCAATGTAGAGAGCTGGGACGCCAGCTCCTCGTACTCCGCCAGCAGACGGGCCGATCTGTCGGGATCCGCGAAGGTCGCCGGCGCGGCTAGCTCCTCCTGCAGGTGGACGATCCTCTCCTCGGCCGCGATGATCGCCTCCTCCACCGCCTCTAGCTCCTTCTGCAGTCTGCGGGCGCTGAGCGTCGGTTGCTGGCTGCCGCGACCTCCGCCTCGGGCCGAGGGGGAGCCGTGGGGCTGGCTGTTGGGACGGTCGCGGGGTGAGGATCGCGGGCCGCCCGCGAGGTTTCGCCCCCTTGCTTCTACCTCTCCTCGTTGCCCCTTCTCTCCGTCCGCCCGTCCGTCGGCCGCCTGCTCCAGCGCCTTCCTCTCGCGGTATCCCGTGTAGTTGCCTGGATACACGGCCACCCGACCCGAGTCGATCTCCACCACCTTGTTGGCAAGCTTGTCGATGAGATACCTGTCATGAGATGCCAGCACTAGGGTTCCAGGGTATTCCGCGAGGGCCGCCTCCAGGGCTTCGCGTGCCTCCACGTCCAGATGGTTGGTGGGCTCGTCAAGGAGAAGGACGTTGGATGGCACCAGCAGCATCTTGGCCAGCGCCAGGCGGCTCCTCTCGCCCCCGCTCAGCACGGCCACAGGCTTGAAGACGTCGTCGCCGGTGAAGAGGAAGCGTCCCAGCATGGTCCTGACCTCCTCCACCGACCAGTCGCCGGGTGCGGCATCGTAAAGCTCCTGAAGGACGGTGTTCGAGCCAGTCAGGGTGGTGGATTGATCCTGTGCGTAGTATCCCCTCAGGATGTTGGCTCCGACCGAAAGTACCCCGGCATCCGGCTTCTCCAGACCGGCGAGGAGCCGCAGCAGCGTGGACTTGCCCGCCCCATTGGGCCCCACCAGCGCCACGCGATCTCCCCTCTCGATCAAGAGGTCGCACCCGCGGAACACCATCTTCCTACCGTAGCCCTTGGCTATCCCCTTCAGATCGAACACTTTGCGACCGCTGGGGGTGGATGGCGGAAACCGAAACCGAACGCCCTTCCTCGAGACCCTGGGTGCCTCCACCCTTTCCAGCTTCTCCAGGAGCTTCTCGCGACTCTTCGTCTGGCTGGAACGACGCTTGTCGGCGTGAAAACGGTCTATGAAGGCCTGTTGCCTGGCCAGATACGCCTGCTGTCGCTTGAAGGCGGCCTCCTGCTCCTGTTGCCGCCGCTCCCGCTCGCGCACGTAGAAGCTGTAGTTCCCGGGGTACTCCGCAAGGCGCCCGCGCTGCAGCTCGAGAGTCCGCGTCGCCACCAGATCAAGAAAGTATCGGTCGTGCGAGACCACCATCACCGCGCCTCTGTACTGCCGGAGGTAGCCCTCCAGCCACTCGGTGGACCTCAGGTCCAGGTGGTTGGTGGGCTCGTCCAGCAGGAGGATGTCGGGGCGCTGCAGCAGCAGCCTCGCCAGGGCCACCCGCATCTGCCAGCCCCCGCTGAACTGCTCCACCCTCTTCTCGTAGTCCTCCATGCTGAAACCCAGGCCGTACAGCACCCTGCCTATATCCGCGTTCAGGGTGTATCCGCCCCGTCGCTCGAACTCGCCGTGAAGCTGGGAGTGCAGCTCCACCAGGCGGTCGATCTCGGCAGGGGGTGCAACGGCCATCTCAGCCTCCAGACGCCGCTGCTCGGTGTCCAGTGCCACGACCTCTTCAAAGAGGGATAGCATCTCCTGATAGAGGGTGCGACCGGGCCTCACGCCGGCATCCTGTGGAAGATAGGCAATGGTTAGGCGCGGTTTGAGGTGTACTCGGCCCGCGTCGGGCTCCAGCTCGCCCAGCAGGATGCGCAGGAGGGTGGACTTGCCGGCACCGTTGGGTCCCACGAGGGCGACGCGCTCCCCCGGCCTCAGCTCCAGGCTGACGCGCTCGAGGACGGCGTTTCCACCGAAGTACTTGGAGATTTCCGCAGCTTGCAGCATGGGGGTATTGTAGCAGCTTGGTGCTGAGGTACGGGCCGGGAGGACTGCTACCTCTTCCCTGTCTCCAGGTAGTCGTAGGCCACCTTGGCCACCCGGGCAATGGATTGGGCAGCCTCATCCAGGTTGCCCAGGTCGGCGGTGAGCACCACCGCCACGAACTGGCTTCTGGCCCCGTAGATGATCCCCGCGTCGTGGCGCATCCCGGGCAGCTCGCCGCTCTTGTGGGCGACCCTGACCCCGGGGGGCAGGAGCGCTGGAAGCCACGAGACCTGCTGCTCCGTGCTCAGCAGGCGAATGGCCTCCCTGGTGAAGCGTTCGTTGAGGATCTTCCCGGTTGCCAGCTTTTCCAGCAGAAGACCCATCTCCCGCGCCGTCGTGGTGTTCACGCCGGCTGGTCCTCCCCAGTCTCGAGAGCTGTCGCCGATCCTCAGTCGGGTCTTCTCCAGGCCATTAGCCTGCAGGGTGAGGTTCACGTTGTCGGTTCCCACGAGGTCCAGCAGGGCCAGGGCGGCCACGTTGTCGCTGATGCGGATCATGTAGTCGACCAGCTCATGCACCTGGAAATCCTTGCCTATCTGGGACTGGAGCACCCCCGATCCGTCGGACCAGTGTCTCTGCTGCAGGTGGACCACGGTGCTCATGTCCGACATGCCGAGACTCTGCTGCCGAAGCAGCTCTATCAATATGGGCAGCTTGAAGAGGCTCGCCGTTGGAAGGACGATGTCCTCCCCGTCGGCCGCGCTGGCCCCGGTGTTCAGGCTCTTTATATAGATACCGGCGGTTCCCACCGACGGGCTCACCGCCTTTTTCACCGCCGCGAGGAGAGTGGCATCCGTCCAGCTTCCCTGCCCTCCTCTCGGAATGGGCACAGGCTGGAGGCCGCTCTCGGATGTGGCAGCCCCAGCGTGGATCTCCGCCCGGCGCTGGGACACGGCGTCCCACGCGGCTAGGCTCACCTTGGCAGCTAGCAGGAGAAGCACCCCGTATGCAGCGATCCGGGCTATTCCGGAAAGGTCCAGGTGCGGTCGCTTGGAGTGGGACCTCGAGTCGGGGCGAGACCTGTTTCGGATCGCCCTGTCGTAGCTTGATGGCATCTCTCTCGCAGAAAACCTGGCCCGGGCACCATCTGGTTCTGGCCACGAACCCCAACGGTACAATCCAGCAGGCGGCGACAGAGCCATTTCGCGCCGTTCATGGCACCGCCCGCGAAGGTAGCGGACCCGCTTGCCCGGATGTGGTGGCCATGTGGGGTTGCGACGTTGCCCTATGGTAGCCGGTGGATGCCGCCGAAGCAAGTGTTGGTCGACGGGTGGAATGCTCCTTGCGGATGGCATGCGCTCGACCTTCGCTCAAGGAGGCTGGGGCGGTGGGGTTTAGATGGTTGGCGGTATCTGCAAGCCTGGTCGGGCTCCTCGGCTGGGCCGCGACGGGGAAACCGGTCCAGCTATCCCGTAGGGCAGCCCTTCTGTACCACAAGGCCAGAAGTGGCCTGGAGCGCCGTGCGATCCGTTGGAGCGGAGAGCTTCTGCGCGACAGCGGTGCCGTGGAATCGGGCCAGAGAGCGGAGCAGGAGGCGCTGCTTGCCCACAGGGTGGCCGAGGCGGTGAGGGAACGACTCGGCAACGGGGTTCTGGAGTTGCGAGTGGTGGTGATCGGCGGGGTGGTACACCTGGAGGGCAGGGTTTCTGATCCTGGGGCGAGGGCGGTGGCCGAGGAGACCGCCCGAAGGATCAGCGGGGCGCGTGTGGTCGCGGACGACCTCCACGCACCCCAATAGTCTCCCTGGGAGGCTTGGAATCGGGCCCCTCCAGACGGCAGCTGCCAACAGGGCCGCGACTACTGGTCACTTGGGATCGTGCTCTTGTATTCCCCGTCCAGGCGCGCCACGCTGTACCCGGTCGTTGCCTGCAGGGCCGAGTCGAAGCTCTCACCGGATGCTACCCGTTGCACCGTCTGCAGCAGTGGCATGCCGCCGACCCTGCCCGCCAGATACTTCACCGCCAGGTAGGATGCCCCGAAGGCAGCCTCCAGGTTCTCGGGTGATGCCGCCAGGAAGTCGTTCCAGCTGGTGGTCAGGGCCATCAGGGATGGCAACCTGCCGGTGGAGTAGAAGCTGTAGGCGTAGTGGACGTGGCTCTTCTCCGACACGGTGCCCCACACCTTGCTGTATGCGGACCACTGGGCGAACCCTTCCTTGAACCATTGAGGTCCGGCGTCGTTGGCCAGGTCCATGAGCATCACGTGGGCGTACTCCATGAGGAGGTTCGACCTGGTGGTGTCATCCCAGTCGTCCATGCCGTAGCGATAGCTCAGGTTCATCAGGATCGCCCAGCCTCCGGTTTGCAGGTCGTTGCCCCTGACCACTGCGCTGTTGGCCGCGAAGCTGTCAAGAACTGCCGGATCGACGCGAAGCCCCAGGATCGACGAGGCACCGTTGGCCATTCTGTATCCGTCGAAGTACAGGTAGACGGTGGTGGGCCGATGTGGCCGCCATCCCCACACACGACTCCACTCCTGGTCGACCTCCTGCATGAAGCTCTTGACCATCACCCCGTGTCCGCCAGACTCGTCGTCCATGGCCTTCACGTCAGGCTGATAGACCTGCGTCGGTGGCGGGGTGGGGCTGGGGGCGGGAGCCGGAGTCGGCTGAACGATGGGAGCCGCAGGCATTGGCGGTGCTGTCGGGGCCGGGGAGGGAGAAGCCGGCTGCGGGGGAGCTAGGGTGATCGGCGTGGGCTGCTCCCACGCGAATAGCTCGGTGTTGGGGCGCTTCTGGAGTCCGTAGGGGCCCAGGATCCAGGTGAAGCTGCCGTCCGTGAAACTGTTCCATCGGTCGGCCTTGCGCCAGACCATCAACCCGCCCGTGGTGCGCTGCAGGATATCGCCGTTGGGGGCGATCTGCTCCTCCTCGAGGGGCGCACCTACCACCCCGGGGATCAGGTCGGCGAGGGCCTTGAAGCCGTTGCGGAACTGCGGGGCCGACTGGGCCTGGACAGGCGCGGCCATCACCAGAGCGATGGACAGCAGGATGGGAACCAGGAGAAGTCTTCTCACGCCGTGACCTCCCAATATGCTATCGGAACGCCGGCTCGAATGGCAGTGGGGCTGGATATGGCTCTTGTGATGTCTGGATGGTGATGACCCACGAAGCGGATCGTCTCGATGATAGCTTATCAGAAAAGGGCGACACCGGATCAACAGGATTTGTGCGATCCGTCCGTGTGCTATACTCGCGCAGGCGAAGGCTGCGGGATGGTGTCGTCCAAGTGTGCGGCCTGGGCCACATCCATATCCGTCGCCGAGGAGGACTGCCGATGGTCGACCTGGTCTGCTCCCTGTGCGGTGCGTCCTATCCATACATGGAGCATCGACAGCGCTGTCCGGATGATGGGGAGCCGCTGCACGTGCGGCTGGGCCGGTCGGCAGGGGAGCTTACTCAGGTGAACGGGGCAGGCCTGCTGCACCGATGGCGGCAGTTCCTGCCCTTTGACCGGATCGTCGAGGATATCGACCTGGGGGTGGGGGACACCCCCTTGGTGAGGTCACGCCGGCTGGCCGAAAGGTTGGGGATGGAAGGACTCTATCTCAAGAATGATGGCCTCAACCCCACTGGATCCTTCAAGGATAGAGGCACGGTGGCGGGGATTCAGCGGGCGCTGGACATGGGTTTCAGGGCGGTGGGCACCGTCTCCAGCGGGAACATGGCCGGGTCGATGGCTGCTTTTGCCGCCCGTGCGGGGCTCGACTGCTACGTCATGGTCTCCTCCAGGATACTCCCCGAGAAGCTGGGCCCCATAGGGATCTACCGACCTCACCTGATCCTGGTGGAAGGGGACTACGGGGATCTGTACCGGGAGTCGCTGGCGATAGGAACGGATCTAGGCATCTACTTCATTGTAGGCGATGATCCCTTCCGCGTAGAAGGGCAGAAGACGGTTGTCCTGGAGATCTGCCAGCAGCTGGGGTGGGAGACCCCCGACTACATATTCATGCCCGTCAGCTCAGGGGGCAACATGTCGGGCGTGCTCAAGGGGCTGAGGGAGATGGAGGACTGGGGGATCATCCGCCAACGCCCGCAGGTGGTGGGGGTGCAGGCGGAGGGTTCTTCGCCCATAGCCAAGGCCTTCGCAGATGGGAAGCGGAGCTTCGAGCGGCTCACCAGCACCAACACCATCTGTGGGGCCATCACCAACCCCAACCCACCTAGCGGGAATCGCGTCCTCCGTTGGCTGGAGGGAGGGAGCTTCGGTCGCGTGATGACGGTCACCGATGACGAGGCCTTGGCCGCGCAGAAGGAGCTGGCGGAGCTGGAGGGGATATGGGTGCAGCCCGACTCCGCGGTGACGGTGGCAGCGATCCGAAAGTCCCTCCAACAGGGGATGCTGGAGCCCTCGGCACGTACCGTGGCGATCCTGACCGGCAACGGATTGAAGGACACTAGCATCTTCAAGAGGAGCCCTGTCGAGACCAGACAGGTGCCGCTGGAGCGGCTGAGGGAGCTGGTGACCTCGCTGGCCGCGCGGTAGGACACTCCATCCTCGGCGACCTGCCGTGCCCATCCCACCATCGCGGGAGGCTATTGCATTCGCACGGACCCGACCACTTCCCGGCCCCTATTCCTCGTGGCTGGCTCAGGAAGGGAAACGGGGAACAATATATGCTCCGTCCTAGCAGGGCACCAGTCTCCCCACCCAGCAACAAGGAGGATCCCTCGATGAGCCCTGCCGAGACCGTCACGACACTACTGGATGCGTTGGAAGCAGGAGCCCTGGAGGAGGCAGCCAGCTATCTGGCGGATGGCTTCATCTTCAGCGGACCCACGCCCCGGCCGTTGAACGGGGAGCAGTTCCTGGGGTTCGTCGCGTCGCTGCTCCGGGCCTTCCCCGACCTGGCCTTCAATCCAACGGATTTGCGGGAGCAGGGGAGCACCGTTCTCCTGACTCTGCACCTGACAGGCACGCAAAGTGGCGATCTGGAGCTCCCGGCGGTACCCGGGATGCCGACAGTTCCGGGCAGTGGGAAGAGGGTCTCCCTGCCGGCGGAGCCAGCGCGGTGCGGCGTGATAGATGGCAAGCTCTCCCACTTCAGCGTTCAGCCTGTACAGGGAGGCGGCGTTCTCGGTCTGCTCCATCAGCTTGGGGTGCGTCTCCCCGTCCGCACAGTCTGAGCACCACTTCTACCCGGCAGGCGAGAGGGAGCCTGACGGCAGCAGGGTTCGGCCAGGGGACTCCCATCCCCGACGGCGAGACCGCATGCCGTCTCTGCTCCCTCTCTCCAGGTGGAAGAGAGGGAGCAGAGCGACAGGGAGGCTAGACCGCCCAGAGGAGATCCAGCTCGGCCAGCTTGCCCCTGGTGGGGACACCGGTCTCAGGGTCCCAACCAGCCATCTCGTAGTAGAGCCGTCGTGCGGCCTCGAACGCCTCACGGTCGATGGCCACTCCCTTGAGGGCGCCGTTCTCCAGAGGCTGGAACATCCTGGGTGGCAGGTTGTCGTCGGCGGCGGTGAACCCCTCCCGAATGTTGAAGAGCCGGGCCATGTTCTGGGATCGCTCACCAACCTTCAGCAGCTCGTAGAGGCTCGTGTTCCAGCCGGTGACGGCGGAGGTGTAATCCACCAGCATCGAGAGGGTCATGGGGCCGATTGGTGTGCCCACAAAGTCGCACAGCCCGATGCAGTTGTACAGGTTCCATATCTGCTGCGCGTTGTAGAAGAGGCGCATCTTGGCGGGGCCCATGTCCAGGGCGGATACTGGCTCCGTGATCCCCAGCGGCTCGACAGCGTCGAACCCGGGGCCGCCAGGGGTCTCGAAATCGGTATCGTGGTCGGCCTCCATGTGGCAGGCGCCGGTTGGGCTGAGGGCATAGCCTATGGCTAGGCTGCGCTTCCCACGCGGCTCGTGCATGGGGAACTCCTGCCCCTTGCAATGGAGCACCAGGGCTTCCGCGCCGTTGCCCATCTTTCTCGCCGCACGCAGGGCGCCCTCGGCCAGCAGGTCGCCGATCCCACGGCGTTGCGCGATCATTTCAATCATCTTCAGCATGGCGTCGGCGTTGCCGAAGCGAAGATCGATGCCATCGGTGTCGGCAGGGGACAGGTATCCGGCCTCGAAGGCCTCCATGGCGAAGGCGATGGTGGTGCCCACCGAGATGGTGTCCAGACCGTAGCGGTTGCAGAGCTCGTTCCCCTTGGCGATGGCGGCGAGGTCGCCGACGCCGCAGAGGGAGCCCAGCGAGGCGATGGTCTCGTACTCCGGGCCGCCGTAGATGGGATCGACGTTGTAGGGCTCACCCGTCTTCACCTCTCGCTTGCAGGCGATGTAGCAGGCGTAGCAGGTGCCCCTGTTGGTAAGGATGGTGTCCGCCATGGTCTGTCCGCTGATCTGGCGCGCTGCCTCGAAGCTCCCCTGGCGAAAGTTCCTGGTGGGCAGGATCCCGCGGGAATCCAGGAAGGGAACTCCCCCGGAGGTCCCCAGGTCGTGCATGTCGCCCGGGGTCTGATGGTAGTTGGCCCTGATCTGCTTGCGGACCTCCTCGACCCGCTCCGGATCGAACAGGTTAGGCTTCTGGGTCCCCCTGACGGCGATGGCCCTCAGATTCTTGGAGCCCATCACCGCGCCCATGCCCGTGCGGCCATTGGAGTGCTTCAGCTCGTTGAGCACGCAGGCGTACCGGACCAGCTTCTCGCCCGCCGGCCCGATCTGCGCCACCCGGATCCTCTCATCCCCCAGCTCGTGGCGGATGGCCGCCTGGGCCTCACCCGTGTCCTTTCCCCAGATGGACGCGGCATCCCTCAGAGACGCGTCGCCGTCGTGCACGAAGAGGTAAACGGGTCTCGGAGCCCTGCCGGTGAAGATGATGGCGTCGAACCCGGCCAGCTTCAGCTCCGGCCCCCACCATCCACCGGCCTCGGCTTCCCCGAAACCGCCGGTGAGCGGGGACTTGGCTGCGACGGTGAAGCGGGAGCAGCCGGGGGCCGGGGTGCCGTTGAGGATCGAGGGGGCGAAGACGAGCAGGTTCTCGGGACCCAGGGGGTCGGCGCCCGGCTTCAGCTCCCGGAGCAGGTAGTGGAGAGCCAAGGCGCTTCCCCCGAGACAGCTTCGGTACAGCTTCTCATCCGGCTCCTCGATGGAGATCTTGCCTTCGGTCAAATCGACCCTGAGGATCTTGCCAGTGTAGCCGTGAGCCACGTTCCCCTCCTTCTACAGATGGAGATGATCGCGCGCCCGAGGGGCGAGCCGGAAATGTTGCCAGTAGGAGCATGGGCCAAGGGGACGAAGAAGTCAATAGGATGGGTCGTTGGGTCTTGACAGGCTGGGCCCCTGATGTACAATACTATCACGATATATCGTGATAGTATTGAAAGGGGTGGAGAGCCATGTGGCATGCCGGTCCATTCGGTCACTGGCGTTTCAAGGAGCGGATGTTCGAGAAGGGCGATCTCAAGTACGTGATCTTGGATCTGCTGGCTGAGAAGCCCCGCCATGGATATGAGGTGATTCGGGAGCTAGAGGAGAGACTGGGCGGCTTCTACTCCCCCAGCCCCGGCGCGGTATATCCGACCCTCCAGATGCTGGAGGACCTGGGCTACGTTACCAGCAGCCAGCAGGATGGAAAGCGCATCTACGAGATCACCGAGGAGGGGCGCACCTTCCTCGCCGACCGTAACGAGACCATGGAGCACATCCGAGGGCGAATGCGCTCTCGCTTCGGGCCCTGGTTCGATGAGGAGGGCGCCAAGGAGTTCGCCGAGGAGGTGCGGGGCTTCGCTTCGGACATGAAGGAGTTCGCCAAGACCTTCGCCAAGTCACAGGGCGGGGCCTGGCGAGATCCGGCCAAGCGCGAGAGGATCCGAGAGGTGCTGAGGCGCACCAGGCAAGAGATCGATGAGATCCTAATGGAGCCAGAGACGAAATAGCGGGATACGGCGTACAATTGGCTCGGCTGGCCGATCGAGCCACGGCATGTCCAGCCCTGAGCCTCTTTCGGGGCACCCAGCGGTGGCTAGAGCTCTTCGAGGAGGGTTCATCATGCTGCCGCTGTGGCGCGAGCTGGATGCTGGTTTGCCGATGCACCGGCTGTTCACCGCATTTCTCAGGGACCGATATCCGCTCTTCCTGGATAGCAGCCTTCCGCACCCCAGGCTAGGCCGATACTCATACATAATGGCAGATCCGTTTCTGGTGCTTCGGAGCAAAGGCGGCCGAACTCGGGTGGAGAGCCGAACTGACCTCTTCTGGCTGGAGGGCGATCCTTTCGAGCACCTGCGCATCCTTATGGCTCCCTTTCGGGCGGAGAGCCTCCCAGAATTGCCGCCTTTTCAGGGAGGCGCTGCGGGTTACTTCGGCTACGATCTAGGGCAGCATACCGAGCGGCTTCCACGGGTTGCCTTAGATGATCTGGGGCTGCCAGACATGGTGATCGGCCTGTACGATTGGGTGCTGGCCAGCGACCATGCGACGGCCCGCACCTGGCTGCTCTCCAGTCCTTTCCCTGATGGCGACTATCAGAGGGCCAGCCGTCGGATGGAAGAGATCGCCGGAAGGTTGGCTGACCCGGCCGTTCTTTCTCTTCCACAGTGCGATATCGGGCACGGCCTGCGCTCCAACTTCAGCCGAGAGGGATATCTCGCGGCGGTCCAACGTGCCAAGGAGTACATTGCAGCCGGCGACATATACCAGGTGAACCTGTCGCAGCGGTTCCAGATCCCGATGCCGGCTTCGCCGTGGGCGCTCTACTGCCGTCTCCGCGATAGGAGCCCGGTGCCCTTCTCTGCCTACTTGGACCTGGAGGACGTGGTAGTTGCAAGTGTCTCGCCCGAGCTGTTCCTGAGAAAGGATGGACGAAGGGTCGAGACCCGCCCTATCAAGGGCACCAGACCTAGAGGCAGGACACCAGAAGAGGACGTTGCCCTGGCGCAGCAGCTGCTGGGAAGCGAGAAGGACCGCGCGGAGAATGTGATGATTGTGGATCTCCTGAGGAACGATCTTGGCAAGGTATGCACTGTCGGCTCTGTTAGGGTCCCCGGGCTTTGCGTCCTGGAGAGCTACTCCACTGTGCATCACCTGGTGTCGTCGGTCGAGGGCATTCTCGATGAGCAGTATGATGCTCTTCAACTGCTGCAGGCGTGTTTTCCAGGCGGGTCCGTGACAGGATGCCCAAAGATTCGGGCCATGGAGATCATCGACGAGCTAGAGCCGACCCGCCGGGGTGTATACTGCGGCTCGATTGGATATCTGGGCTTCAACGGCAGCCTGTGCTCCAATATAGTCATCCGCACCGCGGTGATCCGCGATGGCTGGATCTACTTTCAGGTTGGAGGCGCCGTGGTGGCCGACTCCGATCCCGAGGCGGAATACCAGGAGACCCTGGACAAGTCTCGCTCCCTGACGCTGGCCCTGGAAGGCTGGTAAGAGGCATGGGGAACGGTGTGATCTACGTCAATGACAGAATGGTGCCGGCCGACGGACTGCATCTCTCTGCGTTGGATCGCGGCTTTTCACTAGGCGATGGCGTGTTCGAGACCTTGAGAGTGGTGGGTGGCAGCCCCTTTCGACTAGGGGATCACTACGCTCGCCTTCACCGCTCCGCAGCTGCCGTCGGCCTTGCCGTTCCTTTCGGCCTGGAGGAGATGCGTTCTGTAGTGTCTGCTGTCCTCTCTGCCAACGACCTGAGGGACGCGCTGGTGCGGATCACCCTGAGCCGGGGCGTTCCTGAAGAGAGGGGACTTCTTCCGCCCGCTTCCCCAGCACAATCCTTTGTGGTCCAGGCCCACGCCTTCGTGGGCTATCCCGAGGAGCGATATCAGAAGGGGTCTCGGGTGGTGATCGCCACCGTGCGCCGAAACGAAACCTCGCCCCTAAGCTACATCAAGTCTTGCAGCTACCTGGACTCGGTTCTCGCAAGAATGGAAGCCCACAGACGAGGCGGGGATGAGGCGCTGCTGCTCAACACCTCGGGCTGGGTGGCGTGTGGGACCTCGAGCAACCTGTTCCTGGCCTTCCAAGGATCGCTGGTCACGCCATCCCTAGATTGCGGTGTGCTGGATGGCGTGACCAGGAGGACGGTGCTGGATCTGGCGCGCGGCTTGCAGGTCGAGTGCGTCGAGCGGCGGATCTCCCTGGATGAGCTGAGGTCGGCGGAGGAAGCCTTCCTCACCAATTGCGCGATCGGAGTCATGCCGGTGGTTGCGGTGGACAACCATCCGATTGGGCAGGGGGCGCCTGGCCCCCTCTGCCGCAAGATCAGGTCTGCCTACACACGGCTTCTTCACAATGATGTGCGGCCGCTGGAGGGGTGTGCCGCCCCGAGACACGAGTAGTATGGCCTCGTTCGGCGCCGATATCAGGGGACTCCGGGCCGACCGCAACCATTCCCATGGCAGCCCCTCCTGGCCTTGCCACATTACGGGGAGGCCGCTGGTGCCTCTTGGGAGGGGCTGCCACCACTTCACCTCACGGTCGGTCCACTGCCGGCCTCGCCCTCTCGTCGACCTGGAGCCGGAACACGTCCGGTCGGTTGTAGTGCCCGGCCACATCGAGGTCGAAGCGGGACTCCGTGATCCGGTCCAGGTCCAGGTCCGCCACCAGCATCCCTTCCTCTTCAAACAGCGGCCCGGCCACGTAGTCGCCCAGGGGGTCCACGATGGCGCTGCCACCCCGGCTTATCACCTCGGGGCCTGGCCCGATGTCCTCCCAGTCGGCTGGAATCATGGATCTTGTCATGAACTGGTTGCAGGCTAGCACGAAGCACCGGCCCTCGCAGGCTATGTGGCGGATGGTGGCCTGCCAGGAGTCGCGGTTGTCGGCTGTGGGGGCCAGATAGATCTCGACCCCCTTGGCATACATGGCCATCCGGGCCAATGGCATGTAGTTCTCCCAGCAGATCAATCCACCGACCACCCCGAACGGTGTCCTCACTGTGGTAAGGGTGCTGCCGTCTCCCTCACCCCAGATGAGCCTCTCGGAGCCTGTAGGCTTCAGCTTGCGGTGCTTTCCCAGCAGACTGCCGTCGGGCCCGAAGTACAGGAGCGTGTTGTAGAGGGTGCTCCCCCTGTGGATCGAATCGCGCTCGCTCACCCCGATCACGGCGAAGAGCCCAGCCCTAGCGCATGCGGCGCCTACGGCCTCTGTGACATCGCCGGGCACCTCCACGCTATTCTCCCAGTAGCGGGCGTAGGTCTTTCGGCCGGCGTCGCTTCGGCTTCCTATGACTGTGCCGAAGCCCATGCCGCGGGGGTATCCTGGGATCAGCACTTCGGGCAGCACCGCCAGCTCTGCCCCTCGCCTGCCGGCCTCCTCGATCAGCTGACACGCCTTGGCCGTTGTCTCCTCCCTGTCCAGACCAACCGGTGATGCCTGAATCACGGCCACCCGTACTGTTCTCTGCATGGGCATCGCTCCCTCACGAGGTTATGGGTCGAACTGGTGTATAATGCCCTGGATAGAGCCCCTGCGCAACCGGTACTCCTTGGCAGAGCGAGCGCTTGTGCCCACCGCCTAACGGGCCGCAGGAGGGTGCCGGCTCAGGGATGGAAGGTGACCCAAACGTGATCCCCGCTCGTCGACCGCCTCCGCTGGTCCTGATGGCGCTGCTTGTCCTCACCTCTGCTGCATGCCGACCGTCGAGCCCTGTGCCGCTCGGTACACCCATTACACAAGGAGGAACCCCGGTGGCGAAGCAGTATTCAGCACCCCCCGCCATGGTTATCGATCCCAAGAAGAACTACTCCGCTAGCCTTCACACCACCCTGGGCGACATAAGGGTGGATCTGCTTCCGGCGGATGCCCCGAAGACGGTGAACAACTTCGTCTTTCTGGCCCGCGACCACTTCTACGACAACGTGAAGTTTCACCGCATCATCAAGGGCTTTATGGTGCAGACGGGGGATCCGACAGGGACCGGGGCGGGCGGGCCCGGATACCGCTTCGAAGATGAGCCCATCAACCGCGACTACCAGCGCGGAACCGTCGCCATGGCCAACGCCGGACCGAACACTAACGGAAGCCAGTTCTTTATCATGCACGCCGATTACCCCCTGCCCCGAAACTACACCATCTTCGGGCAGGTGACGGATGGCGAAAGTCTCTCCACCCTGGATAAGATCGCCAACGTGCCAGTGACTACCTCCAGGACGGGGGAAAGGAGTGCCCCGATCCAGGATGTACTCATAACAGGGGTAGAGGTTCAGGAAAAGTAGACTCCCATGCCCTGGTCCACCGACCTATTCTCCGTGGCGACGGCTCTGGCAGCGGGGGCCGCTTTGGCCACAGCCGTCGCTACCTGGCGAAGGAGACCAGCTGGCGGAGCCACGCAGATGGCTCTCGCGATGGTCGCTGCAACGGTGTGGGCGGGCTCGCTGGTGGCCGAGGGGATCACCACTGACATCCCTCTGAAGCTGTTCTGGTCGAAGGTGGAGTATCTGGGTGTCACCACGGCAGTTACTTTCCTGCTGATGTTCTCCCTGGCCTTCGCTGGGAACAGGTCACTGCTCCGCTTTCCCAACGTCGTTCTCCTCTGGATAGCGCCCGCCGGCATATTGCTGGTGGTTTGGACCAATGATCTGCACGGCCTCATGTGGCCGGCCGCTGCCATGTCCCCCGGTACCAACGTCCTGATCTACGGCCACGGGTTCATCTACTACGTGGCCCTGGCCTACTTCACCCTGGTGACCTTTCTGGCCGCTGCAATTCTCTTGGAGACCACGGCCCGACAGGAGCGGGTTTACAGGCTTCAGGCAGCAGTTGTTGCCATCAGCTACATCCCTCCATGGGCCTTGGGGCTGATCTACACCTTCCAGCCGTCGCTTGTTGGCCATATGGATGTCACTGGCCTGGGGTTCCTTCTCACCTGTCTGTTACTCAGCTGGAGCCTCACGCGGCACGGCACCCTCGACATGACGCCGATCGCCCGCGATGCGGTGATCGCCGCCATGAGCGATGGAGTGGTGGTGCTGGATCACAGACACAGGATCGTGGATGTGAACCCGGCTGCAAGGACGGCGCTGGAGCTGGTTCCCACTGTGTCGGCTGGAGATAATGTGTGGGATGTTTTGTCCCGTCATCCCCAACTTGTGAAGTTTCTGCAGCAGACGATCGAGGGCCAGGGGGAGATCCCTATAGAAAGGGACGGAACGCGCTGGCTGGACGTCAGGGTTTCGCTGCTCGCAGACGGGCTGTCGGGCTCGGAACGCCGCCTGGTTGTCATGCGGGACATAACCGAGACGGTGGAGATGCGCGAGGAGCTTCGAGCCCTATCGCTGGTGGACGACCTCACGGGGCTGAACAACCGCCGGGGGTTTCTCACCCTAGGTCGGCAAGAGCTGCTCCTGGCCGCTCGACTGGGGACGAGTGCATGCGTGCTGGTCGCGGACCTGGACGGACTGAAGGGCATCAACGATCGCTACGGGCACCACGCTGGCGATAGAGCCCTCAAGGAAGTAGCTGCCGTTCTCAGGGGAAACTGCCGGGAGTCGGACCTTCTGGGCCGACTGGGTGGGGACGAGTTCGCTCTTCTGGCCGTCGGGATATCCGAGGACAAAGTCGCTTCGCTGGTGGAGAGAGTCGAGAGGGCGTTCCGGGACCTGAACACAGGCTCCTCCCGGCCATTCCGGGTGGATGCCAGCATCGGCACATCGGTGTTCCATTCAGAGGCCCCAGCCGGGCTGGACGACCTGCTCCAGGACGCGGACCGTCGGATGTATCAGAATAAGCGGTGCAAAGGAGAACGCCCCCTTTCCTTCGTTCCGCCTCGCGAGGCGTGAGGCGGGATCTAGCCGCCCCAGTTGGCTGGAGGGTCGTGGGAAGATCACGGGGGCAGCGATGTCCGTGGACGCCGAGGGTCAATGCTCCTGTGCGGTGGGAAGGGGACCCATCCCTCGTGCCGCCGTGGGGGCTGCCGACGGCGGCGTTGGCGTCGAGCGCAATGCCGTGGGACTGGGTAGCGCTGTTGGCGTGCTGGTCGGGCCCGTGGGAGTGAGGGTTGCGGGAGCGGTAGACCTGGGTGCGGGAGCTGCAGGCCCCGAGGGGAGCGACGCGGGGTCCACAAGGAACTGGGCCGGCACCCACCCCTCGTTCCCGTCCGGGTCTCGCACGCTCCTCCAAGTCTGACCGTACAGGCGCTGGTCATCTCCAATCACCTGGAATATGGTCCGCTCGGGCCAGGCCTTGATCTTCCTTCCGCCCCCGCCTGCGGTCTCGCTGATGAACACCCCGGCTCCTCCAGTGTTGTAGACGGCCACGGCGAAGGGCGTTGGTCTTGGCCTCGGTGTCGGCGTCGGCTCCGTCGTCGGGGTGGGGGTGGCCGGGACCGCGGTAGCGGTAGGGAGGGCGGCGGGAGGTGAGGCGACCTGGACGGATCTTCTTCCCACTAGCGACGTGTCCGGCTGAGGGACGATGCTGGCCAGCACCACCCCTGCGGCCAGCCACAGGATGGTTGCGACCACCAGGGGGCCGGCCAGGATCCAGGGGAATCGCAGATAGAAGGGCGGCCTTGGCCAGACGTCCTCGTCGGATGCCCAGCCATTGGCCTTCTCCTCTTGAGCTGACGTGGTCTCCCGCTCGGCCATCTTCGCTCCCTATCTGTCTTGGCTTGTCTGCCCTTGCTTCTTCGGGCCCGGGCGATAATGTTACCATCGGAGGCCAGGGCTGAAAACCTTCTACCTCCAATGCATCGCCTCGGATGGAGATCGAGCTGCCCAGCTCCCCCCCCAGCATCACGTCGCCCGTGAGGGCCATGGTGATGGAGCTGCGGCGCTGCGCTGCTTCCTGCGGGTCCTCTTCCACGGCGATCTCCCGCTGCCGCTGCAGCAGCCTTCGTGCCTGCCGATTCGGTCCACGGGGGCGAGGCGGCTGTCTTTCTTCGTCACGCTGTCTCGGGGGAAAGCTTCCGCCTCAGGCCGGTGTAGCGTGCCGCTATCCTGTCGTTCTTGATGGCGATGGCGAGTGCCTTCCTGGTCCCTACCAGGACAGCCAGCTTCTTCGCGCGTGTCAGGGCCGTGTAGATGAGGTTCCGCTGCAGCAGCATGTAGTGCTGTACCAGGACCGGGATCACGACCGCCGGGTACTCCGCTCCCTGGGCCTTGTGCACGGAGATGGCGTAGGCGTGGACCAGCTCGTCTAGCTCCGAGAAGTCGTAGCCCACGAGCCTGTCGTCGTCGAAGGCCACCATGACGGTCTGCTGCTCCGGATCGATGGCGGCGATCCGCCCCGAGTCGCCGTTGAATACCTCCTTCTCGTAGTTGTTCCGGATCTGCATCACCTTGTCGCCCACCCGGAAGAGCCTCCCTCCGAACTGCTTCTCGGCCTTCCCCGGAGCCGGCGGGTTCAGGTGCCGCTGAAGCTGCTCGTTCAGGTGGGAAACGCCAACCTCTCCCCGGTACATGGGGCTCAGGACCTGAATTCCCTGGAGGGGGTGCAGGCCGAACTTCCTCGGGATCCTGTGGGTTACCAGGTCCACGATGAGCTCGAATGCTCTAGCCGGGTCCTCCTCCTGGACCATGAAGGTCTCCCCTCGGCCTCGATCGAAGATGGGCATCTCGCCGGAGTTGATCCGGTGGGCGTTGACGATGATGCTGCTCTCCCGGGCCTGACGAAAGATGGTGTCCAGGCGAACCACCGGTACTGTACCCGAATCGATGATGTCGCGCAGGACGTTGCCCGGGCCCACCGATGGGAGCTGATCCACATCCCCCACCAGCACTAGGTGGGCGGCGGGGTCGACGGCCTTAAAGAGAGAATTGGTGAGAAGGATGTCCATCATGGAGGTTTCGTCCACGATGACCACGTCCGCTGGCAGTGGATCATCCTGGTTGAAGCGGGCCTCGCCACCCGGCCGCAGCTCCAGCAGGCGGTGGATGGTCCTGGCTGGACGGCCCGTTGCCTCGGAGAGTCGCTTGGCGGCGCGCCCGGTGGGAGCACCGAGAACGACCCGCATCCTCTTGGCCTCCGCCAGCCGGATGATGGACCTCACGCAGGTGGTCTTTCCGGTCCCAGGGTTGCCCGTGATCACCGTCACCTTGTGGGTGAGGGCCGAGGTCACGGCTTCCATCTGCCTCTCGGTCAGATCCACCCCGTCCTTCTCGCGCAGATAGCGGAAGGCAGCCTTGAGATCGACCCGCCGGAAAAGATCGAGTCGGTCCACGGGATGGCTCAGCATCCCCTTGAGTCGGTTGGCCGCCCCCACCTCGGCGTAGTGCAAGGGAATGATGTAGATGGCCTCGTGCTCCGGCGCTGTCTCGCGCCAGACGGCCCTGTCCGCGATCAGACTGTCTATGGCCTTCTCCACCCCTTCTTCCGGGATCTGCAGCAGCTCCGACGCTCTTCGCGCCAGCTCCGTGCGGGGCAGGTAGGTGTGCCCCTCGTCGGATGCCTCGGATAGGACGTGGAGCACCCCGGCCATGGCGCGCTCCGGGGAGTCCTGCGCCACACCCAGGTTGCGGGCGATCTTGTCGGCGGTGATGAACCCGATGCCAAAGACCTCCCTGGCCAGCCGATAGGGCTCGTTCCTGACGATGGATGGAGAGGCGTCGCCGAAGTGCTTGTAGATCCGCACCGCCAGGGATGTGCTGATCTGGAGGGACTGGAGGAAGACCATCACCTCCTGGATCACCTTCTGCGCCTCCCAGGCGCGGGTTATCATCTCGGCCCTCCGGTAGCCCAGACCCGGCACCTCCCTCAGCCGCTTGGGCTCCCGGTCTATCACCTCCAAGGTCTCGTGTCCAAAGTGATCCACGATCCGGGCTGCCGTCACCGGCCCTATGCCCTTGATCAGCCCCGAGCCCAGATACCGGCGGATGCCCTCCACACTGGCGGGCAGAACCACCTGGTACCGCTCCACCTGGAACTGGCGGCCGAAGCGGGGGTGGGTGATCCAGCGGCCCTCCAGTCGCAACGTCTCCCCCACGCTGAGCGAGGGTAGGTTCCCGACGATGGTCACTAGATCCTTCCCGTCCTCCGGCCTCAGTCGCGCAATGGTGTAGCCGTTCTCGTCATTGCTGTAGGTTATCCGCTCGACGACGCCCTCGAGGGAAGTGGTGTAGGGGGACGTTTCCATAATGTCCATCTCCGGCGGGATTATAGCAGGGGTTCGCGTCGCTTGCCCCTCCATGTGACTGTGCGCTATGATTGGCGCCACATTCGGGTAAGCTACTTGTGCCGGAGACGATAGTCCTCACCATGCCCAGGCAGGTCACCGTCAGGGTTCCCGCCACCAGCGCCAACCTAGGTCCGGGCTTCGACTCCATTGGGATTGCCCTGGAGCTGTACAACACCGTCGCCATCGAGGCCAGCGAAGAGTTCGGGGTGAGCCTGTCCGGCGAGGGAGAGGACGTGCTCTCTCAGGGGCAGGACAACCTGGTGTATCAGGGCGTGCTGGCAGTCTACGAGAGGCTGCACAAGCCGGTGCCCCCCCTCAAGCTGTCGTGCGAGAACTGGGTGCCGCTGGCCCGCGGGTTGGGGAGCAGCAGTGCAGCCCTGGTGGCGGGCCTGGTTGCCGGCAATGAGTTCCTGGGCCATCCCCTCTCCACTGAGGTGCTGCTGCAGATCGCTACCAAAATGGAGGGACACCCCGACAACGTGACGCCAGCCCTATTCGGCGGGCTGCAGGTGGCGGTGATGAACGGGTCTACGGTCCAGCACATCAGGGTACCACTGGCTGCGGACCTGGGGATCGTGGTCTTCGTCCCCGACTTCCCGATGCTCACTTCCGAGGCGCGGGAGATCCTTCCCCGCCACGTCTCTCGGGCCGACGCCGTCTTCAACATCAGCCGTGCCTCGCTCTTGGTGGCCGCCATGGCCACCGGGGCCATTCACCTCCTGCGTGCGGCGACGGAGGACGCCCTGCACCAGCCGTACCGGCTGAAGCTGTTCCCTGCAATGGAGGAGATCATCCGGGCGGCCCTCGACGCGGGAGCCGCCGGGGCTGCCCTGAGCGGTGCCGGTTCGAGCATCCTGGCCTTCTCCCTGGGCAGTGAGGAGAGGGTTGCCGAGGCGATGAGTGCGGCGGGCGCCCGCGCCGGCGTGGACGGCCGGACCATCGTCACCAGGATCTGCTACTCCGGCGCACAGATCATCGACAGAAGCTGGTCGTAGGTCGGCTCTGGTAACTGGGAGGGTCCCATGGCGCTGATCGTTCAGAAGTACGGAGGGTCATCCGTGGCCACGGCGGAGAGGATCCTGGCTGTGGCGCGGAGGATCGTGGCGACCAAGGAGGCGGGGAACGACCTCGTCGTGGTCGTCTCTGCGATGGGCAAGACCACGGACCAGCTCATCGCGCTGGCCCGCGAGGTATCGCCGGAGCCGGACGAGAGGGAGTTGGACCTACTGATGTCCACTGGGGAGACGGTATCGGCTACCCTCATGGCCATGGCGCTCCGAGGCATGGGCCAGACAGCCATCTCGCTCACCGCTGGCCAGGCGGGGATCCACACCGACTCGCTGCACGGGCGGGCGCGCATCAAGTCCGTGGACGCCGATCGACTGTGGCGGGAGCTGAATGCAGGGAAGATCGTCATCGTCACAGGGTTCCAGGGGATCACCGACGAGTTCGACATCACTACCCTGGGCAGAGGGGGCTCGGACACCACCGCCGTCGCCCTGGCGGTCGCCCTGAAGGCGGATCGCTGCGACATCTACACCGACGTGGATGGGGTCTACACGGCAGATCCCCGCCTGGTGCCGACGGCGCGCAAGCTGGACGAGATATCGTACCAGGAGATGCTGGAGATGGCCCAGCTGGGGTCCAAGGTGATGCACCCCCGGTCCGTCGAGCTGGGCGAGGCTTTCGGGGTGCCCATCATGGTGCGTTCTAGCTTCAATGAGGAGCCGGGCACGTTGATTCACGAGGTTAGCGGAATGGAAACCAGAAACCGAGTGCGCGGGATCGCCCACGACCTGAACGTGGGCAAGATCTCCATTGTGGGTGTTCCGGATCGCCCAGGGCTCGCGGCTTCCATCTTCGAGCCACTCTCGGCGGCGGGGATCAGCGTGGATGTGATCGTGCAGAACGTGACGGTGGCTGGCGCTACGGACCTCTCCTTCACCGTGGCGCGAGGGGACCTGGCGAAGGCAGTCAGGATAGTGGAGCCGGTGGCGCGGGAGATCGGCGCGAAGGAGGTGCTGAGCTCCGACAGCCAGGGGAAGGTCTCCATCGTGGGGGCCGGGATCCAGAGCGCACCAGGCATCGCCGCGACCATGTTCCGGACCCTGTCCGATGCAGGGATCAATATCGAGATGATCACCACCTCGGAGATCCGGATCACCTGCATCGTGGATCGGGACAGGGTGCAGGAGGCGGTGGAGAGGCTGCACTCCGCCTTCGAGCTTGATAAGCAGTAGACTTGCGGGGCCGCAAGATCAGAGCGGAGAGGCCCGTGGCGGCTCTCTCGCAGGAGGCTCAGGCGTCTCTGTCGGCGAGGGATGCGCGGATAAGGTCGATCATCCGGCCGAGAATGGCACTCACCAGGATCCCGCTGCCCCCCGCCAGGGAGAGCACCATGCCCGCCTTGGCAGTATCAGGGCTCCATAGGCCGGCGAATGACTCCGGCCGAGCGGCCATGCCCAGCCCTACCACCACCGCAAGGATGGATAGGGCCAGAAGAAAGGCCACGGCACAGCTTCCCACCTGCAGAGCCCAGACCATCGCCCGTCCTCCCCAGAGGAACCCGGGATCCCTGCCATCCCTTGCGGGCAGCAATCTGCATGCCGCGTTCTTGTCCCAGTCGGGTCGGGTTCTGAAAAAGCCCCGCGCTCCTAACGATGGCGGGTCCGGCCCTACGGGCCCGTCGGCTGCTCCTGCTCCTCAATGTCGGTGCTCGCCGGTGGGGGCTCTCCGCGAGGCAGCACCACCGTGACGGTGGTCCCCTCGCCTACCTGGCTCTCCAGATTGATCTGGCCCCCGTGGGTGTCCACGATGCTCTTCACTATAGAGAGGCCCAGACCCGTGCCATCCTCATTGAAGCGACGGGCGTTCTCCGCTCGGTAGAACTCGTTGAACACCTTGGGGATCTCCGCTGAGGGGATGCCAATGCCCGTGTCCCTGACCCTGAAGTAGACGTTGTCCTCCAGGGAGTCCAGCGATACCTCCACTCTTCCCCCCTCGGGGGTGTAGCTGATGGCGTTGGACAGGAGGTTGGTGAGCATCTGCTCCAGCGCTTCGGGATCGGCGTACATGGCTGGCACGGTCGAAGGGGTTCGCAGGGAGATGGTGATCCCTTTGGATGCTGCCCGGGCCGACTGGCTGGAAACGACCTTCTGCAGGATGCAGGTGGGGTTCAACGGGCGTCGGTCGGTGAACAGCCTGGCATCCCTCGCCCGGGAAAGGATCAGCAGGTCGCCCACCAGCGCCAGGAGACCGCGAGTGCGGCGCTCGGCCTTGGCGATGATCTCGCCGAGCGGCGGTGACAGCTCGCCGGCCTGCCCGTCCAGTGCAGACTTCAGCCAGCCGTGGATCACCGACAGGGGTGGCTTCATCTCCTGCGAGATCCTCCGCAAGTGCTGGCTCTTGATCTGCTCCAGTTCCGAGAGCTGGTCGTAGGCGGCCTTCAGCTCCTCGGCCTTCCTCTCCAGCTCCTGGGAGAGGGCCAGGATCTCCTGCCCACGCGCCCTCAGCCGCATGGTAATGGAGGTGGCCATGTAGGCCGCTAGGTACAGGGTACTGCTGAATGCCAGGAGAACCGTTGCCACGAACAGCCCGTCGTGGACCTGGGCCGCGTGCTGCCCGCCGAAGAGGTCAACGTGGGGAAGGAGATAGGCGTACTCGCCCAGCACCATGCCGGCGTAGAGGGCGATGGCCAGCGTGGCCTGGAGGAAGGTCTCCCGCCTGGATAGCAGGATGCTAGCGATGATCACGTGGAAGATGTAGTAGAAGGATAGGGGGGTCTCCACACCCCCCGAGAAGTGGATGAGCAGGGTGAGGAAGACGAGATCGACGACGATCTGCGCGTTGGCGATCATCCTGGCGTGGGCCAGGCGGTCCTCCCCAGAGCTCGCCTCGGTCCACTTGAGTCCAATGGTGAAGAAGCTGTTGTAGATGGCGATGGCAGCCCCGATGAGGTAGAGGGGCAGCGGATCGAGCCGCATCCCCAGGAAGCTGGTGGACAGAAAGGTACCGTAGATGACGGCCGAGGAGGCCACCCACCTCAGATGGATCAGCCAGTAGATCCGTTGGCTCAGCTCCACGTCCACAGGAGCGGACCGTTGCAAGTCAGCCTCCGCACTGTTGCTGCCGGCGAGTGTGAGCCCTGCTGCCACCAACAGCAAGAAACCTCTCCCTGCTCCGGCCAGACGGGTCCACCGGGAGGGGAGAGGCCATCGTCACCTCCGCCGCAGGCGCCGCCAGCAGGAGCGCCTCACGAGGGGATGCTACCAAATGACTATGCAAAAGGCAAGGTATGAAGGCACGCTAACTATTTTCGTGCCTTCTCACCTTGCTCCTGATCCAGTCCAGCCATCCTTCCATACCCTGTCCGCTGCGCGCCGAGAGCTCGAATATGGGGAGGTCGGGATGGGTTGCCCGGGCCGCGGACCTGGCTCTGTCGAGGTCGAAGTCCACCATTCCCAGCAGGTCGATCTTGTTGAGAACCATGGCGCTGGCCCGCTCGAATATCAGCGGGTACTTCTGCGGCTTGTCGTCGCCCTCGGCCACGCTGAGGATGACCACCTTGGCGTCCTCCCCGATGTCGAAGCCGGCTGGACAGACCAGGTTCCCCACGTTCTCCACGAAGAGGAGCTCTATGCCGTCCAGGGGAAGGCTCTCCAGAGCCGATCTCACCATGCTGGCGTTCAGGTGGCAGTCGCCGCCTGTGTTGATCTGGACCACCGGAACGCCGTGGCGACCGATCCGCTCGGCGTCGGCGCTGCCGGCGATGTCCCCCTCGATGACCCCCATGCGCAGATGATCCTTCAGTGCCTCGATGGTGCGCTCCAGCAGGGTCGTCTTGCCGGCTCCTGGCGATGCGATCAGGTTCAGGGTGTGGATGCCCTTCCCTCGCAGCAGTCGCCGGTTCTCGGCCGCGATGGCGTCATTGGCCTCCAGCACGTTGCGCAGTACCTTTATCTCCATGGTATTTCAGCCCTCAGGTTGCCCTCTTGCAAGAGGAACGTGAATGGGAGGGGCCGTTGTTCTCACCGTGCCCCACCTGAGCCGTGTGGTCGAAGGGCTCGTGGCCGCGGTGGGGCCACGATGCCCCGCAGCGATACATGATAGCACCGATGGCCCCTCGACGCAGGGGTCGCCGGAAGAGTGCGCGATCTCTCAGGATCCGCCCGCTGGCTGGCGGCCCCCCGTCACGCCCTCGCGGATAAGGGAGGGCTGGGCCGTGGTGGAGCCCGTGGATGCTCAACTGCGCGGGCATGACTCAGGATGGGCGGGCATCGCGCGGGGAGGTTCAAGAGGCTTGAGGGAGAGTATGGTATCATGGCCGATCGGCGGTGGCCGCGGGTCCGCCGCGATCGCCCTGTGGGAGGTGCCGAGCGTGGGAGGTGCCGCGTCTCCTTCAGCCACCATAAAGAAGGGCCTGAGGAAGCCCCACATCGTGGCCGGGGCCAAGGAGCTGGCATCCCGATACTGGGCCCTGGCCCCCTTGCTGGCGCTGATGGCGGTGGGAGGCTGGCTCCGCTGGCAGGACCGCTGGGCCTCACACCCCGGCGACACCGACGTGATCCTCTCCATCACCTACCATATGCTCATATGGCCCTACTTCAACTACTACCACCTCTACCAGCCGCAGAACTGGGTGTACAACCACTTGCCGGTCTTCCCTGCGATGGTCGCGCCCTTCTACTGGCTCTTCGAGAACGTCTTGGACGTCCCCAAGGAGCTATCAGTGAAGGTGATCACCTGGGCTGCCGACCTAGCCGTGGGCGTCATCCTGTACAGACAGTCGCGGGGCGGATGGCGTTCCATGTGGGGGTTGCTGACCGCCGGCGTATGGCTCTTGATGCCGGAGGTGATACAGGCCGACGACCACGGCATCTCGCCGGCGGTGGCCTTCGCCCTGGCTGGTTTCGCCAACCTGCACAATGGATGGCTGTGCGGGCTCCTCCTGGCGCTGGGGGTGGGAACCCGCTCGGAGATCGCCTTCCTCGCCCTGCCAGTGGCCTTTCACTTCCTGAGATGGCGAAGGCCGTCCGAGAGGATCTCCTTCCTCCTGGCCTTTGGGCTGGCCATGGCGGTGATCCTCCTGCCCCCGCTGCTCTACGATCCCTCGGCGCTGGACTACGCCATGCGCCGCCAGCTCCAGAGAGATGCCGCCAACCAGATGTCCACGCTGCTTCTACTGGCGATGCCCTACCTTGGCGAACAGGCGACCGCCTTTCTCAGACAGAACCCCAGCGTGCTGGCAGTGGCGCTCACCGCGATGCTGAGCCTCCTGGCTTTGAGGGATCGGCGGGTGCTGAGGGTGCTGCTGGCGGTGGCCGCAGGGTACCTGCTTACCCTACCCGTGGTCCAGGGGCGATACATGCTCTTCGCCTTCGGGGCAGGCCTCTTCTACGCGGCCCGCTATCTGGACCCGCTGGTGCTGGCGGCGGCGATGGCCATGACATGGCCCCGCACCCCGTACATGTACCAGTCGTGGGCGGTGCTTCTTCTGCTTCCGGGGCTGTTGAGCATCCTCAGACCCGAGCGGACCGTGGAGCCAATGGACGACGATCATCGGACGGCACCGGCCGCCGCACCACCGACCCGGCCCTGACCTCGAGGTTTGCAGGATTCCCCAGCGTTCTCAACATATACGGGGTAGCATCTCCCCCATGAGCATCTGGACCACGCGGGTGCCGCCTATACGTGTCCTCATCAGCACCCGGCCAGGAGGGCCAGGAAGCACGGAGCCTATCATCTCCGCCCCCTCGCCATACCGTGTTCCACGCAAGGCTGCCAGGGCCCGCTCGGCTTCGTCCGGTGGCACGATGGCGACCAGCTTGCCCTCATTGGCGACGTAGAGGGGATCGTAGCCCAGCATCTCGCATGCCGCCCGGACGGACGCACGAACCGGCACCCTGCCCTCCTCGACCTGTATTGCAACCCTGGATTGCGCCGCCAGCTCGTTGAGGGTGGTGGCCAGGCCGCCCCGGGTGGGGTCGCGCATGGCGCGCAGCCCCGGGCTGGCCTCCAGCAACACCGCCACCAGGTGGTTGAGGGGCGCCACGTCGCTGGCCACCGGCACACCGAACTCCAGCCCCTCCCTGCGGCTGAGCACGGCGATGCCGTGGTCGCCTATGGGGCCCGATAGCAGCACCACGTCGCCCGGTCTTGCGTTGGAGCCGGAGAGGTCGATCCCCTCGGGAACGATCCCAACCCCCGTTGTGGTGATGAACAGGCCGTCGGCTTTTCCCTGCTCCACCACCTTGGTGTCCCCCGCTGCGATCTGCACCCCCGCCTCCTCCGCGGCCGCCCTCATGGAGGCCACCACCCGCTCCAGGGTCTCCATGGGAAGCCCCTCCTCCAGGACGAAGCCCGCTGCCAGGTAGAGGGGAGTGGCTCCCACCATGGCGAGGTCATTGACGGTGCCGCAGACGGCCAGCCTTCCGATGTCCCCGCCGTCGAAGAAGAGGGGCTTCACCACGTGGCAGTCGGTCGTGAGGGCGAGGCGACCCACGGAGGGCCGAGCGCCGGCCGGCCCCCTAGCCAGGATGGCGGACTCGATGAGCTGGGGCGCGCCGCTGGAGGCCGCCATCCGGTAGCCGTCCAGCACCGCTGAGTCGTCCATGCGGTTCAGCGCGGGGTTCCCGAAGGCGGGGACGAAGACACGCCGAATGAGCTCCTCGCTCAGTTTTCCCCCGCTGCCGTGGGCCAGAAGAACCCGTTCCTTGCTCATTCCACCCCCGCGAACTGGAACCAGGTGGAGCAAGTCCCCTCGCTGGAGACCATGCAGGGCCCCACCGGGTTCTCCGGTGTGCAAACCCTCCCGTACAGGGGGCACTGCGGCGGCTCGACAACTCCCCGAAGTACCTCGCCGCAGCGACAGCCGGCGTGCTCCCTGGTGGGGCCGGGGTCGATGTCGAAGGCGCGGCGGGCGTCGAAATGGGCGTACTCCTCCCTGATCTCCAGTCCGCTCCCTGGGATGTTCCCGAGACCCCGCCACTCGGCATCCGATGGCTGGAACACCCGGTACATCTGCTCCCGAGCCAGCGGGTTTCCCTCCGGGCGCACCACTCGGCTGTACTGGATCTCCACCCCGGCGCGACCCTCGGCCCGCATGGCCAGCAGCATGTCCACGGCCTGCAGGACGTCCAGGGGCTCGAAGCCGGCGATGACGCACGGGATCCCGTAGTCGGCGGCCAGGAAGCGGTAGGGCTCGGAGCCTATGATGGCGCTGACATGGCCCGGACAGATGAAGCCGTCGATCCTGATCTCCTCCGCGTCCACCAGCGCCTTCATGGGAGGGGGCATGACCTTGTGCACCGAGTAGACGAAGTAGTTGTCCAGACCGTTCTGCTCGGCCTCCAGGATGGAGCAGGCCACGGTGGGGGCCGTGGTCTCGAACCCGATGCCGAAGAATACCACTCTCCTGTCCGGGTTAGCCCGAGCGATGGCCAGGGCGTCCAGGGTGGAATAGACCACTCGAACGTCGCACCCCTCGGCTCGAGCTCTGGCCAGGCTAGAGGTGGAGCCGGGCACCTTCATCATATCGCCGAAGGTAGCCAGGATGGTGCGCGGCTGGTGAGCCAGGGCGATGGCCCAGTCCACATCGCGGTTGGCGGTGACGCAGACCGGGCAGCCGGGGCCGGACACCAGGGTGACGTGGTCCGGGAGCAGCTGCCGGATCCCGTGACGAAATATGGCGACGGTGTGGGTGCCGCACACCTCCATCAGGTTCACTGGGACCAGGGGGCGGCGGTGGATCCGTTCCACCAGCCTCGCGGCTGCAGCGCTGTCTCGGAACTCATCGACGTATCTCATCGGCTGTCCTCGGCGGGCGGCTGAGTGGGTAGCCTCCAGTGTGGAGCAGTAAGGCAATCCCTGTCATGGCCGGTTCTCGGGCCCCAGCGCTTCCATCTGCTTGAACAGCTCGATGGTGCGAAGCGCCTCATCCTCGTCGAGCCTCTCGATGGCGTATCCCGCGTGGATGATGACGTAATCCCCGATCTTGGCATCTGGGAGCATCATGATGCTGGCCTCTCGTACCACCCCGGCCATGTCGACGGTGGCGCGCTTGCCCTCGATGCTGGTGATCCTGGCCGGCACCGCTAGGCACATATCCAAACCTCCTCGTGCGCAGTTCCCCGGGCTCCGGGGTTCTATTCAGGGTCCACTGGCCCCGCTGCCCTGGCCCCCGATCCGAGGCTCAGCATTCGGCTGGCGATGACCGCCTGCCCCAGGGCGAGCCCGCCGTCATTGGGTGGCACCTGGTGGTGGGTCAGCACCCGGAACCCTTCGGCCTCCAGAAGGCGGCAGGCCCTCTCCAGCAGGAGCAGGTTCTGGAAGACCCCGCCGCTCAGGGCAACCGTGGTCAGCCCGGTCTCCCCTCGGATCTCCCGGCAGACCGAGGCGATGATGTCGGCCACGGTGTTGTGGAAGCGGGCCGAGATGATCCCCACGTCTGTGCCATGGTGGACATCCTCTGCTATCTCGCGGATGGTGGGACTCACGTCCACTACCCTCGCCCCATCGCCCCCAATCAGGGCCCATCCGTAGCGCTCCTCGACCCCTGTCGTGGCCGCCATCTCCAGCTCGATGGCCGCCTGCCCCTCGTAGTTTACCACCTGGCGCAATCCGACCAGAGCGGACACCGCGTCGAAGAGCCGACCGACGCTGGAGGTGAGGGGAGAATTGATCCTCGCCTCTATCTGGCGCCGCAGCAGCTCCAGCTCCACCTGGCCAGCGGTCAAGCAGGGCGGGAGGTCCGATGGGGCCTCCCGCGGGCCGAAGCTGTCCAGCAAGAAGCTGATGGCCATGCGGTAAGGTCGTACGATGGCGGCCTCGCCGCCCGGGAGGGGCAGGTACTTGAGGTGGGCGGCGCGACGATAGCCGCCATAGTGGCAGACCAGGAACTCTCCACCCCAGAGCAGCCCGTCAGCCCCGTAGCCGGTGCCGTCGAAGGACACCCCGATGACCGTCTCGTCTACTCCGTTCTCGGCCATACATGCGGCCACGTGGGCGTGATGGTGCTGGACCGGCACCAGCGGCACGTGTCCGTAGGACTCTGCCATCTCGAGGGCGTAGCGGGTCGAGAGATACTCAGGGTGGAGGTCGTGGGCTATGCCGGTGATCTCTAGCCGGAAGAGGCGGCGGAAGTGCTCGATGGAGCGGGCGTAGGAGTCCAGGGTCTCCACGTTCTGCAGATCCCCGATGTGCTGGCTGAGGAATGCGTAGCTCCCCTTGGTGATGCAGAAGGTGCTCTTGAGCTCGGCGCCGCATGCCAGGAGGTCCCTCGCCTCGAAGCCCAGCCTGACCGGGAATGGCGCGTAGCCTCGGGAGCGGCGAATGACGGCCTCCCGACCGCGGAAGAGCCTGGTGACGGAGTCGTCGCATCGAACCTGGATGTCCCTGTTGTGGAGGAGGAAGGCGTCGGCCAGGGAGTCCAACCTCTCCAGGGCCTCGCGGTTGCCGGTGGCGATGGGCTCCTCGCTCATGTTCCCGCTGGTCATCACCAGGGCTACTGGCCAGCGGGCCAGGGGGCGGCTCCCGTGGGCCGGGGCATGGGGCGATACCCCCTTCGGCTCCCCGTCTCCCTGCCCCCCGGTGCTATCCTCCCCGCTCCCCCCCGCCTCCTGTTCCAGCAGGAGGTGGTGCAGCGGGGTGTAGGGGAGCATTACGCCCAGGAAGCGGTTGTTTGGCGCCACTTGGGGCGATATGGGCGAGCCTTCACGGCGGCGGAGCAGGACGATGGGGCGCTGCGGCGATTCCAGCAGGCGGCGCTCATCCTCGCTGAGGTGGCAGAAGCCGGCCACGGTCTCGGGGTCAGGGGCCATCACCGCGAAGGGCTTGTCGCTTCGGCGCTTCCTGCGCCTCAGCTCGGCCACGGCGGCGTCGTTGGTGGCATCGCATGCCAGGTGGAAGCCTCCCAATCCCTTGATGGCCACGATGGCCCCGGCGGCGAGGAGGCGGCGCGCCTCCCCGATGGCCGCATCGTCCAAACCGTTCTCACCGCCGGCGCCAGCGGGGAGGGCCGCGTTCGTGTAGGGCTTCCTCACCAGCCATAGCCTGGGGCCGCATCGGGGGCAGGCGTTGGGCTGGGCGTGGAAGCGGCGGTCCGAGGGTTGGTGGTACTCCCGCTCGCAGTCAGGGCACATGGGGAAGCAGGCCATGGTGGTCCTGGGGCGGTCGTAGGGGATGTCCGCCACCACGGTGAAACGCGGGCCGCAATTGGTGCAGTTGATGAAGGGGTAGCGGTACCGCCTGTCCGCCGGGTCACGCATCTCTCGAAGGCAATCATCGCAGATGGAGATGTCCGGAGAGATCAGCGCGAAGGATCCCTCGGGCTCACGGCTGGCCTCGATGGCGAAGGATGTGTAGCCGATGGGCGGGAGGTAGGTCCGGTCGATCCTGTCGACATGGGCGCGCGGGGGTGCCTCCAGGGGGATGGCTCGAGCAAAGCGATCCAGAAGGTCCGGTTTGCCCTCGACCTCGACCACCACCCCCTCCGTCGAGTTCAGAACCCAGCCGGACAGGCCGAGCCGGGTGGCCAGGCGGTGGATGAAGGGCCTGAAGCCGACCCCCTGCACGATGCCCGTGATCACCAGCCTGCACCGCGCGATCGCCTCGGCCTCCCCTTGCTGCGCGGTGGCCCTTGGCGATGGGGCCAGGTCGGCGGCGCGGTGGACCTCTCCGCTGGCGCGATCGCTCAACTCTCTACCTCCAGGCTGTCCACCTGGAGCTCGCGACCCTGCGTGATCTTCCCCGTCCCCCCGCACCGAGGGCAGGTCAGGTCGTACTCCTGGACGATGAAGGAATGGCCGCATCCGCCGCAGGTCGCGCCGACCGGCACGGGGATGGTCTCGAGCCTCACCCCCTCGGACGGCGTGCCCCGAGTCAGCGCATCCAGATAGAACTGCACTGACTCTGGCACGATGTCGGTGAGGGCACCCAGCCTCAGCCGGATCACCCTTATCCGGGATGCCCCAACCCGCCTGGCCTCGTCTGTGGCTATCTGGAGGATGCTCTGTGTGATCGCCAGCTCGTGCATTCGCTCAAACAAATGGGCGCGGCCGGGTCGCATCGACCCGGCCGGCCTTCATCCCGCTGCCGGTTGCTCATGAGATTGTATCACAGGCCAGCCGCCAGGGTGTCAGCGGGTCCGATCCTTCATCTTGAGGTGGCCCTCGAAGAAGGCTCCCTCCTGGATGATCAGCACCCCCGCCGTCAGCTCGCCCGTGACCCTGCCGGTGGCCAGTATCTCCAGCCTGCCCTCGCAGGTGATGGAGCCCTCCAGCTCACCCGCCACCACGGCGTTGGCGGCCTTGACGTTGGCGTTCACCTTGGCCGACTCCTCGATGAAGACCGACTTTTCGCAGGCGATCTCCCCCTGCGCGGAGCCCTTGATCCGCAGGTTCGACTCGCACCGGAGGTTGCCATCGAAGCTCGACTGCACGCCGATTACGGTTTCCTCCTCCTCCTGGACCTGGGCCGCGTGGGCCCGAGCTAGGTAGGGCGATGCCGTCGGACCCGGCTTGACGGGCGCGGGGACCGGTGCCTGTACCGCCGGGGCGGCCTCCCTGGGCGGGGACTCGCGCACGACGGCCTCCCTGGGCTGGGCCTCTCGCGTCGTGGCTTCACGGGGGAGAGTGGCGGTGTCCTGGGGCTCTTCCTTCAGCACCACTCCTTCCTCCGGCTCTGCTGCGACCCTGGATTGGCCCGAAAGGGCCCTGGAAAAGCGCGACCACTCGGTATCTTCCGTCTTCTTGAACACCCTGGCACCTCCCGCGCCATCTGTTTCTGGATGTTATCCCGCGCCCTTGCAGGGTTTACGTTTACGGCGCCTGCCGACTGCGGCCGCGACTTGGGCACGAGACGGCGGGTCAGCTCTGTTGCGCCAGCCCCTGACAAGGGATGGGGAGAATGGTGGGGCCGTGTGGCTCCGCGTAGTATAACCTCTGGAGCAGCGGCGCGCAACGGAAATCAGATCGGGCTAAGAAGGTTCTACCAGCATTGCCCGTCACGCGCCGCTACCGGCCTCTCAGGCCGCAATGGGTGGGACCCTCAGGTGCCAGTCGGTGTTCTGCTGGTAGGCGTGGGCGATCCGCAGCAGCTTCCCCTCGGCGAAGGGGGCCGCTGCTATCTGCAGGGCCACGGGCATGCCGTCGGAGGCGTAGCCGCACGGTACGCTGGCTGCCGGAAGGCTGGTCAGGTTGAACAACCGTGTGTGCCGCACCAACGTGGCTCCCCTGGGCTCCTCGATCCCGCCGAACCGGACCGTCGCCTGGTCGAAGCGGGGAGCCGCTGCGGGTTCGGTGGGGCAGAGCAGTGCATCGTACACCCGAAGGAGGTCCAGGAATCGGTCGGTGAGCATTCGGCGGATACGCTGTGCCTTCACGTAGTCGGTGGCGGCCATCATGAGACCCATCTCCAGCCTCTCGCGGACGTCGGCACCGAAGCCCTCCGGCTTCGTCCTGAGCCGCTCCTCATGGTAGCTGGCGATCTCGGCCGACATGATGGCCGTAGAGGCGGGGACGGCGTACTTCGTCTCGGGGATGGAGACTGTCTCCACCCGGGCGCCCAGGTGGCGAAGGAGGTCCACGGCCGCCCTGAATGCTGCGGCCACGTCGGGCTGGGCCGGGTCGGATACGTACTCCTGCAGAAGGGCCAGCCTTATGCCGGAGATGCCGCGTCCCAGCTCCGCACGGTAGTCTGGAACCGGCTCCCTGCTGGAGGCCGGATCCATCGGGTCCCACCCCGCCATGGTGCCCATGACTATGGCGGCGTCCTCCGCCGTTCGGCAGAGTGGCCCGATGTGGTCCATGGACCAGGCGCAGGGGATCGCCCCGTTGCGGCTGACCCTGCCGTAGGTGGGTTTCAGCCCCACTACTCCGCAGAGCGCGGCGGGGATCCGGATGGAGCCGCCGGTGTCGCTGCCTAGGGCCGCGGGGACCATGCGGGCCACCACTGCAGCTGCGGAGCCCCCGCTGGAGCCGCCCGACACCCGAGCAGGATCCCAGGGGTTCCGGACGTCGCCGTAGTGGGGGTTGGTGTTGGTGGCGCCGAAGGCCCACTCGTGCATGTTGGTCTTGCCGACGATCACCGCGCCGGCGCCCTTCAGGCGCGCCACCACGGTGGCGTCCTCGGTGGGCACGAAGTCCCGCAGGAATGTGGAGCCGGCGGTGGTGCGGATCCCTCGCGTGTAGAAGAGGTCCTTCAGGGCGATGGGGATGCCGTGGAGTGGTCCCCGATAGCCTCCGTTGGCGATCTCCCGCTCCGCCTCCAAGGCTGCTGCCCTGGCGGACTCGGCCGTCACGGTGATGAAGGCGTTCACCTGCGGGTCCAGCCGTTCGATCTGGCGGATGGCCGATTCCACCACCTCCACCGGCGACACCTCCAGCCTCTCGATCAGCCTGGCCTGCTCGGCGATGGTGAGGTAGCACAGCTCCTGGTGGGTCATCGCTCGTCCGTCCTCCAGGCGAAGATGGTGGCGGGCTCGGTCTCGCCCAGGTCGGCGTCGTCCATGGCGCGGAGGGCCCGGCGGGTCTGCTCCCACTGGGCCGCCACCTCCCGGAGCCTCTCCTCCGTCAGTGGGACTCCGCCCGTGGGGGCGGTGGGCAGTATTCGAGGCAGGTCGGTCCTTTCGTCCATGGTGGGTGCCTCCATTCACAGGGGTGGGGATGGGGACTCCGCGGACAGTATCGACCCGCAGGGAGCGGCTGTCAAACGGGGGACGTGAGACACCGGGACAGTAGCGAACTGGCACGGCTCCCCATGGTGGACACCGAGTCCGGCGGCACACCTCCATCGGTGCACGGCCGGACTCGGTCGGGGCAAGGCCGGTTCTAGCGGTGTGCCTTCCCGCTTCGCCCCCTATCCGAGGGCAGGTACTCGGGCGCCGGCTCTGCGTCGAGGCCGTCGTCCATGGGTCTGAAGGCGAGTGCCAAATATACGAAGAAGGCCGCGGCGACGATGGCGACGGCGCTCAGCACCATCCACAGCAGCTGCCCTCGCACGGAGTCGGCCTCGGACATCAACGCCCTCGTGATGACGGCAATGGCAGTCCACCAGGCCGAGGCGGAAAGGAGGGCGATGGTCGCCCCGAGCCCCTGAAGTCTCCTCATGGTCCGCTCCCACGTGATATTGAAAGTGGATGCTTTCCATCCTCGTTCATTATGACGCGAATCCTCCGTTAGTCCAATGCCAAGACGGGGCACCTACCATGAGAGCGTTGTTATGGAAGTCTCTCCGAGGATGAGGGCGGCGCGGTCCACGGGGAACGGCGACGGGGCCTAGGCCAGTCCGGCCTAGGCCCCGTCCAGGGGGATGGACGCGTTGCCAGGGGCGTGAGCCCGCTACTTGGACCCGCCCGTCGCGGGAGCGGCCTGCGGCACCTCCACGACCCGCACGTACTTCTGGGTCAGCGGCTTCAGGACCCAGAAGGCCAGCGCGGCGGTGATGAAGTTGACCGCCATGGCGATCACGAAGATCAGGGTCCAGGAATTCATGGCCACGAAGAGCGCCGCGGCCAGGGGCCCGGCGAAGATGGAGGCGACCCCCTTAGCGGTGTACAGGATCCCGTAGTTGGTGGTGGCGTACTTGCTGCCGAACAGGTCGCCCACCGTGGCGGGGAACAGCGAGAAGATCTCGCCCCAGGAGAAGAACACCAGCCCCGTCAGCACCACGAAGGCGATCGGGTTGGCCGTCAGGTTCATCCAGAGGAAGATGAAGACCCCCTGGAGGGAGAAGGCGATGGCCATGGTGTTCTCACGTCCGATGTGGTCCGAGACCCATCCCCAGAAGGGCCGGGTGACCCCGTTCAGAACTCGGTCCACCTCCACCGCCATGACGAGGGCTGTCATCCCGAAGGCCAGCTGGATCTTGTCGACCCCGTAGAACTTGGCGATGGGGGCTACCTGGGCAGTGGCCATCAGGCCGCTGGCTGCGACCATGACGAACATGGCGTACAGCAGCCAGAACTCCGCCGTCTTCACCATGCCTATGGGGCTGACGTCGCGGAGAGTCTGCCGCAGTCCCCTCTTGATCGCCTCCGCCTTGGGATCCCACCCCGCGGGCAGCCAACCCTTGGGAGGGGCGACCATGAACTGCGCGGCGATCAGGCAGACCACGCCCTGGATGATCCCGAAGACGATGAAGGCCTGCTGGTAGCCGCTGGAGTCGATCATGTTCTGGATGGGCCACACCGTGAGGGCGGTTCCTGCCCCGTAGGCGCCCGCCGTGCAGCCCGCTGCCAGGCCGCGGTGGTCGGGGAACCACTTGAGGGCGTTGCCCACGGAGGCGCCGTAGACCGCGCCCGCCCCCACGCCACCGATGACGTAGCACACATAGAGGGCCTCAAGGGTCGTGGCCAGGCCAGATCCCACCCAGGAGATGCCGATCAGGATGGCCCCGATGGTCACGATGGTCCGGTTTCCGAAGCGGTCGATCAGGTAGGCCTCGAAGGGGACGAGCCAGGTCTCGGCCAGGATGAACATGGCGAAGACGCCCTGGATGGCTGCCAGATCCCAGTTCCACTGCTTCTGCATCGGGTTGACGAAGAGGGTCCACGCGTACTGCAGGTTGGCGATGGATGCCATCGCCAGAACGCCCATCAGCAGCTGGATCCATCGGTTCGGCAAGGGCTTGGTCGACGTGGTTGTTGCTGCGACTGACACGTCAGTCTCCCTTCTAGCTGAATCGCACCTTCAAAGACGAGGCAACGCCGATGGAAGACGATGTCGGGCATGGCAACAGAACCGACGGCCAACCGAAACGGCCGCGGGAGGGGGGCGAATATGGGGGCTCTCCGTCTCGGGCTCCGAGCCGTTGTCTGCGACCGGAAGGTCGGCCGACGCCACTACGAAAACTCACCCACCGACGCTGCGAGTTCTTCGATCGCCTGCTCGCAGCGAAAGGCTGGCAAGGCCGCGGCCAAAGCTTCTACTCCCGCCTGGGCATCGGGATCGGCGTGGCACCCCGGGTGCTACGCCGGCAAGCCGGGACGTCGACGTCTGGGCTCTAAAGCTCTCCACCGTGGGATGGGATCGCGCCGAAGGAGGTGCCATCCCACCCCACGGGCTCAAGTCGACTGGTCAGGCCCCCGTAGGGGGCGGGGTGGCCGGTATGGGCACCGCCAGGCCCACCTCGGCCGCCTTGGTGTTGACGAACTGCTGGATCCGGCCGATCATCTCCGGGGTCAGGTGGCTGAACCGCCCCTGAAGCCCGAGGTAATCGCCCACCGGCTTCATGCTCCTGGGCCGGTAGGTAAGCTTGGTCTCGCCGTTCTCGATCTCGTAGAGCTGGAACATCCCGCTCTCCACCGCCAGGCGCCCTATCTCCACGGTCTTGGAGGGCTCGAAGCTCCAGCCCTTGGGGCACGGCGCGTGGATGTGCAGGAATGTGGGACCCTTGTAGGCCAGCGCCTTTCGGACCTTGTTCATCAGGTCCACCGGGTAGGCCGGAGAGGCCGAGGCTAGGTACTTCACCGCCGGGTGCCCAGCGGCGATCATCTTGACCAGGTCCTTGGGCCACAGCTTCTTGGCCTCGGGCACCTTCTCCCCGGGTGGGGTGAAGGTCGTCCTGGCGCCGTAGGGCGTCATGGGGGAGACCTGGATACCGGTGTTGGCGTAGGCCTCGTTGTCGTAGGCGATGAACAGGAAGTCGTGGCCGCGATACATGGCCGCCGAGAGGGCCTGGAGCCCGATGTCGGCTGAGCCGCCGTCGCCCGCCATCACGATGATGTTGGGGAACTCGCCCGTCTTCTTCCCCTTGCGCAGCATGGCCTGGTAGGCCGCCTCTATGCCGGAGGCTACGGCGCCGCCGTTGGTGATCTGGGTGTGGATCCACGGCACGGCCCAGGGCCCGTTCAGGTAGCTGGTGTTGGCCACGTACATGCAGCCGGTGGGCCCCAGGAAGATGGTGTTGGGGCCGGCCGCCTTGGCCACCTGCTTGTAGACTAGGGCTGGGCCGCAGCCGGCGCAGGTCCGATGGCCCGGCAGGTAGTACTCCTCGGTGGGGGCCGTCCGGATGTTCTTGATCTGCTCGTACTCGCCGACCGGGGTCGTCCCGGGGGCTTCCGCTCCCAGCGTCTTTATCTCTGGCATCTCTCATCCTCCACGGGCCGGCGCGGAGCCGACCCCTACAGGTTGGATCCTGCTGACCAAGGCATTGATAGCTGTGCCTGGTGACACCCCTGAACCCCGCCAGGGGGATTGTCCCCGCTGGACCCCTGCTTCAGCACTCCAGCGAGGTTTCACTAGGCTTCCTGGATGGCGCCCGTGTCGAATCCGACCCAGAACACCTTCGGGGTGGGGTTCCTGAGTCCGGCCGCCTCCTTCATGATCTTGTACATCCAGGCGAAGTCGTTGAGTCGAACCACCTCTCCGCCCAGGCCCTCCATGAAGGTGAGGACCTTGGGTCTCTTCTCCAGGTCGTACAGCGCCGCCCGGGTCTCTATGGTCACCGGTCCCGAGTCCAGCACGGAGCCGAAGGAGTTGCTGTTCTCCAGGATGCCCACCACCTTGGCGTGGCCGATGGCCTGGGCCAGATCCTCGTATGGGAAGGGGCGCATGAAGCGGAGGCGGGCGACCCCTACCTTCTGTCCGCTAGCGCGGGCCATGTCCACGAAGCTCTTGGCGGTCCTGGCGTGGGCTCCCTGCCCCACGAAGATGAACTCGGCATCCTCGGTCTTGTACTTCTCCACGAAGGGATCGTAGTAGCGCCCGAACTGCAGGCCGAAGTCCTTGATCACCTCGGGTATGACCTGGCGCGCCCGCTTCATGGCGTTGGTCCGGCCCAGCTCGATGGCCGCACCCTGGTCTGCCCGGCACTGGGGCCCCATGATGACGGGCTTCGCCGGGTCCAGCGAGTGCTTCGGCCTGAAGGGGGGCAGGAACTTCTCCACCTGGCCGGGCTCCGGCAGCTCCACCACATCAGGGATGTGGGTGATGAAGTAGCCGTCCTGGCAGGGGAACTGGGGCAGCATCACCCTCGGATCCTCGCCGATCCGGTAGTAGATGAGGGTGTTGTCGAAGGCCTCCTGGGGGCTCTCAGCCCAGCCCATGATCCAGCCCTGGTCGCGACCCGTCATGGCCTCGGTGTGCTCCGAGCCGAAGTCGCCGGGCGGGTCCAACGTCCGGTTGCCCACCATGCACTGCACCGGGTGGAACTCGCCGGAGATGGGGGATAGCACCTCCATGGCGTAGGTGAAGCCGACGCCCGAGGTTCCGGTGAAGACCCTGGCGCCCGCCGCCGAGGCGCCCAGGACCACGCTGAGCTGGGCGTGCTCGCCCTCGCCATGGACGAACTCGGCGTCCAGCTCCCCAGTGGCGACCATCCGGGCCAGCTCGATCATGGTGGCGGTATAGGGTCGGATGGGGTATGAGCAGATCACATCCACGTCGGCGGCCTTGACCGCCTGAGCAACCGCGGCGGTGCCGGCCAACTTCATTTTCTTGCCCACTGCGCTCACCTCGCTCTCAGATCATGAATCGGACGACGCCGTCGGCGAAGTCCAGCTCGGGAACCGGGGTGATGGCTCCCTTGACCGGGCACTCGGTCCAGCAGATCCCGCAGCCCTTGCAGTACTTGAGGTTGACGGTGAAGCCGGCCGGATCCGGGTTGATGCAGGCGTCCGGGCAGTAGATGTCGCAGACGCGGCACTGGGTGCACTTCTCCTGGTTGATGACGGGGCGGAGGAAGCGCCAGTTCCCGGTGATCATGCCGTCGTTCTCCCCCACGGGCGACGGGATGATGGCCGGGACCTCCTCGCCCAGGGCTCGGTGCTCATCGTGGGGCGCCTCGCCGGGGCTGTAGCCCTCGGCCCCCAGCCAGTGGACCTTCACCTCCTCGAAGCCGCGACGCGCGCCGGACGGGTCGATCACCACCGCCTCCAGGGAGGACAGCTCCACGATCCCCGAGATCCTGGCGATGGCGCCAGCGATGGGGCCCGCGGCGCCGCCGCCCATGCCGCTCACGTCGGTCGCGCCCTCGATGCCGCTCAGTGCCCCCTCCAGAGCGCCGCCTCCCGCGCGAACCGTGGCGATCGCGCCCAGGTTGGAGAGGTCGATATCCGACATGTAGCGGAGCAGCGACTGGGGCTCCTGGTCGCTGTTCACCACCAGCACGCCGCCCGGCCTCAGTCCCTTTAGAACAGGCACGCCCTTGAGCATGGTGGGCTCGACCACGGCGACGATGGCGGGGTGGTCGTTCTCGTAGAGGTAGGGTTCGGCGATGGGGGAGTCGCTGATTCGAGCGTAGGAGCGGCAGGGGACGTAGACCCGGTCGGGAAGGTCGCCGTAGTTGTCGAAGGCCTGGGTGTAGAAGCCCTCCCTCTCGGCGGCCTTGGCGAGGCTGTTGACGATGTCTCGGGAGATCTTGCCCTCCGTGATCCCCCTGTACCAGACGGTGATCTCGGTCAGACCTTTGGTGGCCACACCAGCAACCTCCTCTCGTGCGTTGCAGTCCTTACCCTGCCCGCGGCAGGGCGCCATCTGGAGACCTCTCTCGAGGGATGGGAGTGCCCCCCTGTGGTGGGGTGGCGACGGTGAGCGGGATGCCAGCGGCTACGTCATGGCGCTTCTCCTTGGTCGTCTTTGGGCGAGGCGGGTTCCTGCTGGGCGACTCCCCCGGGAAGGGTCGCTCCCAGGGGAGGGGCGGCAGGAGGGCTAAGAGAGCCGCAACCATGCTGTATACTTGTATACAACGCTGCAATAGCATGGTACGTCTCCCCGGTTCCTCTGTCAAGAGGTTTTTCGAGGCGAATTTGGCCCGGAAATCGAGGGGGGCGGCGGGCTAACCGCCACCCCCCATATCCGCCGGCCGGGCAGCTGGACCCAAGAGGTCCTTCGCTCGACCGGCGGCCTCCCGAGGAGGCCAAGCAAGGGGCTTTGCCGCCCGGCCCGCGCCGGGTCCAGCCCACACGGACCTGTCGGCCGTCAATTGCGGCGGACTCGTCCTCGACCACAGCGGTTTTGACATGTAGGGTGGGGCGCAAGGCCCCGCCCTACATGTCAAATTCATTTTGGCGCTGTGCTACTGCTTTGACACGTTGGTTCCGATAGGTTGGGGCAGGCTCTCCTCATGACCCAGGAGCGTGATGGAGGGGGACAAGTCCCCTCCCTACCTCTCAGAATCACCGTGCCAGAGAACTACCTCCCGACATCGTGATCGTGACACGTGGGGCGTAGGCTTGTCCCTCGCCAGCGAGCCAACCAGCTGGCTACCCGGCGGCGGACAAGACGCCGCCCTGCATAATCCAGATTATCGTGTCAGAGAACACTCCTTCGACGCATTGGTTCAGTCATGGAGGCTCGATGTCGCTCTCGCTCTGCCGGCAGCGAATTCCGCCTCGTATCAGGGTGACCTGCTCAGCTCCGCCCGAACGACCAGGCGATGGCTGAAGTCGCGCTCCACGGGCAGCCACTGTCCAGTGCAGGTGATGGCGGTCAGGGACGGCGTCGGGGTCGGCTGCATCACCGACCCATCGGTCCTGGGCACCGACCAGATCGCCACCACGCGGTACTCGAAGCGGCGATTCCCGCTCCACACCTCCACCAGATCGCCCATGGCGACCCTGCCCAGGTCGCGAAACACATCGCCCGATCGGATGCTGTCGACATGGCCCAGCAGGACGGCGTTGCCGGGTGCCCCCGCCCCGGCTGTCAGATCGGCATGCCCTGCCACGAAGGCCGGCACCTCCCAGTTTCCGCCATCCTTCCCTTGTAGGTATCTGGCCTGGACCACCTGCGTCTCCAGGCCTATGGATGCTATCCGCAGCGCGGTGATGGGAAGCCTGGGCTCCGGCGTGGGACTGGGTCGGGATGTGGGCGTGGCCGTGGGCGCCAGCGTCGCCGTGGCGGACGGCATGGGGATCTCCCGCGTGGGGCCCGCGGCGACAGGGGCCTGAGCGGCGCCGTGCGGGCTCCCGGGGAAGCCCGGCGCCGTGGTCGCCGAAATGGATCCACCGGGACGCACGCCGGACGCCAGAGCGGAGGTGGCGCCTCTCAGGGCGTCGCCGACCCCCTGGCTCAGGGCCGAGATGGGAGCGGATAGGAACTCCTTTCCTGTGGAGGCCTCCGCCAGGCTGTTAACGGAGATGATGGCCATGGCGATCAACCCACCCAGCCCAATTAGAAGTGCCAGGGTTCCCAGGAGATACAACGATCGACGCATATCCGGTAGCCGGCCGGAATCCGGGGTGGGACCGGGCGTTCGGCCCCACCCCGCCCTCATCACTGGGGCCGCGGGCGAGCGAGCTCGCGCAGCGCCACGCCGAGTACCGCCACCATGGTCAGAAGGATCGCCAGCGAGGCGGGATCCCAGCCGCCGGTCACCGGCAGCACCTCCACCGCCGGCGGCGCCTCCGGGGCGACCCCGGCCACCACGGGCGTGGGCTGCTCGACCGTGGGCTGGGGGGCCGCTGGGGTCGCCTCGGGTGGCGCTCCTAGGACCTGCGGGGCAGCCGCAGCCGGGCCAGCCGGGGCCTGCGTGGCCGCCGGAGCGGCCTCCTGCTGCCCGGCGCCCTGCCCGCCAGCCTGGCCGCCCTGCACGCCGCCACCGCCGCCCTCCTCACCGCCTCCACCCCCTGGGGTCGCCGTGGGCGGGACCGGGGTCGCCGTGGGTGGAGCCGGGGTCGCCGTGGGTGGAGCCGGGGTCGCCGTGGGCGGAACCGGGGTTGGGGTCTTCTCCCCTATGGCCTCCACGGTGGGCTGGATGTTGCGGTCCACCCAGTTCCAGGTCTGGTCGAGCCTGTTCTCCGTGGACCTGTCCAGCTGGTTCCCGGTGCTCTCCACCTGGGGCGCGACCTGCTTCTCCACTAGATTGCTGACGGCACCTTCCACCCCGCCCGCGCCGCCGCCCGAGGAGGATGCCGTGGCCCCGGTGGTGCCCCCGGTGCCTCCCTGGGTGGTGCCCTGGGTGCCACCCGTGCCGCCCTGGGTGCCGGTCTGGCTGTCGGAAGAGCCCTGGCTCGACCTGGATGGATCGATCTTCTTCTCGATCTGGCTGATGGACCTCTCCAGGTTGTCTAGCCCCCCCGGCTTCGGGCCTGTCACCTGGGCAGACCCGACACTGAAGGTCAGACTGACCAGGAGCAGAGCGGCAGCAGCCGCGCCCGCCATCTGGATGCGGCGTCCAGCCGCTTTTCGTGCTGGTCTTCTTCCGGCTTCTCCTAACATGGGCCGGCACCCCCTTCCCAACGATCTCCTGTATCTCTCACATGATGCTATGATGCTGGCTAGATCCGCCTGCCAGCCCTCAGCCGCCGGAGCCCGATGGCCGCGATATTCCCGCCACGGCTCGGAGCTGGACGATCCAGTCCTCCACCTGGTCCCTGTCCGAGGCCCCCGGCGATATGGCCAGGTAGGCCTCGTAGTCGTCGATGGCCTCGCCTACCCTTCCGAGGCTGGCGTTGATGATCCCTCGCGCCCGATGCGCCCATCCGGTCACCTCGTCCGGCTCCACATCCATCCCCAGCGCCGCATCCAGGTCGGCTGAGGCCGCGTCCATATCCCCCTTCCACAGGAGGGCGACGGCCCGACCCACCATGCTGGCCCTGTGCTCCGGCGTCAGCTGCAGCGCCCTGGCGTAGTCGGCTATGGCCTCGTCGTACCTGCTCATCCTGAGCAGGGTGTCGGCCCGCCAGTAGTAGAGGTGCCCAGTATTGCCGGAGGCCTGGATCGCCTGTGTGAGGTGGTCGACGGCGTCCGACAGCCGTCCATCCATCCTCGCCGCCATGGCCTGCTGAAACTGGATCCTGGCCGTCCAGCTGGCCAGCGGCATGGGGTTGGTGGCCACCCATCCCAGCAGCCGCTCATCCTGGGTGAAGAGGCCCACGATGAGGGTCAGGTTCTGCACCTGCTTGGCCGGCACGTACTCGATGTCGATGGTGGCCCGCCCCGATCCCGCCTTTATGGGGATCGGCTCGGAGCTGTGCTGGCTGGACCTCTGGGCGTCATCCTCGAAGGCGAAGAGCCCCAGATAGCCGGCGGGCGTGCTGGATAGGGTGTAGGTGACCTGCGCCTCGAAGTGCACGGAACCCGTGGGGCTGCCCGGCGATGGTGGCACCGCCGCCAGGCGCACCAGGTCCACACGGTCGGCCGTGCCCGCCGCCTGGGTCGCGGCGGCGGCCGCCGGGGCGTGGGCCAGCACCACTATCAGCACCATGGGCAGGATCAGCATGGTACGAGCCGGTCCAAGGATCTTCGCCATGGTTCTTTTCTACCTCCCCAGCTCCTATAGATACTCGAGCAGGTTGCGGTCTCCCGCGGAGGCCGGCCTACAGGTTCATGATCAATCCCATTATCAGGCGGGCCGTGGCGCGCGCCTGCCGCAGTCCCGCCTGCGCCCACATGGTCATCCACGCGCGACCCCTTCGAGTGGCCACCGCACCCAGGGCCAGCATCCCCAAGAGGCTCCAGATTAGGGCCTCGAGGGGACCCCGAAGGTTGCCCGGCGCCCCGAACTGGGGTCCACTACCCTGGGGCAGTGCTTGCGACGGCATGGGAGGGGCCTCCAGGCGCGGCCACTCCACCAGCGGGTTCACCAGGGAGGCAGCCCCGGATGCGGCCGCGGACCAGACCCGCGACGCCCAGCCGCTAGCTGGTGCCGGCGCGACGGAGGCGACGCGGGGCATCTGGGGCTCCGGCATGGGCGGCTGCTCCAGGTCCGGCCACCTCGGGAACACGTTTACTCGCACAGTGGAGCTGAACAGCTTCCCGCCGAGACTGTTTCCGCCCGCCCAGGTGGTCTGGTAGTACTCCAGGCGACTCTCGTAGTAGCCTCCCGCGGAGTGGCCCTCGGCCGCCTGCCCGCCTTCCCTCTGGATCTGAGGCGTCGGCGTGGGCACGGGCGTGGCGTTGACGCCCGCGAAACCGGACTCCGCCTTGCTGTCGCCACGCATCGTCGAGCTGAACTCAAAGCTGTTGGTGGCGCTGGCCCTGTCGCTCCCAGGGTTGGAGGCGTGGGCCACCTGGGCGTTGAGCACGGCGTCGCCCGTCTGGAAGCCGAAGCTGGAGGCGTTGCCCGACTGGGCGTGGACATCGCCCACCGCATCGGCCAGGGTGAGCCCCGAGGCCGGGGTTGGCGAGCCGCCCAGCGATCTGGGCTGCGGCAGCTGGTTGATGATGGTCGGGAGCTGCGCATCGAACCCGCTGCCCGAGCCGTTGCCGTTGGCGTACTGGGCGGAGGCTATCTGCACCGAGGAGTTGTGCCCCTCGGCCGTGGCGTCCCCGCTCCTGGCCACGCTGGAGCTGAAACCCGTCCCTGCCGGCCCGTTGGATGGCGTGGACGCCAGGCTCCCGGCGGCCGAGCCCGAACCCGCCGCCCCGCCCGTGGACTGCACGCTCCCGCTGCCGGCGTAGGCGGCGCCCTCGTTCCAGATGTAAGAGTAGAAGCGCACGCGGACGTATATGTCCGCGTAGTTGGAACCCTCGATGTCCACGTTGGCGGAGGCGGACATGTTGACCCTGTTGGTGGCGTCCAGTCCGACCGCCTGGGCCGAGCCGCTCCGGGCCATGGTCGCCCCCGAGGCCCCGGGGTCCGTGCCCGAGCCCCCGCTCGCCACGGCGTTGCCGGACTGGGCCCATCCGATGCCCAGGTTGCCGATCCAGGCGAACATGTCCATGAATATGTTGATGGGGTTGTGGTTGTCGCCGTTCACCTTGACCGATGCGGAGCCGCTGACGTCGATCTGATTGTCCACCTTTGCGCCGGTGGCCTGGGCGTCGCCGCTGGCCGCCCGCACGGGAGAGGGGACAGCCGATGGGCCGGGCGAGCCGCTGGCGGCCGCCGACCCGCCGTTGGCGGCGACGGCGCTGCCCGAGCTGGCCCCTGCCCACCCGAAGTTGAAGATCTGAGTGATGGTCTCGATCAGCACCGTGATGAGGCCCTTGTTCTCCCCCTTGACCTTCACGTTCACGTCGGCGCTGGTGGTGACCACGTTCTGGGCCTGCAGGCCCGTGGCCTGGGCCGATCCGCTGGAGGCCACCGAGTCGGCCTTCGCCGACGGGGTGGGGGTCTGGGCTGCCGTGGTGGCGATGGTGGTAGCCGTCGTGGCGACCGTGGGTGTGGTCGCCGCTGGCACCGGGGTGGACTCCGCCAGGGGGGCCACCTTGGTGGGAGATGGCGCTGGGCTCGCCAGGGCGGGGCCGGAGACGGCCACGCCCATCCCGACGTTCTGGATCACCCCCTGAGCCTGCTGCTGGATGGTGATGGTGCCGGTGGCGCTGGGGGCTGCCGTGGCAACCGCGGTCAGCACCACCTGGTTCTGCGCCTGGAGGCCAACGGAGGTGGCGGGCGCGCTGGTGGCCGGCGCACCGGTGGGGACCACCGGGGTCGGCACCTGGGTGATGCCCGGGGAGGGGAGGCCCGCCGGGGCCGCCAGGGTGTTGCCGGTCCGCGCGTCGGCCTGGGCGCCCTCCACGATCTCCAGGCGGTTGCTGGACTGCAGCGTGATGGCTCCGCTGTTGCTGCCGCCCACCTGGACCGAGGCCTGGGAGCTGTTGACCACCACGTTCTGGGACTGAAGCCCGGTAGCGGAGGCGCCTCCCGAGGACGCCAGCGTGAGCGGGTTGGGCTCTGCCACGGGCGATCCGGAGGCCGAGGCGGAAACGGCCGGTGATGGCGTTGGCACCGGCGTCAGGGCGATGGCGATCCCGCTTTCGGCGCTGGCCTGCCCCGAGCGATCAAGGGTGGTGGATGCCTGGTTCGTCACGGAGACGGAGCCGGACCCTCCTGCCGTCGTCCCAGAGGAGACCTGGAGGTTCAGCTCGGTGGCCTGGGACTGGCCGGTCTGGGCCAGGGCGTCGCCGCTCTGGGAGCCCACGGTGGGCTGGTTGCCCGCCAGCGCCTGCGCCGCCAGGCCTTCCGCCGAGGGTGAGGCGGTGGCGGCCGCCGTCGCTCCCGTCGTCGGGGCCGTGGCCGTCCCCTCCGCCGTGGCAGGGGCCGCCGTGCCCGCGGTGGCGGGCGCCGCGGCGGGCGAGGGTGTTCCCTCCGTGGTCGCCTGCGTCGTCCCTGTGGTGGCAGTGGCGGAGGTCCCGGCAGCCGTCGTGGGTGGCTGCGTGGCCACCGTGGTGCTGGTGGAGGCCGCCTGGTTCTGGACGGCCGCCGAGGAGGTGCCCGTGGTGGTCTGCGTGGACGAAGCGGGTGCCGTGGTGGGGTCGGCCGCGGGGGCGGCGGTGGTGCCAGCTGTTGCCGCCGCGGGGGCGGGCGTGCTGGCGCCCGTCGACGTGGTGCTGGCGGTGCCGCTCGTGGTGGCGCCGGAGCTGGTGCCGGCGGTCGGGTTCGTGCCGGTGGAGGTCGTGCCGGCGCTGGTGTTCGTGCTGCCGGTGGTGCCCCCGGGGGCGGTGTTGCTGGTGGTGGAGGACTGGGTGGTGGACTGATCCGCCGTCGGGGCGGACGAGGTGGTGCCTCCCGTGGACCCCGTCGAGGCGGTCGTCCCGCCGGTCGAGCCGCTTGCTGTCGTGCCGGTGGAGCCGCCCGTCGTGCTGCCGCTGGATGTCGTGCCGCCCGAGGGGGCGGTCGAGTCGGATCCGGTGGAGCCGGAGGGGCTGGTCGAGCCCGAGCCGCTCGTGGTGGAGGAGGTGGTGCCCCCGGTCGAGCCCGTGCCCGCGGTGGACGCGGTGCCGCCCGTGCTGCCGGTGGATGTTGTGCCCGACCCGGTCGAGCCGGTGTCGCTGGTCCCGCTGCTGCCGCTGGTGGAGGGCGCCGCCTGGCTCGAGCTGGTCTGGACTGGGGCCGTCTCGTCGGAGAGGGCCACCGTGCCCAGGAGCGGGTTGATGGTGAGGGCGGCCGCCAGCAGGAAGGAGAGCGCCGAGCGCAGCCGCCTTCGCGATCTCGAGGGGCGCGAGCCGACGGCGTGGTGCCGAGCGCGGCGAAGTAGGGCAACAAGCTGCTGGGATGGGTATTTCGCCGTGCTCGGGGTGACAGCGAAACGGCCTTCGTCGAGAGGTTTCATCTTGATGCTCCGATCGTTGCCTTGGTCACCCCGTTCTCAGTGACAATTCGAAGGGAGATGCTGCCGGAACCGGTCGAGATGCTCAGCTGGGTGCCCTGCCACCCCGAGGCGGAGCCCGGGGGGGACTGGGGCGACACGCTGATGGTGAGGTCGGCGCAGCCGTCGCCGCGGCCCACCAGGCGGGCCCTGAAGCCGCGGCCGGCGATCATCTGCTCGATGGCCCGCTCCGTGGCTGGGTCCGGCCCCCCGCAGACGCGGAAGGTGGCCTCGCCGGGGACCTGGGATGGCATGGGTGTCGCCGTGGGGGCGGGCTCGGGCGTCGCCGTTGGGACAGGGGTCGCGGTTGGCCCCAGGGTCCCCCCCTGACCGGAGGGCGCGCCCCCTCCGATGGCCACCCTGGTCGCCCCGTTCTCGGTGACGATCTCTATGGAGATGACGCCGGTGGATCCGGCGGATACGGTCAGACGTGTGGACTGCCGTCCGGAGAAGCTCCCGGGCGGGGTCGATGGTACGGTGATAGTGAGGTCGGCGCAGCCGTCGCCCCGGCTGGCGAGCCGGGCCCTGAAGCCGCGGCCGGCGATGATCTGCTCGATGGCCCGCTCCGTGGCGGGGTCCGGTCCCCCGCAGATTCGGAAGGCGGCCTCGGTGTCTGGCGGGGGCGGGGTGGGCGATGCGTCGGTGGGCAGGGCGTCGGTGCTGGTGGTGGGGGTCGGGGCGGCCTCGCACTGGAGCTCACCGCCAGTCTCTTGGAGCGCCTGAAGCGAGCCCCCGGGGGACTGCCCGTTTGAGAGGGCGGCGCTCCCCTCCTGTCTAAGGAGGCTGCCCAGGGTTGCCGGTGCGGTGGCCGCCCAGAGGGCGATGGAGGCGAGGGCGACTGCCCAGGCTAGCCGTCCGTCCCTTGCGAACCTCATTAGGCCGTCCTCCAGTGTGGTCTAGAATGTGGGGGAAATCGAGTGGGATCAGGGACACCCCGAACCCCGCCGGAAGGGGCCTCCGACCCCCTCCGGACTCCCCCGGAATGCGATTCCCCGCTTCTCTCCGAGCCGAGGGGCCGGGCCCGGCCGTCCCGGGCCCGGCCCCCTCTACTACCTAGGAATGGCCAAGAGTGTCGCCTGTCGACGGTGCACTCCTACCGTCGGTGATCCTTGTCCTCGCCGAGGCTCGCCTTGATGTCGGCCCCGCTGGCGAGGCCCGCTGCCACCTGCCATCCACTGCTGACGGTCTGGCCGGCGCTCTGGGTGGAGCCAGCGTTCTGGCTGACCGCGCCGCCGCTCATGCTGTTGGACTGGCCGGGGTTCTGGCTCTGGCTCACCCATGGCGAGCCGCTCTGCGTCAGGCAGTTCTGGCTGGTAGCCGATGGGCTCCCGTTCTGGGTGGCCGTGCCGCTGGTGGAGGTGACGTTCCCGGACTGGTTGACCGCGACGCCGAGGATGTTGGTCGCGCTGCCGCCGGCCATCACACCGTAGGTCGTGTTGCCGCCGGTGAGGCCGCCCACCACGTAGTTGCCCATGGTGTTCCCCATGGACGAGTTGCCGGAGGTGGCGTTGTTCCACGCCTGGGAGTTGGCGTTGTCGCCCACGTTCTTGGCGAGGGCGATGTTGGCCGCCGTCCCACCGTTGGCGCCCGCGCCGGCCCACTGGTTGCCACCGTTGCCCGCGGTGGACCCGGCGCCCGCGCCGCCGGTGGCGTCGCCGCCGGTCACGCTGGAGTTGCCGGCGTTGCCACCGTTGCCGCCGGTGTTGCAGCAGCCGTTCTCATCCTTGTCGTTGTTGCTGGATGAAGGGCGCCCGCCCTTGTCGTCATTCCGGTTGGAGCAGCAGCCGACGCTACCGCCGTTGCCGCCCTCGGACTCGGCGCTGGCGATGGTCGCGTCGATGGCCCAACCGCCGTTCCCGGACCCCTTCACGCCGCCGCCGCTGGCCCCATAGTTGCTGCCGCCGTCCCCGCCGCGGGCGGTGGCCCCCATGGCGACGGCCGTCGCGTCCTCGCCCTCGATCTTGGCCCTGGCATCTTGGGTGTTGCCGGTGTTCCCGCCGGTGGCCCTGGTGTCCCCGTTGCCGCTGCGGTCGATGTCGGCGCTACCGGTGCTGGAGCTGACGCTCATGCTGCCGTGCACGCCCGCATCGGCAAACTGCGGGGCGTGGACATGCACATCGGCCTCATGCCCGTAGGCCGTGGCCTCGCCGGACTTGGCCACCGCTATCGCCTTGGGCTCCTGCTCCCCCATGAAGGCGGTATTGTTGACGTTGGCGTCCACGTCCTGCTTGTTGATCTGCTTCTGCCCGGCCGCCTGCACCGGGATCGCCACGTTGACGTTGTAGGCATCCTGTTGGACGTCCTGGTGCCCGCTGGGCGCGGCCACGTTGTAGCTGCACTGGGTGGTGTCCAGGACCCCCATGCCGTTGGAGCAGTTCTTCTCCAGCTCGATGCCGCCGCCCCAGGCGAGGGCCGATGGGGCCATCATCGCCAGGGCCAGCACCGCGGCCCCTGCCGCCATCCTGATCGATCGCGTACTCATGGTTGGATTTCCTCCTCGAGAGTGTCTCAACTAATCGTTGCCACTGCCGTCACTCGGAAGGGCTCCACCTACGGCGGCCGGTTGCCCGGAACCACCGGGGTCGCACCCGGGGGACCCCTTCCGCCGTCCATCCGGGATACGGGTGCGCCCGAGACGCTCCGGCCTAGACCCCGACCACGCCCGTGCCGCTGTCGGCCAGCGGGGTGGGTGTCCACGCCGGGCGGCGGGCCCTGTTTCGCCAGGTGAACCGAACCCGGATCCGAACGCATCCCTTACGCCTTTCATGGGGGCTTCGGGTTCCGTACGGCTCCAGCGACGGCCGCCCCGAGGGGCGTCGACCGGTGGGAGCAGCCTCCCGGCCTCGGCGGCGCTCGCCGCGCCACCGGGAGGTGCGCATCGGGAAGGTGCGAAGGGCCCGCGGGCCGTGAGGCGCACGAGGCACGCGATCTCTGTTACTGCTCAGCGATTATGACCGCTAATTGCTCAGGGAAAATGTCCGTTTGGAGTCGGGGGCGCCGCCCCCGAACCCCTGGAGTTTTCAAGGCATGGGGGTTAGCTC